>SESH01025029.1_pt1 | contig 42809 bp, 48 predicted proteins | sample 3171561 | NCBI WGS metagenome assembly SESH01 (sample SAMN10866947, study PRJNA518727) | freshwater metagenome | biome: subpolar coniferous forest; feature: holomictic lake; material: water; isolation source: holomictic Lake 442 2011 16.5 m and 2014 13 m | place: Canada: near Kenora, Ontario
CTGGCATTAGCCGAGCACCGTCCGATCCAGCAACAGCCCGATGAACCGTTCGTACTCACGCTTGGCGTTCGGGTAGAGCGCCTGCGCCTTCTCATCATCGGGCATAAGGGTTCTGATGGCCTTCTCCGCCGTGCCGTACTTCAGCACGTCGTAGTAGTCCGCGGGCAGGGCCGGGGTGGCGGTGGCTTCACTGCCCGCCGTCTCACCTGCGGCCTTGGCGAGCGGCAACACGCGCCCCACGATGGAGCTTGCCTGCGCCTTCGGTGTCACATAGGCGTCCACGTACAGCTTGCTCGTGGTATCGCTCGAACTCGCCGCCGGCGTGACTCCCGTACTTGTGCCGTCAGCCAGGGCAATGTTCAGCGTGGCATCGACACTCCCGGCCACAAGCCGCGTGAGTACGATGGTCGTGTCCGTGCCGCTCACACTGTAGAGCGCCACCAACGCCGTCTGCCCGGACAAGTACGTGCGCACCTTTTCGGCCCAGGTGGCCGCTGTGTCGCCCGAAATCACCGGAACGCTGTAGGTGACTGGACTGCCCGACAGGGCCGCAGCCGTCACCGTGACGCTCGCATTGCCCGTTACCGTGATGGTGCCCGCCGCCGTTGCCGTTTCCGACTGGTAGACAGCGGGGGGCGGGTACAGCGCGAAGGCCCGACTGTCCTGCTCGTACCAGTACGTCGGAATCGCCGTCTTCGTCGCGCTCCGGTAGTCCGGGTACCACTCGGCCATGTCCGGGCGCATGATGAACTCGATGGGCGTCTTTGCCGTGCCGATGCGCACCCCGCCGTACTCCGTCAGGATGCGCGTCACGTCCGCCTGGTAGGCATACGCCGCCACGTCATCCGTGAGCGAGACTTCCACAATGCGCCGCCACAGCGAGCAGACACGCCCCACCTCGCGGTAGACCTCGTTCATCAGCCCAAGCACGATGTCATCGGCTGTCGAGCCGCCATACCCAGGGTTCAGGATGGCGTCGGACACCGCGACCCCGCACAGGGGATACACAGCGGCGATCTGGTCTACCACGACGGTGTTCGGCATGTCTTACTCTCCGGTCGGTGCGGTGTCCCCGCGACGCTCGGCGATTCCGCGCATGGTCTGGTCGATCTGCTCCTGCGTCATCGGCGGGCGCAACTCCAAGTCGCCCAGCGCGTCGAACTCGGCGGCTTCCCGCGGCCCGACGGCCTGCTCGTCTTCCGGGCCGACAGCATCCTCGTCTTCCTCGATCTGCCGGTCCAGCATCCACGACGGCAACGAGGCCAGCGTCTGCGCCAACTGCTGCGCGGCGCCGTCGTTGAGAATCGCCAGCACCCGCGCCTGCTCGGCGTCGTTGGCGAACTGCGCCTGCGCCTGGCGACAGGCCGCGATGTCCCCGTTCAGCTTCTCACGTAGTGTCATTGCTCTGCTCCTTGTTGCTCGATATGGCGTTCGATGCAGTGTGCGTGGTCGTAGGTGGGATTCGAACCCCCGTCCGATGTGTTCTATCGGTTGTCTCGGTCAGTCGAGAACTCAAACCGTGAACAGTGATTCCAATCATGGGCATCTACCCACTTGCAATAAGCCACTCTGCCACTACCGTTGTCCTCACACACACTGCATCCAGTGCCATATAGTTCAGGCCCCCGCTCTACGGTGAGCAGGCCGTAACCGCCCCGGGTCGGGAGCGGGAGCCCGAACAGCGGCCCTGCCTAGCTCGTCGCCGAGTTGAGCAGGATGTAGTAGTCCGTGCCGTTGACCTTGATCTTCAGCCCCTTGGACGCCGCGCCCACCGTGTTGGTGACGAACAGCGCCGAGGTGTCCACACCATCAAGAATGGCGAAGTACGGCGCCTTCGTGCCATTGGCACCGCCTGCGCTGGAATCGCTGATGCGCAGGCAGGACATTTCTGTCGCCGTCACGGCTGCCGTGTTCTGAATGTCCACGAGCAACCCCGCGAGCGTGCCCTGTGCCACGGTGGACTTCACCGCCAACGAGGCGCGCAGCCCGACGCCAAGCCCTGTGATGGAGCCCGCCGCCGCCACTTCGCACGTCGAATGGATGCCGGTGGCCGAGGCGTACCCCGTGCCGACAACCACCGTGTACGCGCGCAACGTATCTCCGAAGTTGCTCGCGCCACTCTTGCCGCCCAGTTTGTGCTTGAGGTAGGTGCCACGGCTGTCGCCGGTGGTAGCTGTACTCTCCGTGTAGTAGCCGACGAAGTTCTTCCCCGCCGTCGCCGTGGTTTCCGGCACGGCGGACGTGCCGCCGCCCGCCAGCAACGCGGTGATCGGGTACGACCCGGAGTTGTTGGCGCCGACCTGCAACTGTGATACTTGGGTGATCGCCATGATCGTGTCCCCCTTTCAAGGGTGTAGGGCCGTCCGTAGCCCGGAGTACAGGCTAGACGCCAGGGCCGGCCACGATGCCACGCCAGTCTTCCGCCCAGAAGCCGATGCAGAACGCCGCGTCCTTCTTGACCGCGTGCGCGTCCGTCTGGATTGTCGGCAGGAAGGTGATGGGCATGTACGGGTTCATAAAGAGCTTCGCCTTGTCGCCCTTCAGGAACCAGCGGTGCGATGTCGCGCTACCCGCTTCCAGGTAGTGCGCCGGCACGCCCTGCACGAAGTCTTCCGCCGTCACACCGGCCCAGTCCTTGAATGGGTTGCGGTCGTTGTTGGCCGTGCCCGACTTCAGGTTCATCGCCACGTTGATGACGTTGCGCCAGTCGGTGGCGTAGTACTGGTCACAGATCAGCTTCATCGGGCGGCAGTTCATCGGGCGCCCCATCGCGTCCTTGACGATGGTCAACGCCTTCAGGGCGCTGATGAGCGTGTCGATGTTGATGCCGCCGGTGATGTAGTTGGACTGCGTGGTTCCGTACAGGTCAGAGCGCGTGTCGTAGGGGTGGACGCCGCTGAACAGCCAGGTGCCGTCAACGCCGTCCGTCAGCCACGATCCGCCAGCCGTGTTGTACCAGTTGCCCGTCAGCCAGTCGAAGCCAATCTCCTGCTTCGTCTCGGCGAGGCCGATGCCGACCTGCTGGCCTTCCATTTCCAGCACGTTGTACAGGTCGTGCTCCTTCGCCTGGAAGCTGACTTCCGAGCCGAGCGCGTACCAGAAGACCTCGGCAGTCACCTCGCCCAGCTTGGCGATGTCGGTGTTGGCGATGATGGTGTTGTCAGCCCAAGCCCCGGCCTTGCGGCCCCCGGACCAGACCATCTTCTTGATCTTCTTCGGGTCGAACTTCGACACGTCGAAGATGAGAGGCAGGAAGTCGTCCACGCTCTTGACGGCGTGGTAGACGGACTTCTCGTATCCGCGCATGGCGGTTTCGAGGGTTGCGGTGCCGAGCCCCAGGGTGGTGATCGGCGCGGAGACAGTGCGCTGTGCCATGATGTCGCTCCTTTCGCGTTTCAGGCGATTGGAACGTCAACACTGGCGGTGCGCGGCCCCCGTATAGCTGGCCGGGTTGTCACGCATCCCGCGCGGCCCGGCCCAATGAAGGGAGGTTGTCACGCAACCGTTGCCGGTTGTGACGTTCGTATTCAGTTGTGGGTCAGGTCGTGCGTGCCGTCAGGCTACGCCAGTGCAGAACCACCGGGCGCGGTCAACTTCGCGGGGTTGACGCTGTAGCGCACGGTGCTTGCCGTGGTGTTCTTCGACAACGGCAAGAAGAGAGCTTGGGTCGGCGACGCATAGTTGATGACTCCGCTGGTCGTCAAGGAAACCCCGACGAAGTAGGGAGTCCCCGGAACCGTTCCGGTATACGTCCCCTCGAACACGTCGCCCGGTTGCGGGATGAGCACCTGAACGGTGGCCCCCGCAGCAGCCGTGTTCAGCGCGAGCCCGGTCAGTCCAGCGGCCCCGGACGCGGCATTAGCAACCGTGCCCAACGTGGTCTCACCGAGTACCCATTCGCCCACGGTGGCGGCTCCGCCACTCGTGACAGTGAAGTTGCGCTGGATCGGATTCGCCAGCGACGGACCCTCTACGAGTCTGTGTGCCATGTGTACACCCTCCCTTCAGGGTATGTTGTGGCTAACTGGCCTCTACCAGTCGCCGTCCTTGTGACGCTCGCTCTGGAAAGTCGCCCCATCGCGACCCGCCCGCTCAGCGGCACGCTTCTTCCGCGCCTCGCGCAGTTGCTCTTCGCGGCGCTCCAGCCATGCCAGGTTGATGGCCCCAATGAGCACGCCGCCCAACATGAGAAACCCGCGCTGACTCACGCTCAGCAGGCTCTCGTCGGTGATCAGGTCATAGCCCGCCTTGATGCGCGCGGCCACGTACTCCGGGTCACCAGCGTCACCTTCCGCCAAGTGCGGCGGCATCCCGGTCGGGAAGGCCGACGCGGGACGGCAGAGAATGACGCCCTGGTTGTTCGTCGCGTCCAGAATGATGCGGTCGTTATCCGCCACCGTGGAGATGCGCCAGCCCTTTCGGGTCGGTACCAGTTCGTCTACGCTCGGCACGTCGCCGGTCACGTCGCGCTGAATGCGCGACTCGTCCAGTTCGATGGGCTTCTTCCGCCCGGTGCTCACTTCGATGTTCTTCTGCTCGATGCTCATCGCAGTTTCCCTTCCGCGCGCAGTTCGGCTTCAGCCGCAGCGCGCAGGTCGTTCTTGTCCAGGTACTTCATCACGCCGCCGCGCTTGGCAATGTCCGCCGCACGCTGACGCACGGCACTGGAAGCCGGCGCACTCGTCGCCCCGCCCGACGCCCCGCGCGTCCCGTCACGCGGCACGGGCGCCGTCGCTGGCTTGCCCTTGCCCTTGGCGGCACGCCGCGCCATTGCTTCCTTGTAGGCGATGCTCTCGCCCAGCGTGACGATGATGTTCTCGATCTCGGCGTGCTGGCCGAGCTTCTGCATCTCGTCAATCTTCAGCGGGTCGGCCATCGCGGCAATCTTGTCCGCGTGGACGCGAATGCCATGCTTGGCGAGCGTCGTGCTCACGAGGCGCTGTACTGCCGGCATCCCGTTGATGCGCGCGAATGTCCGCGCCATCGCCGACAGGCCCTTCTCCAAGAACTCCTGTTGCGCGCTCATGGTCGCCTGCGTCGCCAACTCCGACTGTCGCGCCGGGTCATTCAGCAACGCCTCATGCGCCTGTTCCAGCGTCTCGCCCGTCTCGTTGGCCCGCCGATGCACTTCCTGTGTCCACATGGCGCCGTACACCTGCTGTGTCCGCGGCATGACCTTCTCGGCGATGGGCACGCCCCGCGCCACGTCCATGATGTCTTCGCCGTCCGCTTCCAGGCCGATGATGGCGGCAATGCGCTCCTGCTGCGCGTTCGGGTCGGTCGCCCGGCCCACCATGCCCTCTGCCGCCTGGTGCATGGCGATAATCTCGGCACGGCTCTTGCCCGCGTACTTCGGGTCATCGTCGGAAGCGTCCGGTTCGGCGTCCTCGACGGGGGCTTCGTCGCCGTCCTCGTCTCCGTCGCCCTCTTCGCCAAGCAGGTCGTCGTCTTCGTCGGTGGCCGGCTCGGCCTCCGAAGTCACCCGGTCGTCGGTGTCCCCGTCATCGGTGTCCGGCGCGACCTGTTCGTCATCGCCGATTGCCTCCAACGGGGTGCCTGCCTCTTCCGCCTGTGCTATCAAGTCTCGAATCGCCATGCTCATTGCTCCTTCGGCTGCTCCGCCAGTTCGTGAATCTGCTCACCAACCCACGTCAACGCCTTGTGTTCGGCCCTCGCCGCGCTCATCGCTACCGCGTCCCGGACGTCCACACTGTCGGCCATGCCGTCGCGGACCTCCTGCCAGCGTGCGTCTATCATGTCAAACACCACCTGCGTGCAGGGATGCTTTATCCAGTCCCGCCAGCGGTCAGCCGCCTGTCGCTCTTTGATGAAGGCCAGAGTATCGCTCACATCCCACCGCCTTGCGCCATTGCCGCTTGCTCAAGCTGCGCCTGCATCTTCGCCTGTGCCTGCGCGTCGGCCCGGTCCATGCCCTCGCGCTTCAACTCGCGGTCAGCCTCCTGCCCTTTGCGCTCGTACACCATCCGATGCACCTTCTCGGCCTGCGCCGCCTCGGCTTGCTGCTGTTCCATCATGGCCTGCTGCTGCATCATGGCTTGGTATTTCTCGACGTAGGTCTGCTGCGAGCCCAGCACCTGCTTCGGGTCGCGCTTGCCCGCCGTATAGCGATAGGCGTCCGCCTTGAGCTGATACATCGCCGCCGGGTCGCCCGCAATCATCGGGTCGTTCATCGCCATCTGGAGCGCCGCCATAGCGTGTTCAGCCCGCACCGCCTGGCTCATGGTCTCGGAAAGGCCATTCGCGCTGAACTCGTACTCGTACTGGTAGCACTGCCAGAGGGGATACTGCGCCGCCTTCTCTTCGCCATGCACCTGCACCCAGAGTTCCTGGACGGTCTCTTCCTGGTGGAACTGGCGTATCTGCTCGTGGATGATGGTGAACATATCCACGATCCAGCCCGCCAGGCGCTCGACAATCATCGCCATGCGCTTCTGCGACTGCTGCGCGATCTCTTGCGCCTGGGTGGCCGTCACCGCCGTAGGCGTCGCTACCCCCTTGGCGGCATCGTCGGACCCCACCGCCACATTGCCGTACCGCTCGGTCATCTCTTCCTGGTTCAGGCTGTCCGGCGTGGTGATCCCATCGGTGATGATGATGTAGGGCTTGCCTGCGGCATCGCTGAACATCTCGTCGGGCAAGGGCACGAACTTCACCAGCCCGGCGAACCGCTCAAGGTTCCCGCCGTACTTCTCCTCCAACTGTTTGTAGAACCGCATGGAGACGCCCATGACGGGCAGCATGGACGCCTGCGCCTTGTTGATGCGGTTGCGCGAGAGGAGCGTCAACACCTTCTCGGCGTCAGCCCCGCCCACCATCGGCAAGGACTGCCCGCGAATGCCCGCCGTGTCGGTGTAGGGCCTGCCCACCGCGAAGGGGCGCACGTTGTAGGGGCTGGGGCGGCACTGCAACACGTCCTGCGTCGGCTCGTAGATGGTCAGCAGCCAATCGGACGTGGCGTGCTCGGCGCCCTTGGGGCTGTAGCGGAAGTACACGTCCGTGATCCAGGGCACATCCGCCGGCTGCTTGTTCTCCTCGTCGCGCCCGCTGGAGGGAGTCGCCGATACCCGCATGATCGTGTCAGCCGCCGTGGTCTCGCCCTCTTCCTGGATGTGGGACAACACCTGCTCGACGGCTTCTCGGCTGTACGTGCCATCCGCCACGCCCTGCCACAATGCCTGCTCGCGCATGGGCCATTGCACCGCCACCGCCGCGGATTCCTGAATGCTCGCGTACTGCGTCGGCATGGTGACAACACGCTCGGTGTCCACCAGCTCGCACCAGGGCATGTTGTAGGTCAGCTTCTCGACCTGCTCGTACTTGTACTCGGTCGCCGGCTGCTCGAACGCCGCGCCCATCACCGGGTCAATCTCTTCCTGCGTGGTCTCGTAGGGCACCCACTCCCAACGAAGTTGCTTGACCCTGCGCCACGGGTGGTGACTGATGACCGCGCCGCCCGTCAGCGAGTCGTGAATGCCCTGCCGCCCCACACGTCCAGGCATCCCCATGTAGCGCGTCGCAATGCGCTGGTAGAACGACTCCAGCATCTCCGCGCAGGTAGACGCCTCTTCGACATAGGGCTCAAGGTGGGCGATGGGCTCCGTCCCGAACAGTTGAGGGTAGATGCTGGCGACGATGACGGCGGTTGCCGTCTGGCAGAACGTGACGCGCGGGCGACTCGCGCCCTTGTACGCCGGCGGATCGTCCGACTCGGATAGCTCGGCCTGGTAGTACAGCCGGAAACGCTCGACCATCTCATCATGGGCCTGCACGGCGCCACGCGCCTCTTGTAGGTCCTCGATGGTCGAGGTCACCAGGGGCTCCAGGTCCGCGCTCTTCAGTTGGATGGGCTTATCGGCCAACCTGTCCGTATCCCTTCAGTCCCCCGGACCCCCACCATGTCCAATGTCCACACGCCCCAAAATGTGTGGAGGTCTCTACGCGCTTTCCGGCCTGGTCAGCACGGCGCGGATCAGCTTCTCATGCGCGGTCGGCTCTTTCGCCTTGCTCTTCGCTCATCTGCTCACCCTCCATACAGCCCGCGCGGGAGCACGTCCTCGTGCCCGCGTACCAGCTTCATGCGCTCGGCGTGCGCCTCATCCTCGCGCCGGTCCTCCGGCTCACGGTCCGGCCCGCCCTTGTCGAACCGCGCCGGCTGCCAGCCCATGATGTCCGCCGCTACGATGTCATCGTGCAGGCCCTCTGGAGCCTCGTAGCGCAGGGCGCCGCTCGGCAGGCGTTTCTCTTCATAGGCCATCAGTTCGGTGCGCTGGTCCTCGTCATCGAGCAGCAGCACGTCCTCGGTCTCCAGCGCATGGGCGAAGCTCCCTACCCACTCCACCTTGCGGCCGTTGGTCGTGTCGAGTGCAAACAGGTTCGCCCCCGCCTCGGCCAGGTCTTCGCACGGCTTGCTGCCGATCCCCGTCCGGTCTGCCCAACACACCGGGTTGAAGTACCGCTTCAGCGTCGTCAACACCCGGTCGCTCTGAATCTTCCACCCGATGTCGCGGAACCGATCGAGACATACCTGCCGCACGGGCCGCGTCGTGATGTCGTAGATGCTCAGCACCGTCCAGTCGCCCGAACGCGCCCAATCGAGCCCTGCCACGTACTCATGGCCCCGGATGGGCGGCGCCGGCTGTAGGCAGCACGCCTGCCGTACCTTGCGGAACACCCCGCCGCCATCGGCGAGGAAGTGCGCCATGATCTCCTGTTCGATCTCCCGTTCGGTCAGTTCGGCGGTGATCTCGTCCAGTTCCGCCCGGCTCAAGTACGGGTTCTCGTGGCTGGCCTTCTGCCAACTAATCCACTGCCTGCGCTCTCTGGCCTGCCCGCGCTCGAACACCTGCCAGAAGAAATTCATGCCCTTCGGCGTGCCCCCGAACCAGGCATCCCCCTTCAGGTCCATGAGCGTGGCGCGGATCGCCTGCCCCCACCGCTTGCCCAGGTCGGCCACCATGCCGGCTTCGTCAACGATGGCCCGCGCGTACTTGCGCGAGCGTCCTGCGTCCTCGTCCTCCAGCGTCCAGCACTCAATCAGCCCGCCGGTGTTCAGCTTGAGCCGGTGCCCCTGCTCGCTCTTCTCGACGGTGACCGGCAGAAGCAACTGCTTCAGTTCATCCCAATACTCGGTCAGGCGCTTATAGTCCGGCGCGAAGTAGCCCACCGGGTGCCCGTCAAGCGCCGGCTCTGCCGCCAGGCGCTGAAACAGCTTCGACTTGCCAAACCGGCGCCCGCAGGCGAGTACCTTGTAGCGGTATCCTGCCGCCTCTTCGACAATCTGCGCCTGCGCTGGGTGATGCTCTGGCAGGACTAGCTCAATCGTCGGCATTCACTCCCCCTGGAACCCCCTCGATGTCCAATGTCCACAGTGGGGCTACGTGTGGAGGTCAGTCCTCCGCGAATTGGCCCTCGCGAGCGTAGCGCACGATCACCTCGACACTGCCGCCGTTCTCCTGCTCGACACGCTCTGTCGGCTTGCCGGCCACCCGATCAAACAGGTAGGTCAGTGCTTGGCGGTCGGGCGGCTTCTGGTAGACGGTGCGCGAGCCGTCCAGCGTTGTCTCTTCGACGTAGACGCCATCACCCAGGGCGAGCAGCTTGTCAACTATGAAGGGTAGGCGGTCGGCGATGCGTCGTTCAGCGTCTCGAATCGGCGTGGCGTGCGCTTCTTCCTTGCGTGGCCTGCCTGCTCCTGGTCGTGTCCCTCCGCGTGGCATGGCTTAGGAACCTCGAATCAACAAATCAAACGCCCTCCAGACGCACGAAAGCCCGGCGCTGGCTGTGTGAGCCAACGTCGGGCTTCCCGCGTTTGAGGAGGTTCCGACCATGCTGTGCCTTTGGCGAGTGACGCGCTGGGGATGTGTCCCCAGGTCGCGTTGTTGATCGCCAGGGAGAGTATGCGCCCGCTTGCCTCGGTTGTCAACCGGTCAACAGGCTTGGCATACCACTTTTCTACGCATCGTATTATGGACGGTTCGCTAGGCTCAAATGCCCTGTTGACATCTGCCCCGCATGGGCGTAACATACTCCTTGGCGCTGGGGACACCCCGGCCCATGTAGGAGGTAGACCGATGAAGACCCTGCGAACCAGCTTGAACACCCTGCACAGCATCGAGAATCGCTGCATCGAGATTGCCCTGCGCGACAAGGGCGACCGCCACCCGAAGGCCCTGCGGATCTGCGCTCACATCCTGGAGGACACGAACGCGCGGCGCGCCCGGCTGCTGAACTACTGCTGAAGTCCCCAAACTGGATTGACCGCCACGGATGGCTTGGCGCTGGGAGTTGAGCCCGGCCCACGAAGGAAACAAACCGATGGCGACACTTGTACACGTTGAAGGGTTCTGGTCTGGCGTGATCGCGGAGAGTGCCGCGCCCAGCGACATTCACGCCGCCTTGGTGGCGTGTGGCGTCCCGTATGGCTCGCGGTATCACGTCGAAGCATCCGCCGGCGGAACGGTCACCACGTTCATTTTCACCAAACTGCGGGAGGTCTACTGCCACGAAACGCCAACCTGCGACGGTGGCCGCACCATCCAGTTTCGCCGTATGGGGACATCCGCACTGGTAAACCCGTCTCCCCTGGGACACTGCTACATTCGCTATAACGCCCTCGGCCAAGTCATATCGCGCGAACGAGCCACCTAACCTTCCCCCCCCCCGGACGACCTGCCACGGAGGGCACGAGGAGAAACTGATTATGCTAGCTTACTTCATCCTGCCGACGCAGAAGTTCATCGACGGTTCGCACATCGCCTTGATCGCCAAGGAAGGCGAACGCGGCTACTATCGCACTGACATCATGCTCCCCAAGGAAGAGAACGACGCCCGCAATCTGGTGCGCACGCTGAACGAGCGCTTGGGCCTGACTGCCAGCCGCGCCGATGAGATTGTCCTGGCGACGATGTAGCGCCCAAGCTCCCGCCTATCCGTCCTGGTCGGGTAGTCGGGGCCGTGGGCACTACCACGAGAGAGGAACCGCCATGCTGCAACGAGGAGAAACCTGTAGAGTCGCCCGCCCATGCTATACGCTGGGCGGGACGCAAACCCTGAAGGTCGGCGACCTGGTGCGCCTCGATATGGTGCGCAAAGGGCTGGCGCTGGTGACCGACGCCGCCGGGCACATCGCCCAAGTGCCCTTGACCGCGCTGGGCGCCGACGTGGCGCTGACCCTGCCGGGCATGTCTGTGGACACCGGCACCAACAACCTGTTCGAGTAGAGAGAGGAGCAACGACAATGGCAGCCTATACCATCCCTGCCCCTGGAACCGAACTGGGGCCATGCATCGATGACCCGTGCGGGCACGTTGACTGTGAGGAAGCCCGCCGCCGCGCTGAACTGCTGTGCGACGTGTGCCAACAGCCCATCGGATTCGAGACGCGCCACTTCACCTTCTACGAGGACGACGGCACCGAGGACGGCGCGTGCAACGATACCGAGAGCGTTCGCCATGCTCGGTGTGACACGAGGGGAGTGCAACCCCCATGCCGCTGACCATCGACGGCGAGCAGTTCTACACGCAGGCCGAGGCGCTGGAAGTCCTCGGCCTAGCGTATGAATCCCTGCTCAAGCTGGCGACCGACCAGCGCGCCCGGCAGTACCGACCGGCCCGCGAGGCCATCATCACCCGCCGCTATCTCCATCCAGGGTCAGCGGCCTACTACCTGAAGGCGGACGTGGACCGCGTGGCCGCGACGCCGCGCCGACCGGGGAACAAGCCCGGATGGAGGAACAACCGATGACGAACACACTGAAGCCCTGCCCGTTTTGCGGGGAAACCTACCGCCTGGACCAATATCAAGACGATTCTCACCTGTGGGGAGTCGGATGCCTGATGTGCGGCGCCACAATCAATCAGCGCCGCGAGAACGCCGACGCCATCGCCGCGTGGAACCGCCGCGCGCCCGCCGATCCCGTCCCCATCGACCCGCGCGACTAGGCATCGTGCCACACGCCCCGCCCCCACGCCCCGCCGTTCCCACGGTGGGGCGTTCGCTTGCCCTGCTATGCGACACAATCCTGCCGCGCAAGTTCTGTTGCTTGCTTGGTGAACAAGCACACGCTATACTAGGGCATGGCTACCGAATCAAGCCCACGGACACCAACACACCACGCCGCTGCCGGGCTTCAAGGCGGTATAACGACCGCCAAACGCTACGGGCGCGAGCACTACCGCGAGATCGGGCGCAAGGCTGCCGCCCGCCGCGCTGAACTGATCGCCAAAGGCCGCGAGGCCGAAGCCAACGCCAACCCCAACTAGGAGGTACCCCCATGCTGTTCCTGCGATTGCTAAAGCTGCGCCGCCGCTGGCGTCACGCCAACGACGAGCGCGCGCTGCTCATGTCGTACTACCACCAGGCCCGCCTGAATCAGGCGCACGCCCTGGCTGAGTCGTACTACTACAACGCCCAACGCCACGAAGCGAGCATGGACCGCGCCGCCGCCGAAATGCTCAAGCACGGTGGCGAGCCGCACATGACGACCGGCGAGTTGCTGGCCGTGGCGTGGCGCCGCCTGCCGAAGTGGATGCAGACAACCATCGCCGGGGTGGTCCTGCTGGCCATGTGCCTGCTGGCGTGCGTGAACGACCTGCCGCTATGACTGCCACACTGACGCCCCCACCGGCACGGCGCACGCGCCCCGTGCTGCACATCGGCCCGCGCCTGATGGTGTGCGGCGCCACGAGCACACAGAATCTCGCACTGCGCGAGCGGCTGGACTTCGCGTACACCGCCCGCGAACGCATCGGCGGCGAAATGCGCAGCGTCGTGTACATGTACCCCGTCGTGTCCGGCGACGCCGACCGTCTGACCATCCCGACCGGCTGCCTGCAAGCTGTGCGCGAGATCATGGGCGAGTGCGAGCTATCCGACTGGACGGTCTCGCCCACGCCGGCAACGCCCTTCGCCCTGGCGTTGCACCGCGACGACCGCGACGGACAGCGCGAGGCCCTGGCCGGCTACTGGCGGGCGAACACCAACGGCAGCATCGCCTCCGGGCGCGGCGGCTGCATCATCGCGCCGTGTGGTGCTGGCAAGTCCTGGCTCGGCATCCGGCTGATCGTCGCCCTTCAGTTGCGCACGCTGGTGATTGTCCACACGACGGAACTGCTGGAGCAATGGCGCGACGGTCTCCAACGCGCCTTCCCCGGCGCCCGTGTGGGCATCATCGCCGCCGGCAAAGTGCAGATCGGCGACATCACCGTGGCGCTGGTCCAGACGCTACGCCTGCACGTCCGCGAAGTCAGCAAAGAGTTCGGGCTGGTCATTCAGGACGAGGCCCATCACTGCCCCGCCGAGACGTTCGCCGAGGTCATGGGCGGACTCTATGCCCGCGTGAAGATCGGGCTCACGGCGAGCGAGAAGCGCGCCGATGGCCTGTCGCCGCTGGTCGAGGCCCTGTGCGGCCCGATTGTCGCCCGTATCACCCAGGACGCGATGACGGCGGACGGCGTGGTGCTCGCGCCCACAATCCGCGTGGTGCGCACCGGCTGGCAATGGTACGGCGACGCGGTGGCCGACTACACGCGAATGCTGTCGGCGCTGGTAGAGGACCACTGGAGAAACGACACCATCATTCGGCTCGCCAACATGAGTATCCATGAGGGCCGTCACGTCCTGGCGCTGTCAGCCCGCACCGAGCACCTGCGCTACCTGTGCGAGCAAGTCAATGTTGACCACCCCGGCAGTGCGCAGATCATCACCGGCAAAGAAAAAGCGGTCGACCGTCGAGCCTGTATGCTTGCATTGCAGGCCGGAACCGTGCCCGTGACGTTCGCCACGACGGCCATAGCCAAAGAAGGCTTGGATGCGCCGATTCTCGACACGTTGCTGTGGTGCTCGCCGGTCAAGAACCCGGTCACCGTGCAGCAGGCCACCGGCAGGATTCAGCGCGCCCTCGACGGCAAGCCGACGCCGCTGGTGATCGACCTAAGAGACGACCGTTGCGAACGCCGCAGCGACCTAGAGGACGCCTATTCGAGCGAGCGCGTCCTGTTCTACCAGTACGAAGCCCGCCGGCGCGTGTACCGAGACCTGCGCGCGGGATGGGAGTAGCCACGATGAATGACGTATGCAGAGATTGCGGCTACGTCCGCGGCAAGGTTTACCTGGGGCAATGGCCGGGCGGGCATGTCGCTCGCATGGTCTGCCCCCACTGTGGCCGCTATATCAAGTGGGTGGCGAAGTACGACATCCCCGGAGACGCTATGCCAGAACCCCCGCGCGCCGAACCCGTACCGAAACCGACAACGCCAAGCCTGTTTGGCGAGGAGCGATAGCCCAATGACCGCCACCACCACCCCCACAATGGCCCCCTTGTCTGTGGACACCATCCCGGACATGCTGAAGACCATACCGCAATTTGTCGTTTGGCGTTATGAATGCCGCGACGGCGACAAGCCGACGAAGGTGCCGTACTCGCCCCTGACGATCAAGCACGCGGCGGTGAACAACCCGTACACCTGGTCATCGTTCAGCGCGGCCATGCAGCACCGGAACATCGACCCGGCCACCTGGGGCATCGGCGTCGTCATCACGCCGGCCACCGGGCTGGTGGGCCTGGATTTGGACCATTGCCTAGAGCCGTTCAGCGGCGACCTGCTGCCCTGGGCGACCGAGATCGTGACGGCCATCAACTCCTACACGGAGATCAGCCCATCCGGCGAGGGCCTGCGTATCTGGGTCAAGGGCACGCTGCCCGCCGGACGCCGCCGCAAAGACGGGCTGGAGATGTACGACAGTGGCAGGTATCTGACTGTCACCGGCGCCCATCTGGAGGGCACGCCGGCCACGATCGAGGAGCGCACGGAAGCGGTTGCCGCCCTGCACGCCAGTTTCTTCGCCCAGGAGGCCCCTGTCGCCGCCCCTGCTACGCAAAGCACCCCAGTGGCGCAACCCTCCATGAGCGACCAAAAGCTCCTACAGAAGGCCCGTAGCGCGAAAAACGGCGCGCAGTTCACCGCTTTGTACGACCGGGGCGAGGGCACGGCGGACGACAGCGCCAACGACCTGGCCTTGTGCAACTTCCTGGCCTACTGGACGGGCAAGGACGCGAGCCGCATGGATCGCATGTTCCGCGCATCCAAGCTCTACCGCCCTAAGTGGGACAAGAAGCACAGCGGGGAAGGGAAGACCTACGGCGCCATGACCATCGACGAGGCGATCAGCAAGACGGTGAACGTCTACGACCCCCAGGGCTACAAGGAGCGCCAGCGACAGCCCGCGCCCGCCGCGTATCCCGGCAGCGACCCGGCGCCGGGCACCGCCGACCCGCTGGACACCTTCACCGCGCCCGCCCTCCGCGTGGCGAACAACATCATGCGGGACGTGCCGACCGAGAAGGGCATGGTCGAGAAGCCTGCCACACTGCGCGTACAGCCCATCCGCGACACGCTCAAGGACATCGTGGGAGATTGGCCGCGCCGGCTGGGGAACATGCTCTTCGTCCATGAGGGCGACACGATCCGGTACATGGAGAAGCCCGGCCAGTTGTTCGCCTGGCTGCACGAGCGCGCCGAAGTCAGTTGGCGCAAGGGCGTGAGCCCGGCGGACAACAACAGCTTCGTCAGCGAGGAGCAGTTCTTCTCGCACCTGACGGCGACCGCCACGAACTACGAGAACATCGCCCGACTTCCACACGAGCCGCGCATGGAGGGCTATTACTATGCGTGGGAGCCCCTGGCCGACTACGTGCCCACCGGCGAATATCTGGACACGCTGGTGAACTTCTTCGCCAATGTGGAGACGCCGCACGACGCCGCCCTGGTGCGCGCCATGTTCATGACCCCGTTCTGGGGCGGCACGCTGGGGCGCCGGCCCATCTTCGCCCTGGCCGCGCCCGACAAGGGCTACGGCAAGTCCACCCTGGCGCAGCACGTCGGCACGCTGGCCGGCGGGTTCATCGAGTTCCGTTCCGGTCAGCGCGCCGAGGATGATTTCGTCGCCCGCCTGCTGACCCCCAGCGAGCAGCACAAGCGCGTGGTGCGCTACGACAACATCAAGGGCGAGTTCCATTCCGCCACCGTCGAAGGCATCATCACCAGCCCGACGATCTCCGGCAAGCGCATGTACACCGGCGAGGCGACCCGGCCCAACGACCTGACCTGGGTCATCACCGGCAACGGCCTGCGCCTGTCGGGCGACATCGCCCAGCGCGTCTATGTGATACGGCTAGTGAAGCCGCAGTACACCCCGGACTGGGATGAGAAGATCGAGCGGTTCATCAAGGAGCACGGCCCGAAGATTCACATGGACATCCTCGCGGCGTTCCAACGCCCGCCCCACGCCGGCAAACTGGTGGACCGCTGGTCCGAGTGGGTGCATGGCGTCTTGCGCCGATGCACGCCGGAGGCCGACGCCGTACTGCTGCTCCAGAAGGAACGCCGCGAGGGATGCGATGAGGACGTAGAAGAAGCGGTCACCATCCTGGATGCGCTTCGCTCCATTGAGGGCGAAGCCCTGGGGTCGCGGTTGTTCTTCCTAACCCACTCGCAGGTGACGGGCGCCGTCAACACGGCGCTGAACACGTCAACGAAGATTTCGACAAAGACCGTGCTGGCGATCATCCGTCAGCACATAGACGCCCATCACTTTGACGAAGACGGCAAACCGGCGGTCAGTTGGGTGAAGCGCCACCGCGACCGGGGCTTCATCGTTCGCCACCTACTGCCGGAGAGCGAGCGACAGGCCGCTCTGCCCGACTCCTAGGGCGCGGCACTTGCGGCACTTGCGCGGCAGGCGAAAAAAGACGCAAGTGCCGCGCTGCACTTTCAACTTTTCGAGGCTAGAACAGGGAGAATTACGACGGCGCGGCACTTGCGGCACTTCCTAAGCATAAAGTCTAAGTCAACTCTTCATTATCAACTGTGGACATGTGTAATTGGAAATTGCTGAGTAGCCTCAGTAGGAAACGAAGTGCCGCAAGTGCCGCGCGGCCCGTTTTTCTCCCGATTTTGAGCCTAGAGAACACGGCAGGGCGCGGCACTTGTGGAAGTGCCGCGGCACTTGAAAAACACCGCTTCGACCGACAATCTCGGACCCTGCCCCTGGCGTGGGCTACTAATTGAAGAATGCCCCCCCCCAGTGTGGACACTTTAGGAGGTACGGAACCATGCGACACATCGGCATCGACCCCGGACAAACGGGGGCTATCTGCTGGATCGACCCTAACGGCGAGATCGGCTATGAAGACCTGGCCGGCAGCCACTTCGACGCCATCAACGCCCTCAAGCGCGCGATGGGCGACGAAGAGAAGTTCAACGTGACGCTGGAAGGCGTCGGCCCGCGGGGCACCGATGGGCGCGCCTCCATGTGGAAGTTCGCCGAGCACTACGGCGTCCTGCTGGGGGCGATCATCTGCCACGCCCTGCCCTTCACCCCGGTGGCGCCGAGCGCCTGGAAGAAGCGCTTCGGCCTGGACGGCAAGGACAAGGGCGCCTCGCGCGACCTCGCCCGCCAGTTGTACCCGGCGGCGGGGGCCTGGCTGACGCGGGTGAAGGACCACGGACGCGCCGAGGCCCTGCTGCTCGCGCACTACGGCCGGAACGGCGGTGTGCGATGAAGACACAGACGAAGCGCCAGCGCATCGACGCCCTGCTGGACGAGCGCGTTGCCCTGCTGGCCATCATGGCGACCGAGGAAGAGCGGCGCCACCACATCCGCGCCCGCCAGGACTTGATCGGCTGCGAGGCGCACCTGAAGGCCGAGGGCGTGTTGACGGTGCCCGGAGGGTGGACAGCATGAGCACGAAGAACGCCTGGAAGACCCCGGTGGCCGGCCCCGGCATCATCGGCAACGGACAGCCGGCGGCGATTCCGCGCCCGAATCCGTGCCGTGACCTGACGGAGCCCGCGCCGCGCCTGCGTCGATGCGCCTGCGGAGCGACCGGCTACGGCGGGCAGTTCGTGCTGGAGCACGCGCGGGAGAACTGCGGCAACTTCTGTGTGGAGGTGTGCGAGTGATCCAGTGTGTCATGTGCTACCGTCTCGCGGCCTGTTCTTCTGTCTACCGGCAGATGAGCGGGGGCAACTGCACGAGTTATATCGGGGACGCCGAAGTGACCGCTCGACTTGCCGACCGCATCGCGGAGAACCCGCGCCTGCTGGGTTGCGAACTGTGCGGCGCCGAAGTCGCGCCCGACGCCACGCTGATGCTGTGCAACGAGTGCCGGGCGGCGTCCGCGCTGCTCGCGCAGATCGGCGTGTTGCCCAAGCCGGTGCCGACAGGTGTCCACACCGCCGCGCCGGGCAGCGAGAAGGCCCGCGCCCAGGGGGTGAGCCGGTGACCGTCACGCTCGCCAGTACCTTCCCCTACTTCGGCGGCAAGCGCCGCGTCGCGCCCCTGGTGTGGCAACGCTTCGGCACGGTGGTCAACTACGTCGAACCCTTCTTCGGTTCCGGGGCGACGCTGCTGCAACGCCCGACGCCGTTCATCGGCAGCGAGACGGTCAACGACCTCAACGGCTGGCTGACGAACTTCTGGCGGGCGCTGCGCGATGACCCGGACGGGGTAGCCGAGTGGACGGACTACCCCGTGAGTGAGCTTGACCTGCACGCGCGGGGCGACTGGCTGTTCTACCGGCCCGACGTGCCGGACTTCATCGAGCGGCTGCGCGCGGAGCCGGACTGGTACGACGTGAAGAGCGCGGGCTGGTGGGTGTGGGGGCAGTGTTCGTGGATTGGCAGTGGGTGGGGTCCGATAGAGCATCGCGAATCAGTGCATACCAAGCGGCCGCACCTAATGTCGAGCAAAGGCGTCAACCGGCAACTGCCGCACGTCGGGAACGCCGGGAGGGGTGAGCGGTACGAGGCCATCCGCGCCTACTTCGCGGACCTGTCCGACCGCCTGCGCGGTGTGCGCATCGCCTGCGGCGACTGGACGCGGGTGTGCGGCCCGTCCGTCACCTTCCGCCACGGCATGACCGGGGTGTTCCTTGACCCGCCGTATGACCAGGACGAGCGCGCGGCGGATTGCTACGTCGGGCACGAGACGCGCTGCTCGGCAGAGGTGCGCGCCTGGGCTATCGAGCAAGGCGACAACCCGCTCATGCGCATCGCGCTGTGCGGGTACGAGGGCGAGCACGCCATGCCGGACACCTGGGAGTGCGTGGCGTGGAAAGCGGCGGGCGGTTACGGCTCGCAGGGCGACACGACCGGGCGCGAGAACTGCACGCGGGAACGGATTTGGTTCAGCCCGGCGTGCGCGAGGCCACAGCAGGCGCAGTTGTTCTAGGCCGCCGCCTTGCGCTGCTCGACGGCTTTCCGGCTGACCGCCCACATATGCGCGCCCAGCTTCCGGCCCTTGAGCGTGCCGCGCTCCAGCAACCCGCGCACCGCCCGTGTGGACACGCCCAGTACCTTCGCCGCCTCGGTGACAGACATATCGTTGGTAGCCATGCGCCCAGTATATACCGACAGCGGAACTTTTTACAAGTCGGGTATTGACAGCGATTGCACCAAGGTATACGATACTCCAGTGTTCCTACTCTGGAACGCCGAAACGGGAAGGAGAAGACCATGCGAGAACGAGTCAGTACCGCGCCCCTGTTGGGCATCCGTCTGGTGTGCAGCACCGACTACAGCGACAGCACCGCCCCACGCGCCTATGTGGAGAGCCTGACGCCCGCCAAGGGAAGCGCGCATGTCGATCTGATCGACGGCGAGTTGCTGGACGCCGAGCACAAGCCCGTCCGCGACGCCCTGGCCGACATCGCCAACGCCACCTGGAGTATCGCCTTCGAGGCGCTGCGAATGCAGGGCGAGGGCAAGTACGACTGGAGCAATCACCCCGCCAGGAAAATGGAGGCCGAAGCCACCAACCTGCTGGAAGTGTACGACGCGGCGGTGCTTGAGGCCCATGCGAACGCCGACAGATACAACGCCACCCACCGTTGGGTCACCGACTGCGACGGCGAGCGCCGGGCCGTCCGCGTAGCGTAGCGTAGTGCGCGCCTACTGTCTCTCCCGTCACCGGGCGAGCCAGTGGGGGCGGAATCTACACCGTCCAGCGTCCCGCCAGTGACGCGCCGAGACTGGCCCCCCTCGCCGGGGAGGTACCGTGGGAAGACTTCGCAATGACACCGTCTGCCGGGCGAGCGGCAGGCACCACACCGAGGAGGAGAACGATCATGGCGACATCGACAACGACACCGGCCAGCACCGTAGCCAGCAAGCTGGTCCTGTGCATGGAGGACATCGGCCAACTGTCCAAAGACGGGCGGATATCCGGCGGCAACGTCAGCTACCGCTACCTGTCCGAAGAGAAGATCACCGGCGCCCTGCAAGACGCGATGGTGAAGCACAAGCTCACCGTGCGCCCCATCAACATTCAGTCGCTCGACATCCCCCAGGAGGTCAAGCGCACCGTCAAGCCGACCGGCGAAGTCATCGAGGCGCCCATCGCCCGCGTGCGCCTGCTGAACACCTACGAGTGGCGCGACGCCGAATCCGGCGACACGCTGACCGTGCAGAGCATCGGCGAGGGCATGGACGCGGGCGACAAGGCGACCAACAAGGCGATGACCGCCGCGTACAAGTACATGGTGCGCCACACCCTGGCGATTTCCACGGGCGACGACGGCGACGCGCAGGCCAGCGAGACCACGACCGCGAGCACCTACCAGCCGCAAAGCTACGGAGCGACCCCGCCGGCAAGCACAAGCCGCCCCGTAGCCCAGGATGGCCAGGAGCAAGCCCATGCCGCGCCCAGTGTCGCACAGCCGCCCGCCGCCGACAAGCCCTGCACGGACGCGATGCTCGCCAACGTCAAGAAGGCCGTGGCGAAGAAGGGCTTCGCGAACCTCGCCGAAGCCGTCCATACCCTGATGGGGGTTGACAAGGACGTGGTCGAGGGGAGCCAGGCGAAGCTCCTGGAGTTCGCCGCTCTGCTGACGGCGTATACGCCCGCCGAGGTGGCCGCGTGAGCGCCGCGCTGCCCGATATGCCCGCGCTGGACTGCCCGGAATGCGGCGGCAAGCTGGTACTCAAGGAGAGCCGCTTCGGCCTCTTCTACGGATGCACGAACTGGCCGGCCTGCGACTGCACGCACGGAGCGCACGCGGACGGGAAGCCGAAAGGAACCCCCGCAAACGCCGCCACGCGCAAGGCGCGCATCATGGCGCACGCGGCCTTCGACCCCATTTGGCAGAGCGGCATCATCAGTCGCAAGCTGGCATACGAGTGGCTTGCGTGCGCACTCTCACTGACGCCGGAACAGTGCCACATCGGCATGTTCGACATCGACATGTGCGGAGAGGCGATTGACGCCTGCGAAGCGATGGAGTTGGCGATATGCTCGGAGCCGCGATCGTGACGGACGACCAAGCCTGCGGGCTGTTGACCCTAGGAACCGATGCCGACGCCGACCAGGCCCGGCAGCACATCACCCGGAAGCGACACATGCCCGTCATGGAGGACGGGCCGGAGGATACGACCGATGAAGACCATGACGCTACCTGATACCCTCGCCGGACTGCGCGAGATCGACGACATGGAACTGGACGAGGCGATGGGCGACACGACGGAGACGCCCGCCCTCGTCCGTGTGGACACCGAAGAGAAGGCCCAATGGGCCGCCGACAAGGCCGAACTGCTGCGCCGCAAGGTCAACGAGATCATGCACGCGGCGGGAGACCGGGTTGCCATCCTGCAAGAACGCATCGAGTGCCTGCAAGCAGCGGCGACGCATGACGCCCAACGCTATGCCCATCGTGCCGAGTTCTTCGAGGGCGCGCTGGAGGGCTACGTCCGTGACATCAACGCCGCCGACCCGAAGACGAAGAGCCGCAGCTTCGGCGCGGTCCATGTGGCGTTGCGCAAACAGCCTGACACCTACGAGCGCGACGACGCGGCGCTTCTGGAGATCGTCAGCGCCGCCGGTCTGACCGACTGCACGAAGACTCTGCTGGCGTGGGCAGAGACGAAGAAGCACCTGGTGCCCGCCGGTGACGGCGTGGTGCTCAAGGACACCGGCGACATCATCCCCGCCGACGTGTGCCGTTTCGTGCCCGGAGTCGTCAAGGGCACTGTGACGGTGGACCTGTGATCGACAACGGCACGGTGGCCGAATAGCACAGCCGCCGGCCTGAACTTCCACACTGAAGAAAGGAAACAGAGAACATCATGGCAACAACACGGGCAAGCGGGGGCGTCAACGTTCCCCCTATCGAGATCAAGGAACTGTCGTTCACTGTCGTTGGCGATAGCCCGCTCATCATGCACGCATGGGACGAAAAGGCCAAGGCGATGATTCGCGACAAGCAGCAGAAGAAGGCCGCGAAGGGCCGCGAAGTGCGCAACCCGGAAGCCGAGTGCTTGGCGGCGCTACACACGACGGCGGACGGAACGCCCTGCTTCCCGTCCGTCGCCTTCAAGGCCAGCGCCGTGGACGCCTGCTCTTCCGTGGCGGGAATCACGAAGGTGGAGACACGAAGCGCCTTCCACGTCATCGGTGACATGGTGCCCGTGACCGGAGAATGGGAGATGCGCGAAGACATGGTGCGTGTCGGAATGGGCGCCGCCGACTTGCGCTACCGCCCGGAGTTCAAGGCGTGGAGTGCCGACATTCGTATCCGCTATAACCCGCTCGTTCTGTCGGCGGAACAGATCGTCAACCTGTTCAACATCGCCGGGTTCGGTGTCGGAGTCGGCGAGTGGAGACCCCAACGCGACGGCAGCAACGGCATGTTCCATGTGGACGTGGACAGCGTGCAAGCGTAGGAGTGCGCGGCAGGCCCGGCGAGGCAAGGATTGGACTGGCATGGTGTGGCCCGGACTGGCAGGATTGGCGTGGCAGGAGAGGCCGGGCGGGGTAGGTAACGGAGTGGCTTGGCAGGCTTGGCATGGTCAGGCCGGGAGCGGCCTGGCGGGGATAGGCAGGCGTGGCGGGGTGCGGAGAGTCTCGCAAAGGAACGGCTTGGCAGGAAAGGCAGGGCTCGGCGGGGAGTGGATTGTCACGGAACGGCAGGCCAGGCCCGGCACGTCCTGGATTGGCGAGGAGGGTAGTGGAACGGCTTGGCAGGAGGGGCAGGCGTCATCCGCCTGGTGCGTCCTGGGTGACAGACAGGACGCACCGCGAGGGTGAAACCCGCAATCTGAAAGGAGAACATAGCTATGGTCTACATCCGCGAGGACATCGACACCCTGGACGCCGCCATCGAAGTGCAGGACAACGGCGCGCAGCCGACTGACCTGCCGTCCGGTACCTACACCTTCGCCGTCGCCAAGGCCGAACTGCGGGAGACGAAGAGCGCCAACCCGCAGACGTACCTGCACCTGCCGCTGCTCGTGCTGGAAGGGCCGCAGAAGGGCCGTCTGCAAGGCAACAACTACTACGTCAACGACGACAAGTTCGGCGCCCCGAAGTGGAAGCGCGACCGCGCCACCCTGGGCATCGACCTGGGCGCGCTCGGCGTGACGCCCGGCCAATTCCTGCTGAGCCAGCCGCACCTGAACCTGCTGGTCGGCAAGGTGGTGGCCGGCGCGGTGGTGCGCAAGACGAAGACCCAGGGCGACGGCGAGTTCGTCACCGCCTACCTGAACGAACTGCTGGAGGGCTACGAGGTGCCCGCCGAGGTGGCTGGCAAGATCGCCTGGCCGTCCGAGATGGCCGCGCCGCCGTCCGACGTGCCGGACATCACCGACCCGTTCGCCGATCAGTAGTCCGCCGCATGGTGCGCCCCGGCGTGGAGAACCGGGGCGCAGCGCGAGGCTGACACCAATCAGAGAGCAAAGGAGCATCTATGCTGACACGGAATACCCTATTGAGCGCCAAGCGCGAGATCGACATCTTTCAACTGCGGGCCGACGCCTGCCTTGAGGGCGGAATGGCCCCTGCCGACTGCGCCAAGGTGAAGCGCGCGGCCATCGACCTGGGCGACGCGCTGGCCGTCCTGCGCAGCCGGGACACCACGGAGCCCGTCCTGATGTACGACGCCGAGCGGTTCCGCCGCGAAGCCGGCCGCGAGATGTACGGTGCCCCGCCAGTCAACCCGGTGGCCGCGGCGGTCGCGGAGATCGACGCCGAGGACGACGAAGGCGAGCCGCACAAGTTCGGTGGCCCGGTGATGATCGACAGCATCAAGCCGGAAGAACCGGGCGATGGTGTCCACACCCTCCCCAGTGTGGATAGGCCGAAGGCCATCAACCTGCCGACCGACTTTCTCTGGTTCTACCACGACGGATGCACGCACCTGATTATCGAGGAGTCCTTCCGCAACGACGTGCAGCGCCAGGGCATCTACGAACCCCTCCGGGTGCGCAAGTCCAGCGTCGATGATGAGCCGTCCAAGTACGAAGTGCTGGACGGGAAGAAGCGCCTGACGGCCGCACGCGACCTGTACATCACCCCTCTGCCGTGCGTGATCGTCACGGAGTAGCCGCCTTGCGCGCGGCGATGAAGGAGTAGACGATGCAAGTTAAAGCCGGACGTGTCCGCGCGTTCAGCAACGGCACGGAATACGATCAGTGGAACGAGAAGAACTGCGGCGACTGTACGCTGTGCTACCAGTACCATAACGACCCGTGCGGATGCCCGCTCTACAAGGCGCTCGGCGAGGCGCTATATGGCGACGGCACAGTGTCCGTTGAGATCGCCACGGAGTACGGCTGGAACGACACGCTGATGTTCCTGCCCGATTGCCCGAAGCGCGACGAAGCGGGCGGCAGGCCCAACTGCCAATGGACGCCGCGCGCCGGGGACATTATGCGCCGTGCCACGTCGGGCTACACGGCCTACATCGACCACGTTGACGGCACGAACGTCTATATCCGTCGCATCGACACAAGCGGTGTTTGCCGTCGTGAGATTTACACGATTGACTGCCTGTTGCGCACGGCGAAACTGTACGGCGTGCGGGTTGACCGGATGTTCCAGTGGCACGAGACGCCGAAGCGGGAAGGGGTGACGCGATGAACAAGCATGACCTGGCCTGCCGGCTCGCACTCACCACATCCATTGGTGGTGGTGACGTAGTTGAGCAGTTCTACCGTGAGAATACGCCCAAGCCCGCGCCAATGCCCATGCCGCCGCCCATCCCGAAGGCGACACGGGAGGCCATTCGGGCGGCGAGAATGAAGGGGAAGGAGACGCGATGACCGACGTGCAATCACTAATGCGCGAGGAACTGGAGGGCGACCATGCTTGACCAGACGGGACCGCACGCGGTATCCGCCGACGTGCAGCGAGTATCTAGCATACTGAAAGAAGTCGCATCAATGTCACAACGCGACTATCGGTGCAGAGGATGCGCTGATATGTGTCTGCTGCATGACGCCGCCGACCTGCTACTCGCCGAATCGTCCAGGGCGGACGCGGCGGAAGCGGATCTTGTGCGGATGAAGGTGACGGAGAGTGCCCGCCACTTGGTTGACGGGCACGGTCTCGACCCGGAGTATGGGCGTGCCGCCGACCTGCTCCTGTCGCTCGCCGACCGTGCGCAGGCGGCGGAAGCGGAGCTTGCGCGGCTGCGCGCCGAACTGGCGACGGAGCGGCGGGCGGTGGAGGGGCTGGCGCGACGTATCTGCGCGAAAGGAAGTTGTCATTCGACATGCCCGCTTGAGAACTGCGGAGCCGACGAAGACATGCAGCATGGGCGCGTTCACCTACTGGGCGCTCTTTGACGTGGCGAACAAGCGAAAGGCGAAGTAGCCCCCAACGCCAAACGGCCCCCGATCTCACACGAGACCGGGGGCCATTGTTGTGCTTTGATCGGGGTTGCACGGGTAGGAGTGCAGAGCCTGGCCACGCAGGAGGAACCCGTATCTTACCGTCCTCATAGCGAGTTTGTTGCTTCAAGCCACGACCGTCTTGCTCGCTTCGCATGTCGGGCAGCGCGAGGTACCTACACCGCCATTCTACCATCGCGTCGGCGTCAACGCAATGGTCACTCGCGCCGCACGAACTGCCCATTCGCCCCGCGCACGGGCGCCGCGGACTGCGCGACCGTCGTCTTGATCCGCTGCGCCTGGAGCCACCTGTCGGACACCACATAGGCAATCCCGGCCAACGCCACCCCGGCAATCAGTGCCAACTGCACGAGTTCTGGCAGCGCAGCGAACGCCTCCCACTTGAGGCCCACGGTCGCGGCCAACGTCGCCAGCGTCGCCAGCAGCGCCGTGATGTTCTTCCACTGCGGTTGTGTCTGTTCTTCGGGCATGTTGCCCTCCTTTCAGATCTTGATGGTCATGATCAGCCCGCCGGGCGCATAGCGGCCCAACAGGGCGTCGATCTCGTCACACGCCGCCACCGGCACGCCGGCGCGGCCCAGGGCCTTGCGTATGTCCGCGCGGGTCACCGTCACCTTGACGGGAGTGTGGAACAGCTTGGATAGCAGACTCATTTCGTGCCTCCAGACGTATCGGCGGCTCGGATGATGCCGTCCGCCACAGCCTGCGCGATCTCTTGCCGAACAGTCGGCAGACGCAACAGCCCCTCTTCGCGCCGGTTGTCGATGAACAGCATTTCCAGCAGGAGACCTCCACACGCGGCACCACGGATGCAGTTGCCCGCGCGACTGCCCGCCACGGCTTCTTTGATGCCCCGGTCGGCGTCGGGGTACGCGGGCAAGTACCAGCCGCCCGGCGTGCGCAGGTACTCCACGACGTTCTGCTGCACACAGCCGGCGACATGCTTGCCCCAGCCCGTGTACCACCAGGTCTCGGTGCCCTTGGCCTTGCCGGTGGCCGCGTTGCAGTGAATCTCCACGTACAGGTCCGCTGTGTGGTTCCGCAGCCAGGTCATCGCCTCGGATCGGCGATTGTTGGTGAACTCCTGCACGGCGACCTGGTGGGCGCGCAACAGGTGCCCGATGCGCTGCACCACGTCGGCCGCAATGTCGTGCTCTTGGAGCCCGGTGGGGCCGACCGCCCCGGAATCTCCCGTGCCGTGTCCGGCTCGCAGAACTATCATGGATGAATCCCTTTCGCCACTAGGTTGATCGCCAACAGCGCCAACATCGCTATCAGCCCAACAAGCGTCGCATTCATCTTCGCGCCCTGGTCGCGCTGCCAGTTCCTGTCAGCCTCGCGCCCTTCCTCAAGCGACTGGAGGCGCTTGTCTATGCGGTCATCGCGCTCTTCGTGGTGCGCCATGTGCCCTACTCGAAACTCGCGCATATCACGATGCTCCTGACACACAGTTGCCATTGCCACGGGCGTTCCCGTGTTGAATCCTGCATCGGCCATGCTGGCCTCCTATCTATGGTTGCCCCCACGGGCGCTTGCTTTGCCTAGACGACCGCGCGCGGGCGCGGGTGGGAAGTCCTGTCATTCCTCCGGGGGCCACTTGCCTTTCCAGCCGGATGGGCGAGGCGGCTTCGTGGAGTCTGGAGGCCATTGGCCTTTCCAACCACGCGGGCGCGGGGTCTTTGCCGCAACCTCCGGTATGCCGAGCAAGTCGCGCTGCTTTTCAAGTGCAGCACGCTGGCTTGGCGTGCGGTCAGCACGGGCAATCTTTCCGCCGATGATTTCCTTGAGTTTGTCGGTTCGTTCGGCAGGAGTCGCTTTGGCGTACACCCTCAGCGCCGCTTCCGCCGAAAGACGAGAGACGGTATAGTTGAGCGCCGACATGCCGCCCTTCTTGACCAGCAGGTTACGCTGTCGAGCGGTGATCTCGCCGCTCGCCTTCATGGCGTCTATGGCCTTTTTAGTCTCCGAATCTCCAGAACGCAACCCGTCCACGAGCTTCTTGTTCTCCTCGCGTTGCTCGTACTGCTCCTGCGTGGTAGACCCGGCAGGCAACTTCTTCCTCATCTCCTCATAAGCCAGCTTCATGGCCTCTGTCTGTGTCACACTGCCGGGGGCGGCCACAATGCCAAAGAACCCTTCAACAACCTGCCCGGTATTGCCCCCTTCGCCACGTTCCTTCGAGGCGTTCCGTATGGAGAAGGGCACGAACTGCTTCGCCATGTATGCCGCCACGTCCGTCAACTGCTGCACCGCCGGGTCGTCGGCATTGCGGACCTCGGTGCCGTAGTAGTCCTCATTCTGCAACATGTCGATGGTGGTCCCGATGAGCGGGTGTACCTTGTGACCCACCGTCTTTACCGGGTCTTGTGAGTAGGCGTACACATCCTTCATGTAGGTCGGCATCGACACACGCTCTGGACGGCCATCTTTGCCGGTGAGTCCATTCTTCGGGAAGTAGTAGTCCTTCAACTCTTCTGGTCCCTTGCCAGTGCGGAGATACTGGTAGATTGCCCCATAGACCGCCGCCATGAACGGCAACGCCATCGCGTAGGCCATGCGGTGCGTCACGAGGTCCTTGCCGGCCAACTTTCCACGCACTCCCTGAACAGCTTGTGTCGGCACGTCTACCACGGCGCCGCCCAGTTCGCGAATCGTACCGAGATTCCACCCGACTGACCGGACGGACGCCATGAGCGCATCTTTGAGCGTGCGGTTCCAGAACAGGTTGTCATAGACCAACTGCCCCATGCGGTTGTCTACGCTGTCCCACGCCTTCCCCATGGCCTCGCGCATGTTCTCCGGCGTCACGTCAACGCCACGGTCCTTCATACGATCGATCTCGTACTGCGCCATTTCCGACGCCACGCCGAGCTTCTGCAAAGGAACCAGGTACTCCATGATCGGGGCCGACATTGCTTCAATGGCGGCGAACGGCGACCGGATAAGCGCCCCAGGGTAGTTGCCCGCCTTGATTGCGTCCATGAAGCCCTTCGCCGCGCCCGTGCGGTAGAAGTTGTCCATGTTGATACGCCCGCCTCCTTGTACAATGGCCGTGACGACCTCGCCATATGGTGTATTGGGGGATAGCCCCAAGTACGCCTTGCGTACCGCCATGCCGCGACGGACGTTCACGACCGCGCCAATCGGGGTCGCACCAAGGGCGAAGTCCTTGAGCGCCTGCGCGAAGTAGTACCGCGCCCGTGCCCCCAGTGCCCGACTGGCGTTGAGGTTGCCGCGCATGAGTTCCCGCGCGGACAGAGCAGTGAGCCCGCCGCCGGCGGCCATCTTCTTCACGCCTATCGCCACCGTGGACACCATCGCATCGAACGTCGTAAATCCGGCGTGGAAGGCGCTCATGCCAAGCTGCGCCTGGTTCATCACGTTGCCAGCCTGCCTGATCGTACTGTACACGGGGTTGCCCTGTAGGCCGGGCGACAGGTGATTGTTCAACACCGTGGCGACTTCATCCGGCGCGACATAGCGCCCGCGAATGGTGATAGCGCCCTCGTCGGTGAGTGGGCCATGCACCGTGGCGAACTTGTCGTTGATCGCCGTGTAGCCGTCCGGGGTCTTCTCCGTGGCGCGCACGAACTTGATGAGCTTCTTATCCTTGAGTTCCTGAATCACGTCATGTCCCATCAGGAAGCGGTCCATCTCGTGAATCTTCATCAGCACCATATCCACGGGATTTGAAGTAATGGGGACAAGTCCGGCGTCCATGCCCTCTTTGATCGTGGGAATGGTGCGCTTCTTCAAGAAGGACTTTGAGCCTTCGAGTGGGCGCTTGCCGAAGATACGCGCAATGATGCCCCCGGCCTGCTCCGGCTCTGCCCAAATGTGCGGGAAGTAGTCTTCGATGAAGGACTGCATCTTGCCTGTGGCTTGCACGGCAACACGTCGCTCGTCCAGCATTTGCCGAACCAGCTTGGCGATGGGCTCAAGCGCCGGGTCACTTTGCGGACGGCCTGCTTCGATGTCATCAGCGAACTTCCAACGCTGCTTGACGGGCAACCTGTCCATCGCTTTGACGAACGTGCGCAGGGCTTCGTGTGCCTGGGCACTCTTCTGTGCGAGCAATCCCAAGTTGGCGCGAAGTACCCGCGCCGTCTCGCCTGCTGTCTCTCCGCGCGAGGCGGGGAGCAACACACGCTGCACGTCGTCTATCACCTTCGCCGCGCCACGGGCCGCTACACGAACGGCAGGCACTACGTCCTGTTCCACGAACTCCTTGCCGCCGGGAATCACCGTGGACTGAAGCGTTCCGCTGCCAGTCGGTTCCGCCGTCTTCTCGGCCACAGCGGGCTCCTGTGGCTTCGCCGGCGTGGCCTCCGAAGTCACCCGGTCAACGCCAAGACCCTTCTGGTAGTCGATGGCCTTCTGCTTGCTGTCGTCCCCGATGAACGTCTTCCCATCGCTGGCCGTGAAGACGTTCTTCCCTTTCACCTTGGCGCGACTGAGCCCATCGGGAAGCAGTGCCTTGCCTATGTACCATTCACCACCGAACTTCTTCAGCCAGATACCGTGAGCGTCCAGCCCCGCTTTCCCGTTGCGCTTGTACCAATCCCAGAATGCCTCATTTGGCGTGGCGTGGAGATTCTTCTCGCTTCCATACCCATCAACGTACACCTCGTGCCACTGCTGTTCCGGCACGCCCTCGACGGGAGCAACCTCCGTGCGTATGGGCGCGTCCCCGCCGTTGATCTTCGCCTGGTACTTCGTCGCCAGGGCCTTGCTCGACGGCCCGCTGAACTCCTTGCCGTCACTGGCGGTGAAGACGTTCTTCCCGCCGCGCTTGGCGACCGTCAGGCCGGGCACGCCCTCGACGGGCTGGGGCTCCTTCGTGTCGCCCTTCGCCTTGGCGGGTTCCTGCGACACAGCGCCCGTCTCACGCGCTGTCGCCCCCGGTGTGGACGTTTCCGCCACCGGGGCAGGAGACTCCGCTACAGCGGCTTTAGGGCGCGATTCGGCTACCGGGGCGTCGGGCGACGCCTTACCGCCATACTTGCCGGACGGGAACGCCAGACGGCCATTCCCCAAGCCCAAGTCGCCGCTCGCTTCCGCCGCGCGGCTCTGCTCGGCAGCCGACAACCCGCGCTCGATCACCTGGTCCGTCGTGGGCACCTCGGCGGACTCCTCGCCAAACATCCCCTTCTGTTGCGGGTGCCCCATCGCGTCGATGCGGTCCAGCACCGTATTCAGGCCCTCGCGAATGCGCACGCCACTGCGGCGATTCTTGTCAAAGAAGGCCAGCAGCTTCCGCGCATTCGGCGAGAGCGAATCCCCCACCGTCAACAGGTCCGGCTGGTCAAGGAAGTCCTGCACCGACCGGCCTTCGCGCTGAAGGCGCAGGAACGTGCGCGCGGACTCGGTGAGATCGCGGCTCACATCGACCGCGTGCAACGTGCCCGCCTCGATTCTGGCGCGTTGCTTGGCGATACGCGGCGCCACCGCCAGCATGGCGTTCAACACCTGCCGCCCGCCGCTGCTGCTGTCCTCGAACAACGCCGTCACCAGGTCGGGCGCGTCATACGCTTTCTGCAGCAACGCCGCTTTCAACCGCTGTTCCCCGGCAATCGACAGGTTGCCATCCGACTGAAGCAACACCTGTCGCTCTTCGTTCGTCAGGCCCTCCACGAAGGCTTTGCGGAACGCGGCGTTCTCCGAGGTGTTCAGGTTGCCGTCATCGCGCGGCACCATACTGTCGAGCATGGTCGGCGTCAGACGCAAGGCGTCGGACACGACCAGTTCACGCGCCGCCTTGCCCATTGTCTCCGGCACGTCGCTCTCCATTGCGAACTTCTGCCGCGCCGCCGGGCTCTCGAACGAGCCCTTGCGCACCAACACCGGCTCGCGCATCCCGTCAATCGCCGCCGGGTCAAGGCCGTACTGCGCGGCGTTGTCACGCAAATGCGAGCGGTACCCCTCTGCCGTGCCGTTCTTGTAGGCAAGCTGGAGTCCCATCGCGCGGCCATTGCCCGCGACCACGACACCCGTGCCCTCGATGATCGGCGCGCCGGACGTGACCATGCCCTGCCCGTCGCCCAGGCGGCGCGGGTCGGGATTCGCCCCAATGGCGCGCACCTGCCCTTGGGCGGCGTGCGCGTCACGCTCGCGGCCCTGAACACCTACGGGATGGTCCGGGTTCGGCGTGAAGTTCTCGTCAACGCGGTGGGAGGGAACCAGGTCAGACGCTTCGACCAGCGCATAGGTGACGGGCACTTCGCTGCCGGGCACCGTGCGGGCGCGGTCCGTCTTCCCCGTCACCATGCGAATCGGCGCGCGCTCGTCCATGTCCACAGGCGCATCCGGTGTGGACATGCCCTCGCGCGGCGTCTTCGTCCGCCACGTCACGTCTTCGGCGGGCACCGTCAGCCGGCCCGCACGGTTGCGGAACGACGTGTCGAGAATCACGCTGCCATCCGGCATCTCGCGCGCCGGGTACTCGCGGCCCTTGTGCGTCGCGTAGCCCTCGGCCACCGCGTCAGCCTCCGTCTTCCCGGCGACTTCGATGGTGGAACGCGGCGTCAGGCTGAATGGCTCCGGTGTGGCGGCAGGCTCTTCCGGCGTCGGGGCCACAGGCGCAACACCCTCCGAGGACGGGAACGACAACAAGTCACCCGCCAATGTGCGCACCACCCCGGACGGGTAGCGCACTCTATAGCTGTCGCCGATCTGCTGAAGCACTTCAACGGACTGCCCCGCCATGCTGCCGCGCGTGAGCACCGCGCGCTTCGGCGTGCCCGTGGCGGCAGGAGGCTTCGGCGTGGCGACACGCGGCGCTTCGGGCGGAGCTTCGGGAGCCATCGGCGCGTCCGGTACTTCGGGGGTGTATGGCTCAACGGGAGCCACGGGTTCCGTCACCTCGACACTCACGGCCTTGCGCTTGAAGCTGCGAGGCGTCGTCTCGCCGTCGATCAGAATGCGGTACCCCGTGGCGTCACGCCCGACAACTACTCCACCTTCGCCAGTCGCGTAGACCGTGGCGCGCATGTTGTCTTCACCGGCAAGCGGGCGCAGGCCGGACTTGTTGAAAGTGGTGGGCACATCGCGACCGTCGATGAGCACCACGGCTTTTCCGCCACGCTCGGCAATCACCGTGCCGGACTTGTAGTCCTTCGTGACAACGCGATAGGCGCGGAACGGCTCGGCTACCGGGCGCTGCTCTTTCACCACAGGAACGCGGGTCGTGTCGATACCGCGCGGATACTGCGGCGCCTCAACTGGTCCTTCGGGCAGTACGAGGCGAGGAATTCCCTCACCCGCAAACGCACTCGCCGCCCGGTTGCCCGGCAGGTCCACACGACCGCCAATCCCAGGAGTGCCCTCCATGATGGGCACAGGGTCTTGCGGACGCGCCGGCGCGGACCCCATGCCATGCGACACGCCCAATGCGCCCATGAATGCAGCAGTCGGAAGGTTCAAGTTGCCACCGTGCATGGCCACATCCTGCGCAATGTTGGACGTGGCCCCGATGCCGGCATTGGCAATCTTCTGTGCAACCGGCGACATCCGAGGAGCCATGCGACCAAGCGCATTCCCGGCAAGGCCGGAACCAACGCCGGCAAGGGCTAGTCCAGGGGCAGTGTTGACCTGGTTCTCACGGAACCTCTGCCACGCGCCCGCACGCCAAATCCGAGAGGCTTCCTCGCGGCTATGCGCTCCCGCGAGCTCCGGCACCATCCACCAGGTATCCGGTAGGGTATCCGCCGTGCCGACTTGTTCGCCCAACGCTCCGGCGGCTCCGTAGCCGGCGTTGATACCGACGTTCAAGGCGGCGTTGCGCACCGGGGCAGGCAACGCTTCGTTGAGCTTCGCCGCCGTCGTGACAATTCGGCCAATGCGCCCAAGGTTGCCCGCTTCAGCCGCGCCGCGTAGAGGAGCAAGGGCTTCACCGCCAAGCGCGAATGACAGCGGCATGGTGCCAAGTTCCGCTGTCACAACGGACGGCTCATAGCCACCGCCCCAATGGGGCCTTACAAATCCAGCAGTTAAGGTGCTAACTGTAGCTTCAGCCGCCGACTTTGCACCGCGCGCCCAGTCGTTCTGGTCGTACTTCGGATTGGCAAGTTCCTTGCCGGTCAATTCGGTGACACGTCGTTGTTCGCCGGACTGTGGGCTTCCATTTGGAATAGACGGGGTAGAGGCATCGGTGATACCTTCACGAACTACCGCATCTGCTGGCTGAAACTGAAGCCCTTGCCCGATCCATTGCCCATACGCTGCCAGGGGGTTGGCTTCATCAACTCCGCCCGCTTCCCGTAGTGCATTTTCGCCGCGCATCACCCCTCTGTTCTGGTTCACGGCTTCTGTCACGAACTGGGGCTGCTTCAACCCAAGGCGCAAGAACAATCCCGCTGCCGCCGTGGGTGCATCCATATTCAGGTCGGGCTTCTCTCCGTTTTGCTCCAGCATCCTCGTGTAGAGCATCTTCGCCTGCTCAACGCCATTTATGTTTCCCGTGTCCGCGTAGACGCGAAGAGCGTCTCGGTACTGCTGTGGCGTGACTGGCGTTCCACCATTGCCAGCGAGACCAGCGCCCTCTTTGCCCCACCGCACGATACCTTCAATGCGCGAGGGTTCGACCTGCTTGATCGAGGGGAAGCCTTGCGCTGCCTCGGTGTTCCTGTCGTACTCGTCAAGGAGAGAACCGATGTTGCCGGTCTGCTCATCCGTGAACTTCCCAAGCTGTCGCGAGTACCCGGTTGATGCTCTCCTGAGTTCAGCGACGAAATCAGGATCAGCAGCCATGTACTCGCGGAGCCCTTGCTTGACCTGAGCGAAATCGCTGGCCGACATGGGGGCACCGTCGCGCATATGCGTCGCCGCCAGACCTACCAGCCGCTTTTTGCGCTGCTCTTCCGTCTCGTATGGGGTGTACGCCTTCTCGACAAAGCTACTCATGATCTACCCCTCTTTCCCGGTCGTCAGGAAGTTCCACGATTGCGACGCCCAGGACGGGTTGGCGACCGCGTTCTTCAAGTTCGCCAGCACGCGCCCAGATTGCCCAGTCGTGCCGACATTGCCGTTGAACACAGTATCCCACACATAGAACATTGCCGCCAACTTGCGCGCCTGATAGGAGTCAGGCTGCTCGCGAATGAACGTCTCCACGTCGTGGTCAAGGTAGATAAAGACCGCATCATTACTGTTAGCCGCTATCTTCGACGGCTTGTAGGTCATTGAATCAACCGGCGTGAGCAACAGGTTGATCATGTCCACACGGGGGGTTATCTCCGTCTCGTGGGCGGCGCGGTCGGGCACCAACTGCCCTAACCCATACCTAATCATCTCCCCAACCACTGCTGTACCTGGTTTGTATCCACCCTTGGCGTTGCGCATATTATTCATGGACCGCAGCGCCCGCACCGTATCCTGCTCCTCCATCCCGTGTGGAGGTAAGGCCGCGCGCACAGGGGCCGGAGCCGGAGCAGGCGGGGCAACAGGTGGCGCGACTGGCGGCGACGTAGGCGCTCCTTGCCCACCAGCGCCCACAGGAAGCGCGCTCGCCCCGCCGTACCCACCTCCGTACCCCGCGCCCGGTCCGGGGCCACCTGCGGCCCCCGGTCTAGGGTTTGGCGCTTCTGACCCTCCACCCCCGCCGCCGAGGTCTATCGAGTTGTCGGTAGACCCTCCAGTACCAGCATACGGATTGGGAAGGTTAAACTTGCCGAGCGATGGGATGTACGTTTCACGTATCGTGTTCAACTCGTTGAGTCTAACTTCGTCGCCCGGCTTGAACTCATAATGGTAGGCCTTCCCGTCAGGGTCGAACACTTGCTTTGCCCGCTGGTAGATGGCTTCTATCTGTCCATCGACGGCCCGGAGTTGCATGGCGAGCATGGCGCGCCCTGCCGCAGTGTGTGCAACTGCGGCAGATTGCGCCAGTCTCTTCGCCGCAGTCGCACTGGTCATGTCCTGACCACGCATGGTGACTTCAGCCTGTCGGATGCTAGCCGCTTCACTGGCACTCAAGCGAGCCATCGCTATGTCCGCATACACTACCAACTGCGCGGCACGGTGCTTCTGCATGATGGGGATGTCGGCGGTCTTCGCTTCGGTGAGCGCGATGTTGGCCTGCGCGGTCGGCGACGAGCCGTAGCGGTACTCAAGCCCCATTTGCTGCGCGTACAGCTTGGCGTCGGCGTCGGTCATCGGCGCGGTCTTCACCATCGTGCCGGTCTTCGGGTCAAAGAAGGTGTGCTCGCGCTCCCGGCCCTTGTAGAAGGCCGTGTAGAGCCCGTTCTGTCCCTTGGGCACCTGCATCGGGTCCACCATTGCCATGCCGTCAGCGTCAAAGGCGTTGTCGCCTACGATGCGGCGCACCAGCGCAATGGCCTTCGCGGAGTCCGGGTTCGTCGGGTCGTTGGCGATCAACGGAATGCGCTCGTTGCCCCCAGGTCCGGCGAGAATGTACACACCGGCGGGGGTGAAGTCGAGACGGCCCGACGATGCCAGCGAGACAATCTGCTCCTGCATCGCGGGCACGTCCAGGTACTTCGCCGCGTCCTGCATCATCACGAACATGGGCGGATTCGGCGCGGGAGGAGCCGGAGGCTTAAGCGTTGTGGCAGCCGTCGCCGACGCAAACTCCGGCGCAAGCATATCTGGGCCAGCAGGGGCCATCGGCATATCGCGCCCCGTAGGCACGTTCAACGACGGACGCCCGATAGCGGCAAGCGGCCCCGGAGAGAAGTCGCGCAGGTACGACGGCACCTCGCCGGAAGCCACGGGGGCGGCAGGAGCCAACGGCGCGGCCATACCGGGCATTGCTGGCGCGGCGGGCATGGGCGGCACGGCCACCGGGTTGCCGCCCTGCGATTCGATCAAGTAGTTTCGCCCCAGCACCAGGCGGCTCGCCAGGTCGGCGCGCGTCTTCCAGTCCTTGACGCTCGCCTTCACCTTGAGCGGCTTGCCGTCGAGGTCGAAGGTGTAGAACTTCTGCCCGCCAATGACCGTCTCCGAGGCGTCAAGGGGCTTGCCGTCCTTGCCAATCGTGGCCGGCTCGAAGTTATCCGAGATGAGCGAAAGCACGCCGGACACCACGCGAGGCCGGTCAGGCGGCGCGGCCACAACAGGCGGCGACGGGAGCGCCACGGGCGGCGCGGGCAGGTCGGGCGTGCCCATGTCCGGCGCGGTGCGTGTCATATCCACACTGGAGGCGTCCAGCATCGGGAGCGTCGGCGGCGGCGGCGGTGTGGGCATCGGCGCGGCCATCGGGCCACTGCCGGGCATGAGTGGTGACGCCACACCCCGCGCCGGCCCCATCGGCCCCGGCGCGAATGCCGACGCCTCGAAGTTCGTGTAGTTGGGGTTGTACAGCGGCCCGCTGCCGCGCCCGCCCATGATCGCGGCAGGTGGTAGCGGCTTCCCGTCAGGCCCAAGGACCGGAGCGCCCGTGCCCGGACGATTCGGCCCATAGACACCACCGACAACAGGCGTGCCGTCAGGGTTGATACCGTGATTCATACCCGCCGTGTCGATACGCCCCTGCACCGTGGTATAGTTCGTAACCAACGAGTTGAAGACATCCCACGGGACGCGCTGCCCTTTCAGGTATGCGAACTGCGGGTTGGCGGCAACGAAGGTGTCGATCAGGGCCGGAGGTGCGTACTGACTGTCCTGCTTCATGCCGAACTGCGCAGCCTCAAGGTCAGCTTGCCGCTTCTTTTCGGCCAGCAGGGCCGCATTGTACGTTTGCTCGGCGCCGAACTTCTGGGCAAACTGCGCATCCCCTACGGCGTCGCGCTGCATCCCGTAGTCCAGTTTCCGGTAGTCCATCGCCGTGTTCGTGCGGTCACGCACCTGCTGGTCGGCGCGCGTCTGCGCCCGGTAGCCGAGCATGTCCGCACGCTCCTGCTCCTGGCGGGCAAGCGCGTCCTGGTAGCGCTGCTGTTCAAGCGCCGCCTGCTGTTGCTGGCGCTGCTGCTCCTGTAGGCGCTGTCGGCCCGCGCCGAAGCCCTGCAAGCCCATGTTCAAGGCGTCGAAGAGTCCCGCCATGTGCGCCTCCTATCGAAGCTGCAAGTTGAAACGGCCTGCCGGGCGCACAGGACCAAGGCCGGTGTTGCGGTTCGGGTCCATGTTGATGGATTGGACGTTCAGTGCCGGACCCCATCGGTTTCCGCTTGTTGCGCCCATTTGCGTTGCCGGTTGCGGGTTGTTCCCGCCGCCTCCGCCGCCCAACGCGCCAAAGGCCCCGCCCAACGCGCCAAAGGCCCCGCCGGTGTACAGGTTCGCCGCCGTCCCCAGGAACGAGCCCACGCCGTTCCACATGGCGTCACCCGCCGCCTGGCCGCGCTGGTACTGGTCCTGCCCCATGCCGTAGAGCATCTCATTGCCCTGCTGCTGGTTCTGCGCCATCATCGGCAAGAGGCCCACGCGCGCCTGCGTCATCGACTGGCCAGCGTTGTTCGCCAACTGCGAGAGCGCGTTGCCCGCGAAGGACGAGTTCCCCAGGCCCATGCCCTGATACTTCTGCCCCAACAGGTTCGCCATCTGCGAGAAGTCCGTCTGCACCGACGCGCCGGCGTGGTTCAAGTAGGCGCGCATGGCAGGCGTGAGCCCGCCGGCGGCCAGGTCTTCGGCATACTTCTTCGTTGACTCCATTGTCGCCCGCCCGGCCCGCTTGTCGGCGGTACCGGGCACTGTGAATGTATTGCTGATCCAGGACATGATAGCCTCCTTACACCGGCCAAACGACTTCATACGCCCCGATGGACGGCAGCAGCCCGCGCGTCGCGAGCACTACTGCCCCTGCCCCATCGACACTGAACCCTACCGGAACGCCCGCTCCCGCCGCCGGCGACTGGGCCGACAGGCGATAGTCGCGTGCCGTGGCGTCGAGGAACTGCGGGTTGGCGATGAGCGCGTCCGTGTCGAAGCCCGCCGCCTGCCATTGCGCCAGCGTCGCGGCCGCATCGGCGAGCGCGAATGCCGGGTTGTCGCCGGTCCACGTCCAGTAGAGGTTGCCCTGCGCGTCCAGCCCGGTGGCGCACTTGGCGTCATCGAGGTAGACATGCCCCTGCACGCGCCCGTCCGGCTGTTTCGGCATGACGATCAGGTTGGCGCGCAGGCGAATCCCCGCGCACGAGCCCTTCTGCACCGCGTTGCTGTCCGTATTGGAGATGAGGCGCACCCCACCGTTGTTGCACGTCCAGTCCGGTTCCAGAATGATGGTGTTCCGCGCCACCAGGACGTTCCACACGCCTTTGATGGCAATGGCGCAGTCCGTGCAGTTGACCACCACATTGTTGAGGACGCCGCCCTGGTAGCCCCAGTCGCACGCCAGCGGGCGGTCGGAGGAGCGGCGCAGCGTCCAGGTGATGTTGCCGTCCGGGCCGGTCGTGCCGTCCACCGTCAGGCCCCAGGTCGGTTCCGTGACCGCTGCCGTCTTGTGCGGCGCGCTGCCGATACTGGTCGACTCGAACAGGAGGGAGCCGGTAAGATCGGCGGTGGGACGGCGGAAGGAATGCAGCGCGAGCACGGTATCCGCCGTCCACGCGCCCGGCACGTCACCCTTCGCCACGATCCCATACCCGCACCCCTCCACGCGGTTGTTCGCAATGCGGGCGCCCGTGTGGAAACCCACAAAGAGCCCGTGCGCGGCGGTTGGATGCTGGCGGTGGTAGAACGCGCCGCCGAGGATGGTGTTCCCGACGATCTCAATCACGCCGTTGCAGCGGCCATCCGACGCCGCCGTGTCATCGTCGCCCACCCCCATGATGTGAAACGTGTCCGGCCCGCAGTACCCGTGCCGGAACGTATTCCCGGCAATGAGGACGCGGTCATACGCCGCGCCGGCGGCGGTGTCGTTCACATTGAAGAGCGACAGGTCAGTCGGGCAGAGGTGCGCGTCGAACAGATTGTTGACACACAGGATGCGCGTCAGGTTGATGGCCCGCACGAGGTAGCTCTTCTCATGCTGGAGCGTCCCGTCGATGGTGATCGAGTTGCGCGCCAGCACGAGGTCCGTCCCGTTCTCGCCGGTGAAGGCGAACAGCACCACGGGCGCTGCCGCCGTGGAACTCCCCCACGTTGCGATGGTGATGGTGTTGTCGGCCAGCACCACCCGCGCACGCGGCACGGTCGTGACGCCGTGCTCCGTCGTGATGAGCGGTTCCACGTTGTCGGTGCCAGACGAGGCGACGATCAGCGTGTTGTGCCGCAGGGTGAGCGGCCCACGGTGGCGGTAGTCAAAGCTGGACAGCTTGCCCATGTACAACGTGCAGTCTTCGATGAGGACTGCATCCGCCTCGGTTCCGGCCCCGCCGTCCAGCACGTTGATCGAGCAAGGCGTCGTCGCGCTGTCGATCGGCGCAATGCAGCGTCGCAGCGTGATGCCACCGCCAGATCCACGGAACAGGTCGGTGGCCGTTGTCTCGCGGTACATGATGCAGTCTTCCAGCAGCACATGCGTCGCAACACTCTTGAACACGCATCCCACGGCCCCGCCCGTCAGGATGCAACTGCGCAGCGTGAGGTAGTCGCCCGATGGCGTCTGCCCCGCGCCACCATTACCCAACACCACGGGCCAATCCGCACCATTTCCGCCCAACGTCAACCCCACGACCACCTTACGCCGGTCCGAGTCATGCCCCAACACCAGCACCGTGCCCTGGACAACCACCGACGCAGGAGCGGCCCCATCCTGGTACGCCCGAATCACGACGCCCTGGTCGATGGTCAGGTCTTCCACATAGGTGCCCGCGAGCACGTAGATAGTATCGCCCGCCGACGCGATTTGCGTGAGGGCATAGGTGATCGTGAGCCAGGGAGCGGCAAACGTGCCAGTCCCCGTCCCATCATTGCCGGTCTTCGCCACATAGTAGTTTGCCATCAGAGCCTCCTTTTAGGCCGGTATGGTCGTCACGCCCACGGCATCGCGCGCACTGGGCATCATCGGAAGCGCCCCGCCAGTCAGCGCAAGGGCCGTCCAACGCGCACCGCCATCGGCGGTCACTTCAAACAGTCCAGTCGCCGGCGAGAAGCGAATGCCGCCCTCGCCAAGCGGCAGCGGGCTGGAAACCTCCGTCAGGTTGACGTTCAGCGCGCCCCCCTGGCCGGTCATGCGCTCGAACCCATCGCCGCTCTGATACTCGCCGACGCGCACGCCGCTGCTGGGCACGTCGCCAGACGCCAACGCGGAACTGACGCCGCGGACGTTCAGCGCGCCGTTCGCCCCAGTCGTGCGGGAGAACCCGCTCGCCGTCTGCATCTCCAGTATGTTCAGCCCTTGAGACATAGCCTGTTCCTTTCCCGGCGCTACGCCGGTATCGTCCCTACTTGGTGCTGATCGTACGACTTCCCATCGTGTCCTGCTGGTAGTGGATGCCCACGGAGAGCAGGAAGGGATTATCAGCCGGCGCGGTGTTCGTCACCGACGCGATGCGCTTGATGTGCATACACAGTTGTGCGCCGATCTTGTAGCCGGTCGGCGTGAAGGTGGCGATACTCGTGTACTTGTGCGTCAACGCCGCCGCGTTCGCCGCGATGCTCGTTTCAACGCTCGTCGCGGCTGCCGCCGTCATCACGCCGCCCATATCAGCGTAGCAATAGTCAATCTCCCACTTCACCCCGCGCACCGTGGCGTCATTTAGGCTGCCGGTCGCCCAGTGGCAGTGAATCTCTACCGCCGTCCCCTCTTTCCAGTCGTGCAGGAGTTCGATGGGCGCGAGGTCAGCGAAGTCGTTCACGGCGAACTGGAACTCGTTGATGTCGCCGGTCATCGTCGCGAGCGTTGGCCGTCCTGCGCCGGTGTTGCGCGGGTTGATGCCCGTGTTGATGTCGTTGTAGGTCGGCGTGGCGAGCACCAGCGTCTTCGCCGCGCCCGTGGTGATGGTCAGGTCCGTCGCCGCCGCCGTGTCCGACTTCACGCCAGTGACCGCCGCCGTCGTCGCCAACAGGACGCCGCCGATGCTCATGGAGCCAATGACCGCCCCGGTAGAATCGTGCCACTCCTGAAGGCTTGCCGACTGCGAGGCCGCGCCCTTGACCGTCAGCGCAATCTTCGCCGCCGCCTGCGATTGCACGCGCAGGCCGCCGTCGAACTCGCCGTAGATCAGCGGCGTCGTCGCGCTCCCATTGTGGATATACAGCTTGTTCGAAGCGGTCTCGGCGTACCCAGCCTGGTATCCCAGGAACACGCAGCCGGACTTGTTGTGCGTCCCACTGCCTCCCCCGGTGCCTGCTCCCACCGCCGTGTTCGTGCTGCTCACTACTACGGAGAGCATCGCGTTCGCGCCGACGATGACATCATCCGTGCTCGATGTGAGATTGTAGCCGGCCCGGTACCCATAGGTCGAGGTGCGCGAACCGGATGCCTGAAACAGCATAGACTCATAACCAACAGCCGTGACGGCCTGCGCCGACGTAATAGCTTTCCCGCAGTCCGTGCCAATGAGCGTCAGACTGCCCCCCGTCGTCACGCTGTTGCCGGCGCGCTGCCCGAACGTCACTCGGTTGGTGTCCAACTGCGCGGCGGTGACGCCGCGCATGGTCAGGTACGCAGAGGTGGTATTGGCCCGCAAGTAGTTGTTCGTCGCCCCCAGGCTCGCGTCCGCGATGTTGTCCACATAGGAGGTGGTCGAGGTGTCGGCGATGGTCGCCACAAGCCGCAGGTCGTAAGCATTGGATGCCAGCGTGCGATACACCCGCCGGCCCGTCACGCGCGAGTCTGTGGATACCGGCAAGGTAACAGTGACCTTCCCGTGCGAGGCGTCCGTCGTGATGCTCGTCACGTTCGGCGCCGCCGTCTCTCCATAGGCCGTCACGTAGGTGACGGCGTACTTGTGCGCCCCCGTGGTGACGTTCCCCGCCTCTGCCGGGAGCAACGCCACGGTCGGCGCCGCCGTATTCGCCACCGGGTTGATGTCGAATCCCATGTCCGACCGAATACCATCCGCCGCCGCCGTGCCGCCCGCGTGCAACAGGTAGGCCGGCGTCGCCCGCTTGAGCCCCACCGGCCCCGCGCTGATCGCCAGCCCAGCGAACGTCGGGCTATCCGCCGTCGTTAGGCCCGCCACCGCCGCCTGGTTCAGCGTGCCGAGCGACAGATCGCCCTTGAGATACTGCGCCGTCGTGCCGGTCGTAATCGCCGCCTGCTTGCCCGCC
>SESH01061225.1_pt1 | contig 42571 bp, 38 predicted proteins | sample 3171561 | NCBI WGS metagenome assembly SESH01 (sample SAMN10866947, study PRJNA518727) | freshwater metagenome | biome: subpolar coniferous forest; feature: holomictic lake; material: water; isolation source: holomictic Lake 442 2011 16.5 m and 2014 13 m | place: Canada: near Kenora, Ontario
GCTTATAGCTTTCGATTTCAGCTTTTTTTATATCCAACGGAAAGCGTTAAAAGCTCACGGCATCTGCTTTTGCCACCTGCTTGCGCATCAACTCCATCCAGCCTGAACCGGAGATTTTTTCCGCCAGCGCAACCACAAGATGCTTCGGCACAACAGCAAGGTCAAGATTTCTTCCCAACCCCTGCACGCACGACGGGCAGTTGGTCAAAATGACCGCGCCACCTCTTCCATGCATCGTCTCTGTGATGGCATCCCGTTTGCGATGAAGCATGGAGTCGGTAATATCGGGACGCGAAAGCGCCAGCGTTCCCGCCTCCGAACAGCAATGCGGCACTGCGGTAACACAACCGAAACCGCCAATATGCTGAAGAGTATCCCGCGCCTTTCCTGAAAGAGAATCGTGACAGGGAGCGTGGTAGAGATAATCACCATCGCCCTCAAGTTTCAACCCCTTTCGAAGGGCATAAGCTGAAATATCGGTTATTTTTCCACCAAACAGCTTGCCGGTCTCTATGGTGTCAAGCCCCTCCATACAGGTGCCGCAGGTGATGACGCAGCCGTCAAAATCGAGGTAGGAGAACATCTCCCTGATCTGGCTGAAAAGCACCGTATTGCGTAAAACAATACTCGAATACTGATCAGTTTTTGCATTAACATGCGCCGGAAAACCGCAGCAAAGGAACGGGGGTGGAAGCACCACCCTTGTGCCAAGCTCAAGAAGAACATGCAGTGCCGCCATCGAAATAGTCGAGTTCATCCGCTCCGAACCACATCCCGGAAAATAGAAAACATTCCCTGTCACCTCTCGGGAAGGTTCGAACACCAGCACCTGGTCAGGGCCGCACTCCGGCAGCACATCCCGTAACGTCTCCTCTGGCACCGGCGGCACCGGAGAGCGCAGCAGCCGAAGCGGGTAGAGGGCCGGTGGATCATTTTCCGGCTGCAACGAAGACGATAGCTTGTTGCCAGCCCGCTGGGCAGCTCCACCCATCCTGAGCACCACCCTGCGAAAGAGGGCATTAAATGCCGGCGAACGACTGTCGAGATAGCGCAGCGTCAGCTCAGTTACCGGCGACGAGTGGTTGAATCCCCACTCCGAAAGAATTTCACGCTCCAGCACCGAAACCTCGCCGGTATCAATATCAACCGGGCAAGGCTTGAGACATTTATGGCAGATGGTGCAGTGGTCGGCCACCTCCTCAAGCCACTTGAGGAGGGCAAAATCGGTCGTGCGCTCACGCTGGGCATCAAAAAGAAGCGCCTCTATCAGTGAGCCAATGGCAAGATTCTTGTTACGTGGATGGAAAAACATCCCCCTCGCCGGATAATAGACGCAGCAGTCGGTCTTGCACTTGCCGCACCGAATACAGTAGTCAACCTTTTTCGAGAGTTCCTCAATCTGGGCCCGCTTGAGAATGTGCGCCTCAAGTTCAAGCAGATTGAATGATGGTGTAAAAATATGATGAAGAGCCTCATAATCCTCAAGCTTGCCGGGGTTCATAATTCCCTGCGGATCAACCTTGTGACGATATTTCGAAAGGGCTTCGACAATTGCCGGATCAAGATATTTCAACTTGGTGACACCAATCCCATGCTCGCCCGACACCACTCCACCAAGAGAGACCACCATCTCCATGACATGGTCGATCACCTTGTCGGCTCGGTCAAGCATGGGCCGGTCATTCGAAAGTACAGGCACGTTGACATGCACGTTGCCATCTCCGGCGTGCATGTGCGTCGCCAGCACAATGCGCCGATCGCGCACATAATGGTAAGCGCTCTGCAGTGCCGCCTCCATCTCAGGATAACCCTGCACCAGCTCACCCAGCTCTCTGGCCATCTCCTGCACCACAGCAAGAGAGCGGAGAGACTCCTCCGGCTCCACAACAATCCTCTCATCAAACAAGCGGCATAACTCAAGTCCGGCAGGAATTTTGGAAATAAACTGACCACCATCCCCTTTCACTTTTGCTGTTGAAAGAATATCCCCTGCACGCAGCACAAACCGACGCTGGGCATAGCGCTCCTCGTCAATATTGAGCTTGTCGATAAAACGAGAGAACTCGGCAAGCGCCTCCAGCGGAATCACAATATCCTCGTTCAGCTTGAAGGCATTGGTTCTGCGGGCAATCGCGCCAAGCTTTTTACGGTCTGCCCAGAAGCGGACGGCCTCGGCATTATCCCTGGCGAGAAACATCAGCGTATTCGGATGCGGCTCAAGCAGACGCTCCACCCGCTCAACGCCACTCTGCACCTCCGCCACACTGTTACCGGCAATATCAATCAGCAGCACCGCTTTCGGTGTCTGGGCACGGGGAGCCTTCACCTTATAATCAATAGCCCTGATATACTCATCATCAAAATGCTCCAGCGCCAGCAGCGCTTCGCGATTTTGAGAGTGGAGCGGAAAGATTTTTGAGAGTTCAAGAATCACCCGGCTCGCCTCATCCATATCGGGACCGAAAAACTCAAGGCAGAGCGTCCGCTTTTCAGGATACTTGGGATAGAGCACAAAAAGGGCTGAAGTTATGACTCCGTCAGTCCCCTCCTTCTGAAGACCGGGCACTCCCCCGAGCGCCTTGTTGGTAATATCCTTCCAGAGCCCCTTTTTCCGAATATCGGTGCCAAGCAGCTCTATACGATCAATCCTTTTGCCCGACTCATTCCACACCTCAAAGGTGACCGTATCTTCATGCAGAATTTTCCGCAACCGGTGATCCACACGCTTCACCATCCAGTTCTCCCCGGAGGGCATCGCCATGCGCCATTCAACCAGATTATCGATACAGGTGCCCCAGCGCACCGCCATTTTTCCGCCTGCATTTTCAGCGATATTCCCCCCCACAGTGCAAGACCACTCGCTGGTCGGGTCCGTTGCAAAAACAAGCCCATGCTCGTCAGCCTCCTCCATCGCCTTCTCCGTCACCACACCCGCCTCAACGTCAATCACTGAAGCCTGGGCTATCTGACCATTGTCAAGCTGAAATTCACGCGCTGAAATTCCTCGAATGCGGTTCAGCTTCTCCACATTGACCACGACACACCGTGACCTCAGCGGCACGGCTCCACCAGTCAACCCGGTACCGGCGCCACGGGGAATAACATGCAACCCGAGCGCTGCAATCGCGGTAATCAGCGGCGCAACCTGCGACTCCTCGTCGGGTGTCACCACCGCAGAAGGGAGATGAAGCCTCCAGTCAGTAGCATCAGTGGCATGAGCCGCAAGAGAAAAAGGGTCAAAAAGCACATTTTTGGCGCCGACCACCGCGCCAAGCTCCCGCTTCAAGCGACGACGAAGTTCTGGTGTCTTCTCAACCGCTGACCGAAACCGCTCAAGCTGCTCACGCAGGGCCGCGACTATAGCCGAGACCCTCGTTTCACCATTTGCCGTTTCAGCAATGGTATCAAGTTCATGAAAAGCTCTCTCAAACAGACGACGACGACGGGCGGAAGAGTCCACCAACTCCTGAAAAAGATAAGGATTACGCCGGTGAATAAGAATTTCACCGATAATGCCCATAAGCAGCCGCGACGACCTTCCGGTAACCCTCAACTCGCGCAACTCATCGAGCATCCGCACAATATCCTCCCCAAGCAGGAACGATATTGCCTGCCTGTCGCTGGCAGAGGTATAGTTAAAAGGGATCTCACGCGGGGCAATCGTCGCTGGTTTCACCGTATCCTGTATTGTTTGTGTTACAAAGCTCTGGTTGTATTGCTGCAAGGTAACAAACCATAAGCAAAGGTTGAAGATATTGGGGAAAAAAGGGGTGATGGAGTAGATGGAGAGTTCCGGTGCATGAGCAATATACCTTGAGAGATACCGCCATTCGATGTATACGAGAGCAATTATTTATTACGAGAGGCGACTGCCTTTGCAGGCATGGATGAGCTTTAAACAGGTTAATCAGCAAGCAACTTTCAATAGAGAGTGCCTATAAATCATTGAACGCGCAGGAACTTGCTGAACACGAAAGGACTATCATTCAACGGCACTGCATTATTAAAGCCTCATCTCTCACTTGGCTTTTTATTGGTATTTTTTTCAAAAATTGGATAAATTGTGTAAAAAAAATATTACTTTGAAAAAGGGAGAAAAATACAAAACGAAGCCGGAAAAGTAAAAGAGTGGGCGCTGGTTTTTTATACTCACGTGGAATAGGTGGGTGGTTGAGTTTTTTCCGCCTTCTGGAGTAAAACACCAACAGTTGCTCCCTTTGCTTCGCAACTATACGAACCAAACAAAATAGGGGGGGGTTATGATGTCACCTGATGATGCAAGAAAGTTTATCTCCGAAAGGCTCGTTTCTGACGCAGGTTTTCGCGAACGTGTAGCGAACTTTATCTTTCGCCAGGGTTTTGTAGCTATCTCTGACAATCCAGAGAATAACGGGGAAGATGAATTTAAAGACAGCAAGTTTTGCAATAAGGTAGAGGGGTTTTGCTCGCACTTGTCGAAGCAAAATGGGCGTGAATGTCCTTTTATCGGCGAACTGCATGGATATGAGCATTGGATTGGGTGAGTTCGTGGCCCAAACTCGCACAAATGGCGGGTTGGATAAAGATAAACAGGATCTGTATCCGCTCTTGTCTTCCAAATCAAAAAAGAACAAATCCTTCAATCAGGCTGCTATAGTGTAACAGAAGAATCATAAAAAGAATAAAAATCAGAAAGGCCCTGAAAAGGGCCTCTCTGCAAAAAATATAACTGCATCAACACACTACAAACGAGGAAGATCAAGAATCCACCTGTTTTTGTTGATACAGGATCAAGCGAAAAACTTGACTTACTTTTTTGCTTCGCCTTTCTTTTCTGCATCTTTCTTTTCTGCATCTTTCTTGACGGCATCTTTCTTTACAACTGTTTTCTTGGCTTTCTTGGCAGGAGCAGCAGCCTCTGCAGGAGCAGCAGCAGGAGTTGTGGCTTTCAGTTCAGCCTTAGGAGATTCCGCAAAAGATACACCACCAAAAAGACCGGTTACGGCAAGAGAAAAAACAACGCCAGCGATAAGATTCTTTTTCATAACTTATTTATTTTATTTTTAATTTAAAGCACCAAATAGAAACCGAAGCAATTCACTTCTCATTAAGTATTACGCACTCGCTACGAATTCCTTTCAAAAATTCTTTTGACTCTTGAAGTTTTTTTCAAGAGGCCTGAAACAGCAGCCATGACAATGATCAAAACAGTACCTTCTCACTCTCTCGGGCCTATCGCTCTTGCCCCTTCGGTGCTTCCCCGCCATGGTGTTGCGTATCTTTATGCCGCCTTTTTCTCTATCGGCCTCGTAACCTTTGTCTCCATTGGACAGGCCTATATCCTCAACGAAAACCTTAAAATTCCAACCTCGCTGCAGGGTGCCATCAGCGGTGATCTGGTCTTCTGGACTGAGATTGTCACCCTGCTCTTTTTTGTGCCTGCCGGGGTACTGATGGATCGAATCGGGAGGAGGCCGGTGTACAGTGCCGGATTTCTCCTCCTTGCAGTTGCTTACGCGCTCTACCCTCTCGCTCGCTCGGTGGCCGATTTGACATTGTACAGGATGATCTATGCCCTCGGCATTGTAGCCGTTACAGGGGGGCTCTCCACCGTCATGATTGATTACCCTGCCGAACGATCAAGAGGCAAGCTGATTGCCATAACCGGCTTTCTTAATGGCTTCGGTATTGTTGCGCTCAACAGCTTCTTTGGGGGATTGCCACAAAAATTGATCGCAAAGGGGTTCAGCGGTAATGATGCCGGGCTCTACACGCACCTGGCCATTGCCGGGGTTGCGCTTGTTTCTGCAATAGTGGTGGGCTTCGGCCTCAAGGGGGGAACTGCGGTAGCTAAAGAGGAGCGTCCTGCTCTCCGTGCTCTCTTCACCAGCGGCTTCAGTTGCGCAAAAAATCCGAGAATTCTGCTCTCTTATGCTGCCGCCTTTGTGGCTCGGGGAGATCAATCCATTATCGGCACCTTTCTGCCACTATGGGGTACAACTTCAGGAATTGCCATGGGTATGGCACCTGCCGAGGCGGTCAAAAAAGGGATGATGATTTTCATTATCTCACAGGGGGCTGCGCTGCTCTGGGCACCGGTTATCGGGCCGCTGATTGACCGATGGAACAGGGTGACAGCGCTGGTCGTCTGCATGGGGCTGGCCAGCATCGGCTACCTCTCGCTGGGGCTGATTGGCAACCCGCATGAGTCCGGTTCCATCATCTTTTTTGTGCTTCTCGGCATAGGGCAGATAAGCTCATTTCTCGGCGCACAGTCGCTGATTGGCCAGGAGGCTCCAAAGGCAGAGCGAGGCTCGGTCATCGGCATCTTCAATATCAGCGGTGCCATTGGAATTCTGGTCATCACCACCATCGGCGGCCGGCTGTTTGACTCCATGAGCCCCAAGGCCCCCTTCATCGTTGTCGGAGCAATCAACGCGCTGGTGATGCTCGCGGCTGTGTATGTGCGCGTCAAGGCACCAGGGCGGGGTGGGGTCATTAGTCAGTAGATAATTCCTCCAAATACGAAAGAAGATGGAAGAATCAAGAGTACGCCCTTGAGGCAAACATACCAAAAACTTAAAGTGGACGACAAAAACGGTGAGAATTTCAAGTTTTCTGACAACTTCGCTTGTCCAGACCACCCTCATCGTTTTTGTGTGGCTCTTTTGTCCGCAAGCGTCTTCCCCACCTCCTCCGTGCCATACTGTTCGCCGGATTCTGCTGCTGCCAAGCCACGCTCAACAGATTCAGCGAATTGTTTACGGTACGCCTGTGCATCATATTCAGTGGACGAAAAAAGCTCTCCTACAGTCCTGAACTACTCTTGCAACACAGGGTAGTCCGTATATCCCTTGGGCCCGGGGGTATACAACGTGCCCATATCGGGAGCGTTCAGGGCTGCGCCGGTTTTAAATCGTTGAACAAGGTCGGGATTGGTAAGGAAAGCCATTCCAAAGGCAATGAGGTCACCTTTCCCCGCAGCCAGATCGCTTTCAGCTCGCTTGGCATCGTACCCTCCCGAAAGAATCAATACACCCTTGAAGGTATTGCGGAACGTCTCCTTGATGCTGTCATGCACGATCGGTGCCCCCATTGAAGAGTGATCCACGATGTGAATATACGCCGGAGCTGCAAGATTGAGCTGCTGAACCAGCCATGTATAATCATCCCCCATATCGTCATAGAGCGGCACGTCATTGAAGACACCGAATGGAGATAGCCGGATGCCAACCTTCTCATTGCCGATAGCCACAATGACCGCGTTGACCACTTCAAGCACAAAACGCGCACGGTTTTCAATCGAACCGCCATAACTGTCCGTGCGGAGGTTCGAATTCGGACGTAGGAACTGTTCAAGCAGATAACCGTTTGCTCCGTGCAGCTCAATGCCGTCAAACCCTGCTGCAACGGCATTTTTAGCTGCCTGGGCATACTCGGCAACAGTGGAATTAATCTCCTCCAGGGTCATAGCCTCCGGAACCGGCAAAGACTTCATGCCACCGGCATCCGTGTACATTTCGCCGGTAGCCGCGACGGCTGAAGGCGCAATGACGCGAGCGCCAGAAGGCATATTCAGAAGATGAGAAATTCGCCCGCTGTGCATGATCTGCAGAAATATCTTTGCTCCCTTCTTGTGCACCGCTTCAGTAGTGGCTTTCCATCCCTCGACCTGGGCCGTAGAGAAGATGCCCGGTATGCGCGCGTAGCCCAAACCATTCGGTGAGGGAGAGGTCCCCTCGGTAATGATGAGCCCTGCCGTTCCGCGTTGAGCGTAATAATCGGCCATAAGCTCATTGGGAATGTTGCCGGTGGCACGGCTGCGCGTCATCGGCGCCATGACCATACGGTTCTGTAACACGAGCGAGCCAAGAGTGGCCGGGGTGTAGAGTATTGACATGATAAAATCCTTTAACAGGGTTGTTTCAATGAAAAGTCACTGCTGTTACGTTATTTGAGCGCCTTGGGAACATAGAGCACCAGATTCTCTTTCTCTGCTGAGCTGGAACTCAGCGCTCCCGGGATGCTTCAGCATGGAAAAATGGTTATACACCTCTCCGCCGCTTCAGAACGTGACACACCGGTATGAGAACAGTTTTATCCGCTTGAGAGTTCAAGCGCTGGATATAACCCCTCTACAACCTGAAACAGTCACGAGGCAATCGGCCACCATGCTGCCCCCGCTCTTCATCACGGGGCAACAGTGAGCTAACGTGGTGTTACTCGATGGTCATCATAATCTCACCCATCCCCACGGTGTCGCCCTTGGCTACCGTGATGGAGAGGATTCTTCCCGCACAAGGGGCCTTGACGGGGTTTTCCATCTTCATGGCCTCAATGACGGCGAGCTCTTCGCCCTCCTTGACATCATCACCAACCTTGACGGCAATGGAGAAGACATTGCCTGGCATCACGGCAGTTACCGGTGTGCCTGCATGGAGCTGGGGAGCAGGAGCATTATCGGCCCCTGATGAAGCTGGAACAAGCGACTGAGGATTGATGGCTGAGCCTTCGGCAAATGAAACAGTATAGGGAGAGCCATCAACAAAAACGGTGAAATTGCCCGCCATCGAAATAACTTTTGAGGCAGAATCTGATGACGAAGGAGCTGTAGTCGCTGTTGGAAGCTTTGAAAAGAGATCCTCAAGGCGGTGGTTCACCTCTTTCTGGTGGATGTCGTGTTTGTGCGCTTCGTGATAGGCTGCCACCACCTCTGCTCTTGGTGTTGCCTTGATCTCAACGGCAATGTCAGCCTTGTAGCGGATACCAGTTGTGCAATCACCCTGCAGGAAGGCGATCCCTTTGGCTCCGCAGGTTGCCGCGATAAAAATGTTCTCATCGGTCTGCGGAATATTGGCCTGCTGGAGCAGCGATTTGTTGTACTCTACACCAAGTTCGGGGTTACGGTCGTTGATATCGTGCACATCTTCAACCGTTGGGGCCAGCCCAAGCTGTTCCGATGCAAGCCGCACCACCTCTTCGTCGGGACGAGCCGGAGTCTTGCCAAAGTAACCCAGCACCATTTTGCCATAACCATCGGTGATTTTTTTCCAGTGACCCTGAATGGTGTTGGCAAAGGCCTGCTGGAAATAGAACTGTGACACTGGTGTGACCGAAGCGCCAAAACCGCCCTTGACCACCACTTCACGCATGTTGTTGATCACAGCGGGAAAGAGGTGCAGGGTGTTGTTGTCGCGCATCATCTGGGTGTTGGCGGTGAGAGCGCCGCCGGGCATGGGTGAAAAGGAGATCACCGGATTGACCGCAGTCGCCTCGGGAGGCATGTAGTATTTGTACATCTGGTCGATAAAGAGTGCCTCCACCTCAAGGTATTTCTCCTGATCGATATCAAGCGTGTATTCGGTGCCTCTGAGTCTCTGCCACATGGTGAGAATATCCACTTCGGCTGTTCCTCCGCTGACCGGTGCCATGGAGAGATCAATAATGTCAGCCCCGCCAGTGATGGCTGCAAAGTTGCAGGCAACCCCCATTCCAGCCGTATCGTGCGTATGAAACTGGATGATGCTCCCCTCCGGCAGCATCTTCCGCGCCCCCTTGATGGTCTCATGCACCACCGCCGGGGTTGTGGTGCCCGAAGCATCCTTGAAGGCAACGCTGTCGAAAGGAATTCCGGCATCAAGAATTTCTCTCAGCTTGTCGAGATAAAACTGTGGTGAGTGGCAGTAGGTCTCATGCAATCCCGGAGGAAGACCCATCAAAGCAATTACGACCTGGTGCTTGAGCCCGGCATCGTGAATACATTGCCCAGAATAGGAGAGGTTGCGAACATCCATCAAGGCATCGAAGTTCCTGATGGTGGTGATGCCATGTTTCTTAAAGAGGCGGGCATGCAGGTCAATAATGTCGCGTGACTGCGACACAAGGCCGACAACATTGGCACCTCTTGAGAGTGTCTGAAGATTAATATCCGGCCCCACAATCTTGCGGGCAGTATCCATCATTGTAAAGGCATCCTCCTCGCAATAGAAATAGAGGCTCTGAAAACGGGCCCCCCCTCCTATTTCAAAGTTGTCGGTGCCAGCATGAACGGCGGCCTCCAGAGCTGGCAGAAAATCCTCTGTCTTTACCCTGGCACCAAAACATGACTGAAATCCGTCCCGAAACGAGACATCCATAAATCTGATCTTTTTCATCCGTCTCCTCTTTTCATTTATAGTGAGTTTGGCAACCCGCCCGAACGATCTCAGTGCTTGTCGTCGGCATAGGTGCCGAGTTGACGGAAAGACTCCTCTTCAACCAGGCTGTGCAGACTGTTGCCGTGCGCATCCATGGTGACAATTGCCGGAAAAGAGTTCACCTCAAGGTGCCACATCGCTTCGGGAACACCCATCTCCTCAAGAAAATCAACACCAGTCACCTTTTCGATGCAACGGGCATAGTACTGGGCTGCGCCACCGATGGCGTTGAGATAGACCGCGCCATGCTCCTGCAACCCCTTCAGTGTTTTGGGGCCCATGCCACCCTTGCCAATAATTGCTCTCAAACCAAGCTTTTTGATCACATCTGCCTGAAAAGGCTCTTCACGAATCGACGTGGTTGGCCCCGCCGCCGTTACCCGGTAGCTGCCATCCGCGTTTTTCATAATAACCGGGCCGCAGTGGAAAAGCACTCCGCCATTGGTATCGACCCCTGCTGGCAGATCGTGGTGCATGATGTAGTGGTGGAAAGCGTCACGCCCGGTGTGCATGGTGCCGTTGACAAGCACCACATCACCAACCTTAAGGGCACGCACCTGCTCTTCGGTTACAGGAGCCTGCAGTACCACCTCTTTGCCGGTCAGTGGCATCCCTTCACCCTTTGCCATTCGCTTGATTTCGTCTGCATCCCGGTAATACCAGCGCTGGATCGAGCCGGTGGCTGGATCCAGCAGCACGCCAAGGCGGCGATAGGCCCAGCAGTTGTAGGCAACAGAGACAAAAAAGCTTGCCGGAACGCGGTGTGACTTGCCGATTTTACATCCAAAGAGGGTGGTTTTGCCGCCAAATCCCATTGGGCCAATATTCATAGAGTTGGATTTTTCCAGAATCTCCTGTTCAAGGGCATCAAGTTCGCTGTCGGGATTACGGTCGTCGATCAAACGGAAAAGCTGCTTTTTGGCAAGCTCAAAGCCACTGGTACGGTCGCCGCCGATGCCGACACCAATGACACCAGGGCTGCATCCCTGCCCCTGTGCCTGATAGACCGCATGGAGCAGACATTTGCGAACGCCGTCAAGGTCGCGGGAAGCGCTCCCAAGACCGGGAATTTCATCGGGGAGTGAGTACTGAATATTCTTGTTTTCGCATCCTCCCCCTTTCAGAATCAGCTTCACCTCGATCTCATCCTTTTCCCACGGCTCAAAATGGATAACGGGAAAATGGCTGCCGAGATTGTTGCCGGAGTTTTTGCCACTGAGGGCATCAACCGCATTAGGACGAAGCTTGCCGGTTTTGGAGGCCACCACAACAGCCTCTTCAATCGCCTGTTTCATGAAAAGCTGATCGGCACCACGAGGAGTATGGATAAAAAAGGTTGGCATACCGGTATCCTGGCAGACTGGTGAAACATTGTCAACCGCCATATCGATGTTCACCGAGATGGTTGACATGGCAAGACCAGCCTGAGAGAGAGGATCTTCCCTCTCGATTGCGGAAGCAAGTGCACAACGAACATCGCTTGGCAGGTTGGCAGATGTCTCCGTAATAAGCGCAAGAATTGAATCCCTGAAATTTTCCATAGAATGTGGTGAAGTAAAGTTGAAAGTGACTTCGACGTTGGATGCCGTCACTCCACAAAAATTTTATCGGCAGCCTGCTTCTTGACCAGCAATACCGGAACGTCAGAACTGCGAAATACCTCTTCAGAGACACTGCCCATCATAAGTCTTTCCCGACCTGTTCGACCATGAAAGCCCATGATGATCAAATCGGCACCCCAAGTGAGCGCCTGTTCCGCTATAACGGTGGCAGCATCTCCGTTAATAACACGAAAATCCGCATGCAAACCACTCTTTTGCTCAGCAGTAAGGAGCTCCGAAAAATTGTGAGGAGCTAAATCACCCTTCTCTTCAATCCGAGCTGGAGCGCCCAGTGCGTCCGCAGAACTAAATTCGTACTTTTCAGGGGTATCTCCAGGAGTGGGGATATGGAGGAACCGGACATGAGCGCCAACTTTTCGGGAAAAATCAACGGCATAGCGCACAGCGTTATCCGATGTTGATGAGTAATCCGTCGGGCAAAGAATTTTTATAAGATGTATCATGACTGTTCGTAGATTAGATGTATGAGATAAAGTAGCAGATACCTGCAATGAAATAGTAATTTACATTTTTTTTTAAGGAAACCATTCGCGCTGAGCGATTCTTGTCTGCTCCGATTCCCTCCGCTCTTTTGGTTTCATGATGCGTATATTGTGGCAGTTGCGCCAACGAACAGAGAACCGGAGGATCCATGAATTCTATTGTTGAAGCCTTGAGCTGTCCGGATGCATATCCCCAAACTTCCGAAGTCGTTGAGGTTGTTGAGACGCACATTTCCTGGGTTTTTCTCACTGGTTCTTTTGCCTACAAGGTCAAAAAGCCTCTGGATCTCGGGTTTCTGGATTTTTCAACTCTTGAAAAGCGTCGCCATTACTGTAATGAGGAGATTCGCCTTAACCGAAGACTTTGCCCTGAGATTTACCTCTCTGTCGTACCGGTTGTCCGTGCGGGTGAGAGTCTGCTTGTTGATGCTCCAGGTGAAATTATTGACTACGCGGTTAAAATGGTACAATTTGACCGGACAATGGAGCTCGACCGGATGCTTGCACAACAGTTGCTGAGGGAGGAGCATATTGATTGCCTGGCCACCCTGATTGCCGGATTCCACTCCTCTCTTCCCGCTGTGGCTGCCGAGAGCGGTTTTGGCCATCCCGACAATATTGTCAAGCCGATGCTGCACAATTTCACCACTCTGGAGTCAATCATCTGCCATACGCATGAGCTCAACCAACTGAGCCTGCTTCAGGCATATACCATGCAGGAGCATCGACGACTCTACTCGCTTTTACTCAAAAGAAAGAGTGATGGGTTTATCCGGCAGTGCCACGGTGACCTGCACACCGGTAATATGGTGTTGTGGAAAGAGCGGATTTTTATCTTTGACTGCATTGAGTTCAATGAGGCTTTCAGCACTATTGATGTTATAAGCGATCTGGCATTTCTCTTCATGAATTTGGAGCATGGAGGAGAGTCAGGACTGGCCTGGAGGCTCCTGAACCATTATCTGGCGGAAACCGGTGACTTCGAGGCCCTGCCTCTGCTCCGTTTTTATGCTCTTTACCGCGCCATGGTGCGGGCAAAGGTTACTGCTATACGGTTTTCGCAGAGTGAAGGTCCAGAGGCAGAAAGGATTCTTGAAGAGCGCGGCTCCTATATTGCTCGTGCCCAAAGCTATACCTGCACAAAAAAGCCGATGCTCATCCTGACCTTCGGGGTTTCAGGAAGTGGAAAAACGCTCTTTTCCCGCTCCATTGCAGAGGCATTACGCTGCATTCATATCCGTTCGGATATTGAACGAAAACGGCTGGCGGGACTCAAGGCGCTTGAGCGGAGTGAAGAAAATAGATCCCTGTATGCAAATGACAGCAGCCAGAAAACCTACCGCAGGCTGCTTGATTTGGCTCTGCTCTGCATTGAGGCTGGAATCACGGTCATTGTGGACGCTACGTTTCTCAAGGGCAGCAATCGGCAGATGTTCATAAAGATTGCGGAGGCGCACCACACTCCATGCAGGATTCTCCGTTTTTCTGCTCCCGATGCAGTGCTCATCGAGAGGGTAAGGAGAAGGTATCAGAGAGGAGATGATGCCTCGGAGGCCGACACCAGAGTGGTCAGGTTGCAGCTTGGGATGCAGGAGGCGCTTACCGTGGAAGAGGAGGCTATTACTCTTGATATTGACAGTACAGAGCAGGTCGATGGTTCAGCCATTGCTTCGCGCCTGCAATCGGTCACGGCCTGAGGGGAACTACATGATGAGATTCTGAAAGGCATAATTGATGGCATAGCCAGCCAGACAACTCAGCCCGGCTACGGTAAAACTCAGCCCGGCCATCTCAAAAAATCGGCTTTTGAAAGGCAGAGCACACACAACAGAAAGATAGTAGTTGAAAAAGCCTGTGAGACAGAGCAAAATTAAAAAGGAGATGCCGAGGCTGAGAGAGCTCTCTTCAATGAAAAGAGAGGGAGCAATGAGCGCCAGCGCAGTAAAAATAGAGCCAACCACTGTGAACAATGAGGCAAGAAAGGGGTTTCCCCCTCTCTGCTCATTTTTTGTCGAAAGGTAGGCTGATGCACCCCTGGAAAATGCAATTGCAATGCCGGTAATGGTGGCAACAAGAGCCAGCACTGTAGTGTCAGGCAAGACGAACGTCAGACCCGCCAGCACACCCATCAACCCAACAAGGGAATCGTTCAAACCAAGAACAAGGGAGCCGGTAGAGCTGAGATGATCTACGTCGAGGAGCATCAGCAGAGCCTGTTCATGCTCCTCTTCGTCACGAACAATACCGTTTACCTCCTTGAGAGTGGCTGGAAAACGGGTATAGAGCGCATGAGCCTTTTTTTCACCATTTTCCATCAACTTGAGGCCAAAGGTAAAACCGAACAGCGTCGTGACCAGCATATAAAGCCAAACCTTGAAACGGTCAGGACTGACATCCTTCCGTGTATAATTTTTCCAGACGTTATAATGGCGCATCTCATCATCAGCAATCTGGGTGAGTATGCGGCGATTTTTAATGCCACTTACCTTGCCGGAAAGATTTTTGTAAATGTGATGGTCGGTTATCTCATTCCGCTGAAAAACCGCAATTTCCCTTGCATCGAAGCCCCTTCCCTTGTTCACGAATTCACTGGTTTAGATTATTGAATCCTCTTATCTGCTGAGCGTTGCCGCCTCAATCAACTCGTTCATTCTCGATAAAAACGCGGTGGTCGAATCAAGCCCCCCCTCAAGAAAGAGAGCGCCTTCATAAAGCTGCCTGATAACTGTTCTGATCAAAGGATTACCGGCATTGGCAATAATCATGCCGGAAAGGTTGCGGATAATTGGATGTGATGTGTTGACCTCCAGAATTCTTTTGGCTGCCGGCATGTTGGCCTGCATCATCTTCATCATCTTCTCCATCTGGCTGTCGAGGCCATCTTTTCCGCTCACCAGCGTCACCGGTGAGTTGACCAGCCGGTGTGACTCAATAACATCCTCAATCTCCTCCGCAAGTGTTTCACGGAAAAGCTGCAACACTGGAGAGAGGAGATTTTCAGGAAGCGATTCTGCTCCATCTCTTTTCTGCTTCTGCTTTGAAAAATCGATATCCGGTTTTTCAATGGATTTCAGCGGCTTTTTATCGAACTCATGGATTGAGGGAATAACAAAGACGTCAACCGGATCGCTCAAGAGCAGCACCTCAATATCCATATCCTGGAAATACTCAAGGTTGGGGTGCGCAAGAAGTTGGCCGCGACTGCTTCCTGAATGGTAGTAGATCTCCTTCTGGTCAGTTCCCATTCGTTCGGTGTACTCTTTTAGGGTCACATATTCACCCTCGGCGGTCTTTGTGCTCTCAAAGCGCAGCAGCTCAATAAGCTTGTCGCGATTGGTAAAATCGGTGTTCAAACCAATCTTGATGATGGGGCCGAATGCCTTGTAAAAGGTTTTGAACTTTTCAGGCTGCTCTTTGGCAAGGGTTTCAAACCAGCCAAGAATTTTGCCGGTAAGGATTTGACGGATTTTGGCCATCACCGGGCTCGACTGCACCACCTCTCTTGAGACGTTCAACGAAAGATCTTCGGTATCGACAACACCGGCAATAAAACGAAGGTACTCGGGCAGCAGATCGCGACACTCATTCTGGATAAGCACCTTTTTCACATAGAGCTGCGGGCCATGATTTTCGAGTTCTCCCTGACGGTAAAGCATTTCGGGCGGAGCCTCTTTCGGGAGAAACAGGAGCGCCTTGAAGGTGACCATCCCCTCTACTGACACTGGAAGATAGTCAAGGGGATCATGATAGTCGTTGGCAATGAACTTGTAGAACTCATTGACCTCCTCATCCTTCAGCTCACTTTTTGAACGCTGCCAGAGTGCCGTGACGCTGTTGACCTGCTTGTCGCCAAGGTAGATCGGAAAGTCAACAAAGTTTGAATATTTCTTGATAATCTGCTCAACGCGGTACTCTTCGGCAAACTCCTTGTGCTCCTCCTTGAGTTTGAAGGAGATACGGGTACCACGAATCGCTTTGTCGATCTTTTCAATGGTGTAGGTGCCCTGTCCACTGGAGCGCCAGCGGTACCCCTGCGAATCGGGCCGGGCGCTTCTGGTCTCTACGGTAACCTCTTCGGTAACCATAAAGACTGAGTAGAAGCCAACACCAAACTGTCCGATGAGGTTGCCATCAAGCTGTTGCTGCTGCTCTTTGAGGGACTGCATAAAGCTGAGCGTCCCCGACCTGGCAACAGTCCCGAGGTTTGCAATCAGCTCCTCTTCGGTCATGCCTACCCCACTGTCTTCAATAACAAAGCTCATCTCTTTGGAATCGATGGTGATCCTGATGGCAAGTTCTGACTCCTTGTCGAGAATATCCTGGTCGGTAAGGGCATTAAAGCGCACCTTGCTCAGTGCATCGGAGGCGTTTGAAATCAGCTCCCTGAGATATATTTCGGGATGGGTATAAAGGGAGTGGACGATAAGATCCAGAAGCTGCTTCATTTCAGCCTTGTATTCAAACTCCTGGAGAGGCGCTGTACCGTTGTTACTGCTGTTGCTCATATTGAATCGTCTGCTTTATTTATAAGAATGGATGCTTGTTCATCGGCAAGTGACTGCAAGCGTTCCAAAAAAAGGTAATTAATTATGACCTGCGTAACTTTTTGCGTGCTGCCGCCTCGCCATCATAGAGGCGCTTGACACCATCACCAAGCGCTTTTTCAATATCACGAATGTTGGAGACAAGCCTCGCCATACCCGACAATTCTACTGAAGCGGCCTGATCCGACCCCCACATCGCCCGGTCAATGGTAACATGACGTTCAACGAAGGTGGCACCAAGAGCCACCGCAGCCCACGTGGTTGAAAGCCCCACTTCATGGCCTGAATAGCCAATCGGCACCGTGGGATAGAGCGCCTTGAGGGAGGTGATCATCCGAAGATTCAGTTCATCTATCGGTGAGGGATAGGTGGAGTTGGTATGGGCAATAAGAAGATTATCGGTTCCAAGCTCTGCAACCGTTTTTTCAACCTCATCCATCGTTGACATGCCGGTAGAGATGATCAGTGGACGGTTCGTCGCTGCTGTCTTTTTCAGCAGGGGGAGATCCGTCAGTGAAGCTGATGCCGCCTTGTAACAGGGGGGCTCAAACTGTTCCATAAAGTCAACAGACTCTTCATCCCAGCAGGATGCAAACCAGAGGATACCGTGCTCCTTGCTGAATCGATCAATCTCCTGATACTCCTCACGCCCGAACTCAACCTTATAACGATAGTCGATGTACTTCATGCGACCCCAGGGTGTATCACGCTCAATGTCGCGCTGATCTTTCGGCACGCAAAGCTCAGGGGTACGCTTCTGAAACTTGACCGCATCACAACCCGCCTGGGCTGCCCCCTCAATAAGCTTTTTGGCCACATCCATCGAACCGTTATGATTGATGCCGATTTCAGCAATTACAAAGACGGGATGGCGATCTCCAACCATTCTGTTCCCTATAGTGACTTCTGCCATATAATTACAGTGGTAAAATGAACCATTCATTACATTTTGATTGGAATGTCAGGAATCGATGTTAAAAAAACAAAAAATATACTCAGGAATTTCTCAGCATAATAAGCCACTCTGCAAAGTCGCGAAATGCTCCATGGCCGCCATTGGCTCTGGCCTTGTAGTGGCTGCATGGCTCAACAAAATGCGTAGCATCACAAGGAGAACCCGTCAAACCCTCCTTCGCTATCTCCTCCATAATCGCCACGTCATTGACATCATCACCGATATAGGCCAGCTCACAACGTAGAAGTCCGGTCTCAGCCAGAACGGTTTCAACCATGGAGAGCTTGTCCTTGACTCCAAGATAGAGCCGTTTCATCCCGAGCTTTTCAGCCCGTTTCCTGAGACTTGGGGAGATCTCCCCGGTCATGATAGAGGTTTCAATACCTATATTTCTGAGCCGCTCAACGCCCATTCCATCCCTGATAGAATAGCGTTTCAGCTCCTCCCCTCTATCCGAATAGTAGACACCGGTATCGGTGAAAACTCCATCATTATCGGAAATAACAAGTCTTATCTTTCCGGCTCGTTGTACGAGCTCCCCGATCGTTAATGACAGCATGGAAAATTGAGCGTTTCATCAGGATACAATGATTTTCAGCAGGCCAATATATGACATTTCCCGCATTTCACAGCAAAGAGAAAGCGAGAGCAGAAGCTACAGATAAACTACGCATCTGGTTAAAAAGATTTTGCACCCTTTCAATTGACAACCTGAATCGTTATGTTCATGCTCTTCATGAGGCGTGATGGACAAATTGGACTGTTTGCTCAACTTTAACATACCTTGCCCTATGTGTGGAGTTTTCGGCGTTTTTAATTCAAAAACTCCCGCAGAAGATACCTTCTATGGACTTTACTCACTCCAGCACAGGGGACAGGAGGCTGCAGGTATTGTTGTGGCGGAGTATAACAAGGTCAAGAAAAGAACGCTCTTCAAGCAACATAAAGGGATGGGTCTTGTTGCTGAGGTCTTCAGGGATGAGACTATTTTTGACACCCTTGGTGGTTATGCCGCAATTGGACACAACCGTTATTCAACCACAGGCTCCTCGTCATCGGCAAGCAATATCCAGCCATTTTCACTCACCTATCGATCGGGAAGTCTCGCCATAGCCCATAACGGCAACCTCACCAACTCCCGTACGTTACGGCGTGAACTGACAGAACTCGGAGTGATCTTTCAGGCATCATCGGATACCGAAATCATCCCTCACCTTGCCGCACGGAGCAGACAAAAGGAGCCAATACACCAGCTTTACGAAGCGTTATCGCAGGTTGAGGGTGCATATTCGATGGTACTTCTTGCCAATAACCAGTTGATCGCTGCGAGGGATCCCTATGGATTCAGGCCGCTTGCCCTTGGCAAAAAGGTCGATCCGCTCACCGGTGAGCTGACCTATATTGTCGCCAGCGAAACCTGCGCTTTTGATATCATCCAGGCGGAATATATCCGCGATATCGAGCCCGGCGAAATTCTTTTGATCGACCATCTTGCTGTTACAAACGAAAAACTGACATCGCTCTACCTCCCCTCCTCACCCCGCAAGGCCCGCTGCATTTTTGAATATGTCTACTTCTCTCGTCCAGACAGCTTTATTTTTGGCCATTCGGTGGACAAGGTGAGGCGCAATCTTGGCAAAAATCTTGCACGAGAGTCAACAATTGAGCATCAACCCGGAGAGAAGGAGCTGACCGTTGTCAGTGTGCCCGACTCATCCAACACTGCCGCGCTCGGGTTTGTGAGGGAAAGCCTCAAAAACAAGAAACCGGCAAGATTTGAACATGGTCTTATCCGCAACCACTATGTGGGAAGAACCTTCATACAGCCAGGCATTCACAGCCGTGACATCAAGGTTCGTTCCAAATACAATATTGTGCGAGGAGTACTTCAAGGGCGACCGATCATTCTTGTAGACGACTCCATTGTACGGGGAACAACCGCGAAAATGCTGATCCGGCTGATTCGTGAGGCTGACCCAACAGCAATTCATCTGCACATCAGCTCTCCCCCCATAACGAACCCCTGTTTCTACGGTATGGATTTTCCTACCAAGCGACAGTTGCTTACCCACATGTTCGACAGTCTTGACAACGCCGGAGAGGAGATTGAAAAAATCAGGGAGTATATCGGGGTGGACTCATTGAAATACCTCTCCATGGAGGGGTTGATGAACAGCGTCCCCTCCTTTGAGGGCGAAACATGCAGCTACTGCACCGCATGTTTCAGCGGGGACTATCCGATTCAAATCAGTGACGCTACGACTGATAAAGAGGAAAACGACTGACAAGTGGATAGATGTTAATTACCAATGCTATTTTTTCCCCTGCTTGAACTCAATCCTTACTGAGGTGTGGGGCACCGCCTCAAGTCTCTTCTTGGGTATAGGCTTGCCCGACTTGATACAAATCCCGTAAGTGCGGTTCCTGATCCGGTCAAGAGCCTGATCAATGTAGTTGATATACTTTTCGTCACGAGCTATAAACATAAAGCGCTGTTCCCGATCCATGGTATCGGTACCGTGATCGGCCATGTGCATGGAATAGTTTGAATTGATTGAATCTTCCACGTTTTCGTCGGAAAGCGAGGAGCGCAGAATATCGAGATCACGCAGCACCTCCTCACGTCTTTTGAGTAACAGAACCCGGAAATGTTCAAGTTCTTCATCAGTCAAATACGTTTTCGTCAAGATGGGCTCTTCAATTATTTCACTCTCTTTGCTGAAAGCGCTCTCATTTTTTTTTACCATAATAGATCTTGTTTTCTTGTTACCAACAGAATTTCATAAAAAAGCCCGCTCAGAATACCCCCACTAAAGATACCATTAACTGCAATATTTATCAAGTAATAGCTCACATTCGTGACCATTTATCACATACGATATCCCTGGACGTGGCATACCATCCTCAAGAGACAACGCAAGAGTCTCTTCCTTGATATATGCTTCATTGAACGCAATTGCACTCCAAAGCTCTTTTGAAGTCCTGATGTATATAGTAATCCTGTCGGTAATCGCAAAACCATTCCCTTTGCGATCGGTTTGGATACGACTGACAAGTTCACGAGCATTGCCAAGCATCTCCAGCTCTTCGGTCATCTCCGTGTCGAGCGCCACCATAATACCATGAGCGTCATCGGATGCCACAAGCCACCCTTCAATATCTTCGTGCATGATCTCCACATCTTCACGATTCAGCTCAAATACCCTGCCATCGAGCTCAAGCGAAAGATGGCGCTCTTTTTCCAGGCGTGCAATCTGTTTATGGCTCATCATCCTGATGGCTTCCGCCAAAGCTTTCATCTCCTTGCCAAAACGGGGGCCAAGAGTTTTAAAGTTTGCTTTGACCTTTTTGCTGATCACAGAGCCATCCTCTTCGATATACTCTATCTTCTGTACATTAACCTCTTCCAGAATAATTTCGGCAACCAGCCGATACTCTTCTCTTACCGCATCGTCACTCACAGAGAGCAAAATACGCCTGAGCGGCTGACGAACCTTGATGGAGGCCTTTTCGCGCATCGTGCGCACCAGCGAGGTGATAATTTGCGCTTTTTTCATGCGATGCTCAAGTGGCCGATCAATCGCGTCAAGATGAAGCCGGGGGAAATCGGCAAGATGAACCGACTCACAGGGTTCAAGTCGGCTTATCCCGTTCAGATTAAGATAGATCCAATCCGCCAGAAACGGGGTGACAGGTGCCAGCAACTTTGCCACCGTCTCCAGTGCACGATAGAGCGTCTGATAGGCGGCAATCTTGTCCGGCCCCATGTCGCTTTTCCAGAAGCGCTTTCTTGAACGACGGATATACCAGTTGGAAAGGTCATCAACGGTAAAATCATGAATCAGCCTGACTGCGCCGGTAATGTCGTACTGCTCCATGCGGAGATGTACCGTATCAATCAGCGTGTTCAGGCAGGAGAGTACCCAGCGATCCAGCTCGGAGCGCCCCTGAAGAGCTATTTCAGGATCGGCAAAGGTAAAACCATCAACATTGGCATAAAGCACAAAAAAGTTGTAGCTGTTGATAAAGGCCCGGAAAAACTTGCGCTGCTCCTCCTCAATCTCCGCCGTATTGAACGATTTCGGTCTCCATGGAGGGCTGCTCACCATCAGATACCAGCGAAGTGCATCGGCCCCGTAACGCTCCATCGTCTCAAAAGGATCAACCATGTTGCCTTTCGACTTCGACATCTTCTGGCCGGATTTGTCAAGAATATGGCCATTGACAATCAGGTTTTTATAAGCTGGCTTGTCAAAAATAAGGGTTGCAATGGCATGGAGCGTGTAGAACCATCCCCTGGTCTGATCGACCCCCTCGGCAATGAAATCTGCCGGAAACATCTTGTCGAACAGCTCTCGATTCTCAAACGGATAGTGTAACTGGGCAAAGGGCATGGAGCCGCTGTCGAACCAGACATCGACCAGCTCGGGCGTCCGGTTAAAGCGCTTGCCATTCCTGATAAAATAGACCCTGTCAACAAAAGGCTTGTGCAGATCAAGCTCCACCAGCTCCCAGTCGAGCGCATCGGCAAGCAAGAGCCGCTCCCCGTCAATATCTATAAATCCCTCCCGCAACTCCGCAATGGAACCAACAGCAAACATTTTGCCCGAAGAGGCATCATCGCCAATAACAAAATCCTCGGAAACCCAGAGTGGCAGAGGAGAACCCCAGAATCGTTCACGGGAGAGCGCCCAGTCCTTGTTCTCCTCCAGCCAGTTACCGAAACGACCTGTCCCTATCTCGGGAGGGCACCAGTTGATAGTTTTATTAAGCTCCACCATGCGGGGAGCTATCGAGGTTGTTCTGATATACCATGATTCGCGGGCATAGTAGATTACCGGCACATCGTAACGCCACGAATAGGGGTAGGTGTGGGTAATGATCTCCTTGCGGTATAACTTTCCCGCACCTTTGAGCTGTTTGATAATGAGCGGATCGGTATCCTTAAAAAACATGCCGTCATAGTCGCTCACCTCAGCCGTAAAGCAGCCATTCCGGGCCACCGGTTGAAGCATAGGCAAATCGTATGTTTTGGCAATCTCATAGTCATCGGCACCAAAGGCAGGAGCAATATGGACAATACCGGTGCCATCCTCTGTGGAGACAAAAGAGCCTGCCGTGACATACCAGCACTTTTTTTCAGGCTGGATGTAGGTAAAGAGCGGCTCATACTCCATACCTTCAAGATCACTTCCTTTCAGCTCGGCAACAACCTTCCAGAGTGATTCACCCTCTTCATTCTTCTCAAGAAGCACCTGCAGGCGCGATTTGGCAAGAATCAGCGTCTCTCCACTCTCAGCATGACAGACCTTTACGTAGTCAATATCCGATCCAACGCAAAGCGCTACATTTGAGATGAGTGTCCACGGCGTCGTTGTCCAGACAAGAAATGACTCTTCAGCCCCGCGAAGCTTGAACTTGACATAGATACTCGGGTCTTTCACCTCTTTGTACCCCAGGGCCAGCTCATGCGAACTGAGCACCGTCTCGGATTTTGGATCCTGCGGCACAATTTTATAGTCTTTGTAGATCAGCCCCTTGTCGAAAATAGTTTTCAGGGCCCACCAGACCGATTCGATATAGTCATTGGTGCAGGTGATGTAGGGATTATCCATATCAACCCAGTATCCCATCCGCTCGGTCAGCTTCCCCCACCCTTCCCGGTTATCATCAATGTGGTGATAGACGAGTGCCCGTGCTTCGGCATTGAACTCAGCATCGCCATAGTCAACGACCTGCGACTTGTTCTTCAAACCCAGTTTCTTCTCCACAGCAATCTCCACCGGGAGTCCATGAGTATCCCAACCAGCCTTGCGGGGAACCCGGTAGCCCTGCATGGTCTTGTAGCGACAGACAATATCCTTGATGGTACGGCTGAACACATGGTGAACCCCAGGCTTTCCGTTGACCGTCGGTGGCCCTTCATAAAAGGAGAAGAGCTTGTCGGACGATCGCCCGTCAAGGCTTTTGTGAAAAATCCCCTGTTCATTCCAGTAGGCCAGAATATCTGCCTCTACCGCGCTGTATGAGAGATTTGAGGGATACTCAACAAATTTGGCATTCATAGCTTTTCTTGATCATTCAGTCGAATGCAGGGCTCAGTACCTGCCATTGAAAATATTACACCCATAAGAGCTGAAACAAGAGAGGCAAGCCTTTCAAGAAACGAAAAGCTTGCCTGAAATGAAGTATAAACAGAGCCTGGATGCCAACGCCTTTCGACGCTTATTTCTTGCCACCAAGCGTAGAGTTAACACCTTCAAGCACCTGCTTGGCAACCGTCGTAAGAGAGTCAAGCGCCAGGGCAATAGCCTTGCTCACCGGATCAATCGCGCCGTCAATAAGGGAGCCAACACCAACAAGGATAGTAGAAAAATCTCCTTTACCAAAATCGCTTTGCTTCTGCTGATCTTGACCAGATGCTCCAGATGCTTTCGTTTCTTCAGCCATATTTCACCGCCATTTAGAGTTATCGCATAACAAAAACAATACGTTGGAAATGTAATATATTTATTCATGCTATCAAAGCAAAGGAAAACAGAAGATGTTCCTGATATCTTTTTAACCGATAACGCAACCCTTCATGATCATTCACGCTACTGACGACCATACCGGTCATTGATCCGAACAATATCATCCTCTCCAAGATAACTGCCTGTCTGTACTTCAATCAGTTCCAGCGGAGTTGTTCCAGTATTCTCCAGACGATGCAATGCACCGACAGGAATATAGGTTGACTGATCCTCGCAAAGTGTAATTTTTTGTGTGTCCACGGTAACAAGAGCCACTCCCTTCACCACAATCCAGTGTTCGGCACGAAAATTATGTTTTTGCAGCGAAAGTGCTGCGCCGGGGTTTACCGTAATGCGCTTGACCTTGAAGCGCTCTGACTCATCAACCGTTTCATAAGTCCCCCAAGGCCTGCATACCCTGCGATGGGTCAACGCTTCATCCCGCTCACTCCGCTTCAACTCCTCAACCAGCACCTTGACATCCTGAACAGCCTCCCGTGAGGCAACAAGCACTGCGTCCGAAGTCTCAACAATAATGTGCCCTTCAAGTCCAACGGCTGTAACAAGGCGACTGGTGGCATGGATGTAGCAGTTTTTAACATCATGCACCATTACATCACCCTTCTTGATATTGCCGGAGACATCGGACTTCTCGACATCCCAGAGCGCAGACCATGCGCCGACATCATTCCAGCCAGCATCAAGTGGCACCAAAGCTGCCCTGGCTGTCTTCTCCATCACGGCATAGTCAATCGAATCGGAAGGAGAGGCACTGAATGCCGCTGCATCAAGACGCAAAAAGTCCAGATCTTCAGCCGATTTTTCGAGGGTCTCCCGGCAGGCAACAACCATTTCAGGAGCATAGGCTTCAAGTTCGTCAAGATAGCTCTCGGCCTTAAAAAGAAATATGCCGCTGTTCCAGAAGTAGCCACCGGAGGCAAGGTAACGCTCCGCCGTCTGCCTGTCAGGCTTTTCGACGAACTCAAGCACCGGATAGACCACACTGTCGCTCTGAACTGTTGCCCTGATATAGCCGTAACCAGTTTCAGGCGCACTCGGGAGAATACCAAAAGTAACAAGTTTACCCTTTTCTGCCGCTTCCCTACCTGCGGCAACAGCAGCGCTGAAGGCCGCCGAATCGAGAATAACATGGTCAGCAGGCAACACCAGCATCAGTGCTCCTGGATACTTTTTGCTGACCAGCATGGCCGAAATGGCAGCGGCAGGGGCAGTATTGCGCCCGACAGGCTCAAGAATTATCTCTCCGAGCTCAGCGCCTGTCTCATGCAACTGCTCTGCCACCAGAAATCGGTGGCTCTCGTTGCAGACACAATAGAGCGGCCCGCGCCCTTCAAGTGAAGCGAGACGATAGACCGTATCCTGCAGCATGGTGTTTTCACCGGTCAGCGAGAGCAACTGTTTTGGATACAGCGCACGGGAGAGAGGCCAAAGCCGGGTACCAGAACCACCACTGAGAATCACAGGAATAATCATGAACAATAGTGTTATTTTTTTATCCGGTTAAGATACTTCTCGTACATCTTCCAGGTCGTCGAGACAAGGGTATCAACATCGCTGTATTTCGGCACCCATCCAAGCAGCTCACGCGCATGGCCGGATGAGGCAACAAGCTCGGCCGGATCGCCAGCCCTTCTGCCTGTCACCTCGGCTGGAATTGCCTGGCCTGTAATAATCCGTGCCCGATCGACCATCTCAAAGACGCTTACCCCGCTTTCACTGCCAAGATTCACCGTCAGGCTCTGCTTCTGCTTCAGAATATATTCAAGAGCGGTGACATGCGCTTCAGCAAGGTCACTCACATGCACATAGTCGCGAATACAGCTTCCGTCCCGTGTGGAGTAATCGTCCCCATACACAGCGAGTTTCTGGCGAATACCCACAGCCACCTCCATCACAATGGGCAGAAGATTCTCCGGGTTCAACTCCAGCCCCTTGACCCGCCCCTGCACATCATACCCCGCCGCATTAAAGTAGCGAATAGCCGCGTAACGCATCCCCTTGAGCCGGTCATACCAGTCGAGGATGCGCTCAATTTCCAGTTTGGTAAAGCCGTAAAAGTTCTCGGGCTCTTTTGGGTGATTTTCGTCAATCGGCAGGTATTGGGGGGCCCCATAGACTGCCGCAGATGAAGAAAAGATAACTGGCGATATACCCGCTTCGGATGCCTGATTAAGAACGTTGATCGTGCCGGAAATATTGGCATGCGCATAAGCTTCGGGATGGAGCATGGACTGCCCCGCCGCCTTCAATGCTGCAAGATGGACACATCCATCAAAGCCGGCCGCCATAACTGCCCGCAACTGGTCAGGGCGCATGATGTCGCCATGGACAAAATGGGCCTCCTCAAAGAGATTTTCCCTGAAGCCGGTTTGAAGATTGTCGAAAACCGTCACCTGATAACCGCGATCAAGAAAAGCCCTTGAAACATGGCTGCCAATATAGCCAGCACCACCAATAACCAGAATTTTCATAAAAATAGCTCTGTGATTTCAAAAATTGTTGTCACCTGCCACGATACATCTCCTCATAGTAGCGCTGGTAACTGCCGGAGGTGACATTGCTGAGCCACTCACTCTGTGCAAGATACCATTCAACCGTCAACTCAAGCCCTTTTTCGAAGGTTATCGAAGGAACCCAGCCAAGCTCACGCTGCAACTTCGACGAATCAATGGCATAGCGCAGATCATGACCTGCCCGGTCGGTGACATAGGTGACCAGTTTTTCCGACTCCCCTGCTGCCCGACCAAGCTTTGTATCCATGATACGGCAAAGAAGCTGGATCAGCGCAATGTTACTCCATTCATTATGACCACCAATGTTGTAGGTTTCACCTGTTTTTCCCTGATGATAGATCACATCAATCGCCTGGGCATGGTCAACAACCCAGAGCCAGTCACGAATATTTTCCCCTTTTCCATAAACCGGAAGCGGTTTTTTCTGGATGATATTGTTGATAAAGAGAGGAATAAGCTTTTCAGGAAACTGGAAGCTCCCGTAGTTATTGGAGCAGTTGCTGATCACCACCGGCAAACCAAAGGTATCATGCCATGCCCTGACGAAGTGGTCAGAGGAGGCTTTCGAGGCAGAGTAAGGGCTGTGGGGATCGTAGGGAGTCTCCTCGGTAAACAGCCCCTCGCTGCCAAGAGAGCCATAGACCTCGTCCGTTGAAATGTGGTAGAAGCGCTTGCCCTCAAGATTGGCGCCCCAGCTCGCTCTGGCAGCATTCAGCAGATTGACCGTGCCCAGAACATTGGTCACCACAAATGCCGTCGGATTGGTTATTGAGCGATCGACATGCGACTCGGCTGCCAGGTGAATCACTCCGTCAAAGTGGTGCTCCTCAAACAAGCGCATCAAAAAATCAGCGTCCGTGATATCCCCCTTGACAAAGCGGTAGTTCGGCAGATGCTCAACATCGCTGAGATTGGCAAGGTTGCCGGCATAGGTCAGCTTGTCGAGATTGGTAATGGTATAAGAGGGGTAGCTCTTCAGGAGATGGCGCACAACATGCGAGCCAATAAATCCAGCTCCCCCGGTAATAAGAATATGCATTGACTTGTCTTTGTTTTGTTGCGAGCTTTTCGCTTTATCTGTTGCTTGTTCCGATTTTTTGTATGATGTCTATGGGGCGACACCCGGCCCTGCCAATAACTCAGCCATGCACATAAGAACCCTATCGACCATCAAACGCTACCCGTCACACCATCCTCACCCTCCAGACGGTGCAACATCACGGCAAGTGAATCACGCCAGTAGGGAATCTGGATGCCCCACTCCTTTTTGATGGCGGATTTGTTCATCACACTGTAGTGAGGACGTGGCGCCACCTGCGGATAGTCGGCGCTGCCAACCGGCAATACCTTGCAGGGGAGCGCTGCCAGCTCCATAATCGCTTGTGCAAAATCGTACCACGAAGCAACCCCCTCGTTGGAGTAATGAAAGGTGCTGCTGTAGCGAACATCCTTGTCGTGCCGGTCAATAATCGACACCATTGCCAAGGCAAGATCTGCCGCCCATGTTGGCGTTCCAATCTGGTCAGCCACAACACTCAATTCAGAGCGTTCTCTGCCAAGGCGAAGCATGGTTTTGACAAAGTTCAAACCATACATGGAGTAAAGCCACGATGTCCTGATAATGATGTATGAAGGAGCGATATGACGAATCGACTCCTCACCCTCCCATTTTGAGATCCCATAGATCCCAAGGGGCGATGGGGGATCACTCTCCCGATACGGAAAGCTTGAGGTGCCATCAAAAACGTAATCAGTGGAGATATGGATCAGAAGCGCATTCCGCTCCCTGGCGCAAGCTGCAAGCACCGCCGGACCATCCCTGTTGACGCTGAAGGCCAGGGCGGAATCTGTTTCAGCCTTGTCAACCGCCGTATAGGCCGCACAGTTAACAATAACCTCTATGCCATGAACTCTACAGAGAGCATCAACCTTGTCTGAAAGCGTAATATCAAGATCAGGGAGATCATAGAAAAAAAAACGGTGGTGGTCGAAACGGGCCGACAGCTCCTGCAACTCCGACCCAAGCTGGCCACGACTGCCTGTAACAAGAATATTCATTTACTGCGCCCTCGGATAAAGTTTTTCCTGCCTGAAATCGTCATACTGAAACAGATCAACCGAAGCGAATGCCGGTTGCACGGCATCTTTGCCCGATACCCGTATCACCTCTTCCTGAAGCTGCCAGTCAATACCAAGCGCGGGATCATTCCACAGAATCCCTGCATCATAAGAGGGCGCATAGTAGTTGTCGCACTTGTAGGCAAAGACGGCTTCCCGGGAGAGCACGACAAAGCCATGCGCAAACCCCTTCGGCACCCAGAGCATGTTCTTCCGTTCAGCATCAAGCACACAGGTGATATGACGGCCATAGGAGGGAGAGCCGAGACGCAGGTCAACAGCAACATCGAGCACACTGCCGTAGAGCGCACGAACCAGCTTCGATTGCGTGAACGGCGGCTTTTGGAAATGGAGCCCTCGAAGCACGCCGCAGGTCGACTTCGACTCATTATCCTGCACAAAAACAACATGCCCGATATGCTGCTCAACAATATCCTGGCGAAATGATTCAAAAAAATAGCCCCGATCATCTCCGAACACTTGCGGTTCAAAAATCAGGACATCTGATATCGCCGTAGGAATCACTCGCATAAAAAACGTAAAAACGCCGGAGTAAAAAATTAAATCACCAACCACAACAAGAGGCCATGTTACAATAACCTTGCCTGCCCCACAAAATAACAATTGAACAATACTTTACCGCTGCACAAGTAACTGCCTCAGATAAAGCCCATAATGGCTCTTCATCAATGGCTCGGACAAGCGGAGCAGTTGTTCATCATTGATCCAGCCATTCCGCCAGGCAATCTCTTCGGGGCAGGCCACCTTCAGCCCCTGTCGCTTCTCAACAGTCTGGATAAAGTTCCCTGCCTCCTGAAAGGACTCATGCGTACCGGTATCAAGCCAGGCAAAACCTCGCCCCAGCATGGAGCACTTTAAACGCCCCTGTTGCAGATAGGTTTCGTTGACCGCTGTAATTTCAAGCTCGCCCCTGGCCGAGGGCTTCACCTGTTTTGCAATATCCACCACATCATTCGGGTAAAAATAGAGCCCGACAACCGCGTAATTTGATTTTGGTTTCAGAGGTTTCTCTTCAAGGGAGAGCACTGTGCCAGTCGCATCAAGTTCAGCAACTCCATAACGCTCAGGATCACTGACATAGTAACCAAATATGGTGGCATTGCGATCGTTCTGAACATTTTGCGCAGCAGCTTCAAGCATTGAACTGAAAGCATAGCCGAAAAAAATATTATCTCCAAGAATAAGCACAACATCATCGCTGCCAATAAATGTTTCACCAAGGATAAAGGCCTGGGCCAGCCCGTCAGGTGAAGGCTGCGCCACATAGGAGAGGGAAATACCCCAGTCACTCCCCTCTCCCAGCAACTTCCTGAACATCGGCTGATCTTCGGGGGTAGTAATAACCAGAATCTCCCGTATCCCCGCCAGCATCAGCGTCGTCAGAGGGTAGTAGATCATCGGCTTGTCGTAGACAGGAAGAAGCTGTTTTGATATGCCCCTGGTCACCGGATAAAGTCTGGTGCCAGAGCCTCCTGCAAGAATAATTCCTTTCATGGTTATACTGTAAGCTATTTGTTAACTTTTCCCTGCCATCTCCAGACTCACGCGCATACATTTGCGGGCAGCCTCAATAGCCAATCGACCTTCCTCCGCGCCGAAAAGCTCCCAGGGAAGCCGGTAGGTTGACTCATCGCCATATTTTACCAGCATTTTCTCTTGAGAATCATACGTTTCCAGCTCAGGCAAAAGCTGTTCAATCAGTGCCGCCGCATCATTGGTAACTGTTCCCTCTGATATCAGTTGCGATAAATGCCTGCCTGGTTTATGGGTAAGAGATGAAACACCGAAAAGCATGAGCACCGCCAGACCGGTATGCTCAACCACAAGTATTGAGCCGGAAACGCAGGCGCGCCAGCGTTCAAGAGCATAATCCTGCTCAGCCTCTTTTAAATAACCCTGGGCCAGCTCAAGCCGATAGTCAACATCCTTCTGCAGTTCCATAACAACCTCCTTTAATCAACATAAGTATAGTACAGGTTTGTACATTATAATAAGAGAGAACAATATCGCTTTTCATGCAACATACCATCCAAAAATCCATGGACCCTACCATCCCGAAATCAGCCGATCAGAGATATCATCACTAATCTGGTGAAGAGAAAAACGAATGGCCTCCTGCTGGGCAGCAGAGTTCCCTACAGGATAATCTGCAAACCCGACAAAGGGTTGCGCAAAAACAGCTCCCTTTTTGGCTCTCTCAGCCATTGTCACCTCTACCACAAGGGTAATACGATTTTTCAAGGCTCGCTCACTACTGCTGGAGAGCTGACCTGGCGCATCTGAAAATGAGATAATGGAACCTTCAAGGAGCAGATCCGCTCGACCAACAGAGGGAATAACACGGAGGGCACTCTGCGACTCTATGCTGTTAACAAGAGCTTTGGTCAATTCCGCTCGAAATGAGGCAACACCTGCACCGGAACGATCCTCAAAAACAGGAATTGCAATGGTTTTAAGATGTGCAGGAACTGATGTACCGCGAAAAGTGTAACAGCCCTGAAAAAGAGCCATAAAAAGCACAAAAAGTAGTGATGCGCCTGCCTTCCGCATGAGATTCCCCGGGATTAATAGGTTCGACGGTCTATCCTGTTCAGGATTTTACGGAAGGGATAGCTCAGAAGCAACCCCTTTTTTCTGAAGCCACTCAACGCTGACAGGTAGATACCGGTTTTTGAGTCGCTCCAGCTTGAGGCAAGTTTGACGGCAAGCTTTGCGGCAACCAGGGGTGACTGGGCAAAAATATCAAGAATCGTGTTAAAGGTGGCTAACTGACGTAACAGTTCCGGAGTTGGGTGCTCGACGCTGACCATTCCTGTACGCACCAGACCTGGATGCAGCAGCATGACGGAGATTCCTCTGTGCCGGTACTCTTCGGCAACCGCCCGGGTAAACCTCGCTATAGCCGCCTTTGTGGAGCCATAAGCGCTTATGCACGGGGTATTTGAGCCTCTGTCGCTACCAGAGCCCGCCATATTGATCACCTTCCCCTGTCTGTTTTGACTGAGAAAATAGTTGATTGCCACACGGCAACCATTATAGGTCCCTTTAATATTGGTATCAACAACCTTGCCCCACTCGTCAGGATCACTTTCAGCAAGAGTTCGGAAAGGGTCAGAAATACCTGCGTTATTGATAAAGCAATCAACCTTGCCGAATCTTGACACCGCAGCCGCAAGAAGCCTCTCCATATCAGCCATTGAAACAATGTTGCAGCGGCAACCATGAACCGTACCCGGCGGAAACTCCGCAACAGCGGCCTCCACATGAGCCATTGAAGAGGATGTTATAACCACTTTTGCACCTTCACGAACAAACTCGTGAGCTATTGCTTTGCCAATTCCCCTGGTAGAACCGGTAATGATGGCAACCTTGTTGTCGAGCTTACCCATGAGAGTCTGCCACTTTTCCGGAAGCGCTATCAACCATTGCCTGGAGTTCCGGTCGGCCAACAGAGTATGTTTCAAGCGGAATACCCTGTTGAATCGCCTCCCACGCCTGACGGATACTGGCCGCCCCCGCTTTTGGCCCCATGGGATGACCAAAAACACCTCGACCTGGCACAAAACCAAAATCAACGCTCCCAACCTTGCGGTAAACACCTTCAAGCGTCAATGCAGAATCGCTTCCTCCTGGTACCGGAAGTGAACGACGGAGATGTCCGAACTCCTGCAGACACTCCTGAATATTCTCTTTAACCTCCTCCTCGGGAGTCATCATTCTGCTCCCAAATCCTGGCATGATGATGGCATCAAGCCCGGCAAGGCGCTGCAGCTTTGTCATCACCCTGGAGTGCACGCCATACTTCTCCATGCGGCTGAAGGCGGCAATAAAAGGAAAATGGCCGATAAGGGGCACTTTCGTATGTTTTGCCAACATCCTGACAGCGCTGAGACCAACCGGAAGGGCATTCACCAGCAGAGCATTAGCTCCATTGCTGACGGCAATATCGTGCAGCTCAATCAACCGGTCAACCTCATCAGTTATATTTGCCAGATAAATTTTGGGTTCGCCAGTCTCCCGCTCTGCACTCACTCTGGCATTTCCCAACGCATGAGATCGTTCGATAAGTGTCGACCAGTCAACATCAGCCAGCATCTCATCATCTTTGGCAATATCAAGCCCGCCAAGCCAGCTTTGGCGGGCAATTTCAGCAAAATCATCGGGACTGAGGCCAATATTTGGTTTCACGACACCAAAAAATATGGGGCGATCATAAGCCTTCAGAAGATCTCGAATGCCGTCAATACCAAATTTCGGGCCATCAAAGGCAAGAAGATAGGACTCTGGAAAACTGATATCAAGCAGCTTGACCACTGGCACTCCCGGAGTAAAAAATGCTCCTTCGCCACAAACTGCAGAGAGAAGGTTCGGAATTTTTGTCCCAAAATTGCCATGAGGATGTGCAATGGTGACACGACAAGCGTGAATCGTACCACTTATGGCATGATACACTGGATAACTCAGCTCCTGCAACTCACCCTCTATAGTCAGACTGATAACCTTCGCCCCATACTTTGGACGAAAGTCTTCATCATGGCCAACGCGTCTCCACTGGGCAGTAGATTGTTCACTGCAGAAATGAGCAAGGGCCACCTCAATATCTCCCACGCACTCCAGATAGTAATCAAGCGTCAGATAGTCAGCCATGTCAAGCTGCTCCCTTGAGGCAAAAAAACCTTTAATATCCTCTCTGTTCATTGAAAAACATCATACTCCCCTGTGCTTCAGCCAGCCTCAACTTGTTCAAGGGTACTTATTAATAAAACAAGACTCCAATAATTGTACTTCTGTGGGGTCTGCCTCTCCTGCCACAAGAGCAGACCTCCGTCGCCGCCTATCCCTCTGCCTTAATGGAATTGAAGTAGTCAAACGCCTGTTGCGGATCAAAATGCTCATGGACAACTTTGTTAACCGCTTTCATCATGGCCACTGGAAAATCACTCTGGAAAATGTTGCGCCCCATATCGACACCCGAAGCGCCCTCATTAATGGCATTCCATGACATGGTAAGCGCATCAAGTTCGGGAAGCTTCTTGCCCCCGGCCATGACAATCGGCACAGGGCATGATGCGATAATGGTATCGAAATCTTCTGGCACATAATAGGTTTTAACAATCTGTGCTCCAAGCTCGGCTGCCATCCGGCAGGCAAGTCTGAAATATTTGGCATCGCGCACCATATCCTTGCCGACAGCAGTCACCGCCATGGTAGGAATGCCATAACGAAGACCCATATCGACAAGTCTGGTCATGTTATGAATGGAACGGGTCTCATATTCGCCGCCAACAAATATCTGAAGGGTTATGGCTGCCACATTCATGCGAATGGCATCCTCAATATCAACCGCAAGCTCTTCATCAGAGAGCTCCTTGAGAATACTGGGCCCTCCACTGCAGCGCATCACAACAGCTTTGGTAAGGGTTGGCGGAACTGTTGTTCGCAAAATACCGCGAGTCAGCATGATTGCATCGGCGTAAGGCATAAGTGGCACAATGTTCACATCGGGGCGCTCAAGGCCGGTGGTCGGGCCCTGAAAATAGCCATGATCAATAGCAAGCATCACCGTTTTGCCCGTATCAGGCCGAAATATTCGTGAGAGGCGATTCTTCATTCCCCAGTCAAGAGAGTGGGCTCCCTTGAGAAAAAATCCATAGTTGTTAATCGGGGTGTCGAGGTAATACTCTTTTGCCTGTTTGTCTTTATCGTATTCAGCCATGTCGCTCAATCTCCTCTGTTTCAGTTGTAATTGTTTATCTGGTAATGATCTCTCTCAACGAAGGGCGGCCGCAATGTTGCCGCCATCCACCGTGGTAATTGAACCTGTTGTTCTGGTTTCAAGGGCAAGATGCACAAAGGCCTCTGCCACATCTTCAGCGGTCACCTCAAGCTGTAACAGGTTTCCGGCCATATACTCCCTCTCACTCAGACCACGAGCGGCAGAGCGAGTCTTGATCATCTCTTCGGTAAGCAGGCCAGTGCGAATACGATCGGCATTAATGCCGTTTGAACGGATCCCGTCTCGCCCATGATCAAGCGCATATTGACGCACAAGAAAAAGAGTCGCCGCTTTGGCCAGACCATAAGGGCCAAAGTCCGGGCCGGGGTTGACCGCCTGTTTTGAAACATTGAAGAGCAGCACTCCCCCCGTCCCCTGCAGTTTCATCACTCTTACCGCATCCTGCGCTATTGACTGATGTGAAAAAAAGTTTATCTCAAAACTTTTGCGAAGCAGGTCATCGGAAACTTCTCCAATGCGCCCCTGAATAGCCACCCCAACATTGGAGACAAGAATATCCAAGCCACCAAATTTTCGACAGGTGGCATCAAATGCCGCTCGGATGTCGGTGCGTGATGTAACGTCACAGGTGAGAGCAAGCACATTGCCACCAAGCGACTCAGCCGCCTTGTCGAGCGCCTCACGGGTAAGATCGAGAAGAACGAGTTCAGCCCCTTTCTGCCTGAATGCTTTGGCTGTCGCCAGACCAATACCACTCGCCGCTCCGGTTACCATAACAACTTTACCGGCAAAAACATCGTGATGCACCTTGGTCATCTTGGCCTGTTCCATATCCCAATACTCTATCTCAAACACCTCACGGTCACTGATAGTCTCAAAGATGCCCAGTGACTCGGCATCAAGAATGGCCGAGGCCGTGCATGTTGCTATATCCGCATTGACTGCAGCAGATTCTGCGGTTTTTCCAAGGCCGAAAAGTCCAAGACCGGGGACCAGCACCACTCGGGGGAGTGGATCAAGCATGGTTACCGGCATTGCCGCAGCAGCCTGCTGGGTATTAAAATAGTCAACATACTCCTGACGATATCGTTGCACAGCCTCATGAACCGCAGCCTTGAAAGCAGGTATATCTCCCGCGTCCGGCGCAGGAAGAACGAGTGGCCTGTTCTTTGTCCGTACTATAAAGTCAGGCGTCATGGCACCCTTTTGACTTATGGTAAGAAGAGCCTGACTGTTAACATACTCAAGAATATCGGCAGAGGTGCGAAAATCGAGGATGAATTGATGGTACTCGCGGGTGCCTGGAGCCTTTTCATCAACGCAGGCACCCCTGATAACAGGAGCTGCAACTTCGACGGAAGCAATTGTAGTTGGCAAGGATACCGATGTGAAGCTTTTCCTGCCAGCCAGCGCTATACGCTGTTCAAGTAAAGTAACCGCATCAATCATCCTGCTGTAAGCCTCTTGAGCTGTTGCCCCAAAGGTCACAAGACCATGTTTCTGTAGCACCAACCCCTTTATATCAACATCAGCCTCGTACACGCTGGCGGCAGAGCGGGCAAGGCCAAGTCCCGGCTTGATATAGGCCACCGAGCCAAAACTATCGCCGAGCGTTTCGCGGCAGAGCCTGACTCCATCCGGCTGGTTACTGAGCGTGAGAAGCGCAAACGAATGGGTATGAAGAATATACCTGTGGGGCAGAAAAGCATGAAGCAGCGTCTCTATCGATGGAGTCAATCTCTTCTCCGCCATGTGGTCGGTGAGGCTGAACATGTTCAACAGCAGAAGATGCTTGAACTCTTTGGTGGATAACCGCTGAAGCGCCTCTTCGCTTATGCGGTCGTTGTGGGTAAAGAGCTCAACGAGTTTCCGCAGAGGCACCAGCCGGAGGGGGGTATAGTCGCGACCGGTAACCCGGCTCAAATCAACCCCACTTCCTTTGATCAGCAGCGCCTCCGATCGATTGCCAACCATATCGACCAATTCACATTTGACCGAGGTATTGCCTCCTCCGTGCATCACCAGCGAACTCTCACGGCCAAGAAGACGAGATGCATAGACCAGCTCAGCAAGTTCAGACTGCATCTCCGGTGTAGTAGTGCATTGCTCCTGCAGGGAGCGTTGAAGATCAGCGTCGTTCCAAAGGTTCTGCATAACAGATTATACTTCTCACACCGAAAACCGGTATGTTGATTAATAAAAAATAGGGAGATGCAAAGAGGCAATGACCAGTCAACTCCGCTCTCTTTTTTTCTTTTCGTGCCACCCCTCAATAAAGAATCCGGAGCTGTAGACAACAAGAAACCCAGGAATCACTATACAGAGAAAAATAATTTTGTCGCTCATTGTCACCAATTGACCAGAAAACCAGATCATGCAGACCAGAAGAGACCAAGCAGGCCCTACAAACAGGAATGCTCTGTTCCAAAGTTGTTTAAAACTATATTTCATAACTGGCCATCCATCCTGAGATTGCGTTCATTGAGTTTTTCAAGAATAATCCTCACCAGATATTGCAACGCATTAAGCACGTAGGTAACATAAGCCAGGAATGCATCCCAGAGAAGCACCTCTTGCGAAGCGCCAAACCAGGCCAGAAAAAAATAGAGAAGATGAAAAAACGCAGCAACAGTACTCCCGATATCCTCCCATAAAAACTCCTTTGAGTAGACCCACTGATCAAAGACCTCTTTTTCAAAAAACATCCCTGTGATAAAGAGAAGAGCAAAAAAGAGCGTTTTAAAAAGAATAGCCAGACTTACCCAGTAAAAACCGGAGATAAAGAGGCCATTAGCAAAGAGAGTTGTTACCGTCAGACCTCCAATAAAAAAGAGAAACTGTATTGGGGCAAGTATAATCTGAATATCAGTCCAGATGGAGGCATTTCGTTTGACAAGCTGCTCAGGGGTGTAACGGGGCATAGGACATTTACGCTTGGCTGATTTAAAGATACCCCGGCACCCTACCGATGCGGTTATCATTGAACGCTCAGGAATATAGCAAAAATGAAGAGAGAGAAAAAGCGACACGGTGAGTGAGCATATATCTATCATCAAAACAGGGCATTCTTGCTCTGAAAAAATGACATTTATCTTGATCAGAGAGTGCCGAAACATTAGATTGGGGCAATATCTGGTACAAGGTGCACCAGTTTCCGGAGATATTTCTGACAGTGTGAACCTTCTGATGATGATGAACAAAACACCACTCTCTGCGCCTGCGTTTGCCCTCAAACTCCTGAGCTTCCGCAATCACAGCAGAAAGGAGCTTGAACGAAAACTTCTCAGAAAGGGATATCCGCCTGAGAGCATCGAACCCGTACTCAACAAGTTGACCGCACAGGGGGCTCTTGACGACAGAGTATTCAGTATGGAGTTGATCCGAAGCCGTTCAAGGAGAAAACCGTCAGGCAAATTGGTGATGAGTGCCGAACTCCGCAAAAGAGGAGTGCACGATACCGTTATAGAGGAGCTGCTCAACGAATATGAGAGTGCGGAGCTATGCCGGAAAGCTGCTGAAAAAAAAATTGCTTCACTGGCGGGAGCAACTGAACAGGAGCGAAGGAAAAAGCTTGCACTTTTCCTCCGTAACCGGGGATTTGGCTGGCAGGAGATTGAGGAGGTACTCAAAGGTTTTTTTGAGCAGAGTCAGCATGATGATGACCCTTGCTAAGGGAGATCTCCGTGAACAAGTGAACCAATTTTGTCGCCACGCAACAGCCTGCCGAGATTCCCCTTTTCATTCATGTTCATGACCACAATGGGTAGCGCATTCTCACTGCAGAGAGTGATAGCTGTCATATCCATCACCCGAAGATTTTTTCGAATCACGTCAAGGTACGAGATACGCGGAAAGAGTTCGGCGTTTGCATTTTTTTCAGGATCGGAGTCGTAGATGCCATCAACTCTGGTACCTTTCACGATAATATCTGCCTCAATCTCTATAGCCCTCAAGGAGGCAGCGGTGTCGGTTGTAAAATAGGGGTTACCTGTTCCTGCCCCAAAAATGACTACGCGCCCCTTTTCAAGATGACGAACAGCCCGACGCCTGATGTAGGGCTCGGCCATCTGCTCCATTTTTATGGCTGTCTGCAGACGGGTAAAGACCCCTTTACGTTCAAGGGCATCCTGAAAAGCGAGTGAGTTGATCACCGTGGCAAGCATACCCATATAGTCAGCCTGCACACGATCCATATTTGCAGCAGCCTCAGACATCCCTCGAAAAATATTACCTCCACCAATCACCAGCGCAATTTGAGCGCCCATATCGCGGGCCTCTTTAATCTCCTCAGCATAACGCTCAAGCATTTCGGAATTAATTCCATAGCCATCCTCGCCAGCCAGCGCTTCACCACTTAATTTCAGCAAAATGCGTTTGTACTGGAGCATATCCTTATCCTCAGAAAAAAGTGTTATTAAAAACAGCAGCAAGAAATTATGAGTAAAAAAAAAGCCTCGAACAACGAGGCTTTTTTACTTCTTATTCTCCTAACTGATAGCGAACAAATCCAATCACTTCGACCTTCGCCTGATGGTTTTTTCGACAATCGCTGAGTACCCCGGACACCTTGGCCTTGTCATCCTTGATAAAGCTCTGCTCACTGAGAACGACATCCTGATAGTACTTTTCAAGCTTGCCAAGAACTATCCTGTCAACAAATTCCTCTTTTTTACCCTGTTCAAGAGCCTGCTGACGATAGATTTCGGACTCTTTTGCAATGTAATCGGCTGGTACGCAGGAGCGGTCAACAACGATTGGCGCAGCAGCAGCTACCTGCATGGCAAGATCTCTCGCCAGATCCTTTATAACTTCCGGTTTATCAGTATCGATATGAATGATGGCACCAAGCTTTGCGCCAGGATGAATATAGCCCTCGACAAGTCCATTCGGTGCGTCATAAAAAGCAAGCCGTCTGAGATTAATCTTTTCACCCAGTTTGCCGGTCATGGTCTTCATGGCATCGTCCACAGATTCTCCACCATAAGCCTCTCCAAGCGTGAGCGGCAGAAGCGCTTCGGGTGAAACGGCGCGGTTTGCAAGTGCAAGATCGCCAAGTGCTGCAGTAAATCCTGTAAAGTCATCGCCACGTGCAACAAAATCGGTCTCGCAGTTCAGTTCAAGAATAACACCACTCTTGTGATCCGCTGTTACCTTGATACTGACCATTCCCTCTTTGGCATCCCTGTCTGCACGTTTGGCAGCCAAAGCGGCACCTTTCTTGCGCAGATAATCGATAGCCTGCTCAATATCTCCACCTGTTTCGTCAAGGGCTTTCTTGCAGTCCATCATCCCTGCACCTGTTATATCACGAAGATTTTTTACATCTTTTGCTGAAGTCTGGCTCATTGAAATTTTACTCTTAATATTATATAATGGTGATTATTCGCTGATCTCTTCTTTTTCAACATCAACATCGACATCAACTTCCACTTCATCCATCTTGGCTATAACCTCATTTTCGACTTTCAGTTCGCGTGCCTTGATAACGATATCAGCAACAGCCTTGACCATAAGCTGAATTGAGCGAATGGCATCATCATTTGCAGGAATAACATAATCGACCAGTTCAGGATCACAGTTGGTATCAACCATTGCTATAATCGGAATACCAAGCGAACGAGCCTCTTTAATAGCAATATGTTCTTTCTTGATATCAACAATAAAGAGTGCTGCAGGGAGCCTTGTCATCGTGGCAATACCACCAAGAATCCTCATAAGCTTCTCTTTCTCACGACCAAGCATGAGACGCTCTTTCTTGGTAATCATATCATAAGTACCGTCAGTTGCCATCCTGTCAATAGAGTTCATGCGTCTGATGCTCTGACGGATAGTCTGAAAGTTGGTAAGCATACCGCCCAGCCAGCGCTCGCAGACATACGGCATTCCAGCACGTGTTGCCTGCTCGGCAATAATGTGTTTAGCCTGTTTCTTGGTGCCTACAAACATGATCTCCCTGCCAGTCTGCGCAATAGCGTCAAGAGCCTTGAGCGCATCATCAGCAAGAACAACGGTTTTCTGCAAATCAATAATATGAACACCGTTTTTTTCCATAAAAATGTACGGCTTCATTTTTGGACACCAGCGACGTGCAAGGTGACCAAAGTGGACTCCTGCGTGGAGCATCTCTTCAAGCTGGAAATGTGACATAGCGACCTTTTTTGTGATTTAGTTATTCCTCTACCATGCCTTTACTCTCCGGTATCCGGCGCCAGGCGCCAGACACTTCCGGAAAGCTTCGTCTGAACTCAAACAGCCAGACTGTCATGATATGTGACGTTGTGTTCTGAAATTGTACAAGACAAACAAGAGTGCGCCAGATTAACGTTTTGAGAACTGGAAACGTTTGCGGGCTTTCTTGCGTCCAAATTTTTTCCGTTCAACCATGCGGGGGTCTCTGGTCAACAGCTTTTCTGTTTTAAGGATGGCACGGGCAGCTTCATCAAATTCGGTCAGGGCACGGGCAATAGCAAGACTGACCGCTCCAGACTGGCCGCTGATGCCACCACCATGAACATTTACCCTGATATCAAATTCTTCCGATTTTTCAGTAATCGCTAATGGCCTGAGTGCCTGCTGACGTTTGAATTCATCCTTGAAATACTCTTCAATCGGCCGTTTGTTGATAATAACCTTGCCTTTTCCCGGAGTCATAAAAGCTCTGGCGACGGCGGTTTTACGGCGACCTACTGTATCAATTACCTCTTTCATTCCCAATGCTTTAATAATTTAGTTTACTTTCATTTCAACTGGCGACTGCGAAATATGCGGGTGACTTGCACCAGGATAGACTTTGAGTTTTCTGAAGAGCTGACGACCAAGGTTGTTGTGTGGCAACATTCCCCACACTGCATTTTCAACAATTCTTTCCGGTTTTTTCTTCAGCAAATCTTTAACATGGTCAAACTTGACACCTCCAGGGTAATGTGAGTGTGAAAAGTAGCTCTTCTGCTCCTGTTTTTTGCCGCTCAGTACAACCTTTTCAGCATTGGTTACCACAATAAAGTCGCCAGTATCAATGTGTGGAGTGAACTGTGGCTTGTGCTTGCCCCGAAGGACTTTTGCAATTTCGGAAGCCATTCTGCCCAATATCAGCCCCTCGGCATCAATAACATACCATTTGCGGTCAACTTCTGCAGGCTTTGCCGAATATGTTTTAAAACTTAACGTCTTGCTCATGCTCATACTCTTACTATGGATTAACTGTACCTATTGCGGAAAATAAAGTTCGGTAATGTAAATTATTCCGGTTAATTCTACAAATTATACCTTTGCAGTCGGAAAATGGGGCGAGGTAGTTTTTTCCCGGGCACGATTTCAACAGTCTTATTCATGTTAAACTGGCTTTCTTTCTCAGGAAAACGAGGGCCAAGAAAGACCGCAGCCTTTCCCACGAGTAGAACGGCATTACCCGCGCCCTGCTCACCCGCAACAACAACGACAGGAAATACCCTTGCTCCCTCGCCAGGCTAAGTGTCTGGGGAGCGAGAAAACGATCTTGTCGATGGTGTAATACTATTCGGTAAACTAATATTTTTCTTGGTAAGATATTCTTACTTCATTACTATTTTTGATGTGTATGCCATGTTAGCCAAACTTACCCGCAAGAATCAGTTGACCTTGCCAAAATCTATTATAACCTCAATTCCTGAAACGGATTACTTTGAAGTGGGAGTTGAGAATAATCGCATCATGCTTACACCTGTGCGTATGCAGCAAGCAGATGCAGTGCGTGCCAAATTAGAAGCTTTGGGTATTAATGATCAGGATGTTCTTGATGCAAGACAATGGGCAAGAAAAAGTCAGCCGTGAGCCATAGCATAGTTTCCAGTACGTTGTACGAGGTACCTTCAAACATCTCCGGACTGGAGTGC
>SESH01011066.1_pt1 | contig 42297 bp, 35 predicted proteins | sample 3171561 | NCBI WGS metagenome assembly SESH01 (sample SAMN10866947, study PRJNA518727) | freshwater metagenome | biome: subpolar coniferous forest; feature: holomictic lake; material: water; isolation source: holomictic Lake 442 2011 16.5 m and 2014 13 m | place: Canada: near Kenora, Ontario
CTGCCTTGGGCGGTTACGGTGCAAGATACCACCACCGCCCCATCAATCTCGGCACTAAGCAAGTCAAGTGGATGGGAAGGAGCAGGTGTGGCGATCGGCTTCGGGTCCCGATCGTGGTTAGGAGCAGTCAATTCGGCGAACGCGGGCACGCAAAGTACCGCGGCAAGGCATAGCGCTAAACAAGGGCGTGCATTCATGTTAGTAATATTTTGATTTTGATGTGTCGACGGTATCGATCCTGGCACAATTCTTCGTCGAAGATGGTTGGCTGGGAACGATGCCCTCTACTGCTTACTACAGGAAATTCCGGACAACATCACAGGCTCGGCGGTTAGTTCCGGGTCCAGGCTGGTGCTATACCCCAGACAGATGCCGACTCATTTACTGGATTCTTGTCCATTAGTGTGAATTAGTTGTGCGGCATGAAGATCCTTATCACTGGTGTCACTCGCGGCCTCGGCCGGGCTTTGGCGGAGTGGTATATCGCCCACGGGCACACCGTCATTGGCTGCGGACGCAGCGCGGAAATTCTCAACCTGCGCTTTGCTCATCCGGAGCCCCATTTTTTCACGGCGCTCGATGTGACGGAGGAAAACAAGGTCGCACTTTGGGCCGAGAAGGTCAGCGCTTCGCATGGCTCTCCTGATATCCTCATCAATAACGCCGCCGTGGTGAACAATCCGGCTCCGCTCTGGCAGGTGCCAGCGGCTGAGTTCAACAAGCTCATCGACGTGAACATCAAGGGCGTGACAAATGTGCTCCGCCATTTCCTGCCGGCCATGGTGGCGCGAAAGCAGGGCGTGATCGTGAATCTCAGCTCGGGCTGGGGGCGGAGCACCTCGCCCGGCGTAGCGCCTTATTGCGCGAGCAAATACGCGATCGAGGGACTGACCTTGGCCCTGGCCCAGGACCTGCCGCCGGGCATGGCCGCCGTGCCGCTCAATCCGGGCGTCATCGATACGGATATGCTCCGCAAGTGTTTTAGCGAGGGTGCAGCCGGCCATCCCAAGGCTGCCGATTGGGCGAAGATCGCCGCCCCGTTCATACTCCAACTGGGTGCGAAGGATAACGGGAAATCACTGAGCGTACCGTCCGTGAGTGAGTGACGAGGGCGTGTCTTCAAATCCGGCTTGTCATCCTGAGCGGAGCGTAGGATCCACGGCAGCGCATACCATATGTTGAGCGAAAGCATGGATGTCGAACCAGCCTGCTGGCTAGACTTCACTGCGTTCAGAACGACAGAAGAGGACATGGGTTGGGGTTTGAAGACACGCCCTAGGCCCTCGTGTGGTCTGATATCGCGGAGTATTCATCCGTCCGCCGTGGCGAACCGGTCATAAAAATGGCGCCATGGTCCGAGGGACCTGCGGCGCCAGTCGGTGGACTCTCGGCCCCTAGCTACTTCTTAAACTCATCCCGCGCCCACTGGGTGAGCATTTCCTTGTCGTAGTACAGGGGATCGCTCCGGCCACTGATGCCGATGTTCGTCATGAAGTTGAGGTCGGTCAGGGTGCGATCGCCTGCCGTGATCGTTTTGCCATCCGCCCCGGTAAGGACGAATTTCAGCGACATACGGGGCCGGTAGATTTCCTTGATGACACGCACGTGCTGCATCTGGGCTCGGCCGGGGAGGAAATCGCCGGCGAGGTCGATATCCGTGAAGGTCACGGAAAGTTTCTGGCCTTCGGCCAGGCGGGGGGAAGCGACGTGCTGGAGATGCTCGGTGATGATATCGAGATAATACTGGCTGGTGCTGCCGCCAAATTCCTCGCGGCAATCCATGTATTTATCCGAATCGGGGAAGTTCACGGTCAGGTTGCCCTTGGTGACACTGGGGGTGGCGACCGGAGCGGTGGCGGCGGATTGGCAGCCAGCCGTAATTAATACGCTGGCCAGGAGAAGCAGGAGGGTGGTTTTCATGGGGAGGATAGTGTCTTTATAGCCAGAAAGTTCAATTTTTCCAACGGAAACAGAGGGGCTTAGTCGCGCCGCTTGGAATCGATGATCAGGGTTACCGGACCATCATTGACCAAAGCGACCTGCATCATGGCGCCAAACACACCAGTGGCAACAGGCCGGCCCAGGGCGAGGGTCAGCTGGGCGATGAATTGCTCATAGAGCGGGCGGGCCTGTTCGGGCCGGGCGGCGGCATTGAAGGAGGGCCGGGCGCCCTTTTGCGTACTGGCGTGCAGCGTGAATTGGCTGATGAGCAACAGGCCGCCGCCTATGTCGGCGACGGATTGGTTCATCTGGCCGGCTTCGTCGGGAAAGATGCGCAGCTTGGTGATTTTATGTGCCAGCCATTCCCCGTCGGCGTCCGTGTCGGCGCTCTCGATGCCGACAAAGACCAGGAGTCCACGGTCAATCTGACCGGCGATGCGATCCGCGATGGTCACACTGGCCGAAGAGACCCGCTGGAGGATAACGCGCATGCCGCGCCGCCTTACAGCATGGGCAGGTGGGGCTCGACTTCCGCGTCGTAGTCCACGCCCGGCAGGCCGAAGCCGAACATCTTGAGGAATTCCGTCCGATAGCCGGCGATGTCGGTGAGGGCGGCGAGATTCTCGGTTGTCACCTGGGGCCAGATCGCGGAAACCGCCTGCTGAATCTCCGGCCGCATTTCCCAATCGTCGACGCGGACGCGGCCCTCGGAGTCAAAGGTGGGCTGCCGGCCATTGTAGAGCTGGGTGGCAAAGAGCCGCTGCATCTGCTCGACACAGGCTTCATGGGTCCCGGCGGCCTTCATGACCTTGTACAGGATGGAAATATAGAGGGGGACCACGGGAATGGCCGAGCTGGCCTGGGTGACGAGGGCCTTGTTCACCGAGATGAAGGCCCGGCCGCCGACCGTGGCCTTGAGCTTGGCATCGATGGCCTTGGCCGCGCGCTCGAGATCGATCTTGGCCCGGCCGATGGTGCCATCCTTGTAGATCGGCCAGGTGTGGATCGGCCCGATGTAAGAATAGGAGAGAGCAGTTGCCCCGGGGGCCAGCAGTTTGGCATCGGCGAGGGCCGACATCCACATTTCCCAATCCTCGCCGCCCATGACCGCCAGGGTGTCGGCAATCCCCACCTCATCGGCGGGGGGGATGGTGACCTCGCTGACGATGCCCTTGTCGGTGTCGACCGTCTTGTTGGTGTAGGAGACGCCGATCGGCTGCAGGGTGGACTTGTGCACGACGCCGGTGCGCGGATGCTGGCGCCGCGGGGAGGCCAGGGAATAAACCACCAGGTCAACCGGACCGAGATCGCGGGCGATGATGGCGATGGCCTGCTTCTTCAGGTCGTCGGAAAAGGCGTCGCCATTGAGATTCGTGGCGTAGAGGCCGGCGGATCGAGCTGCCTGGGTGAAGGCGATAGTGTTGTACCAGCCGGGCGTCGCTGGACGACCTTCCTCGGAGGGGCGCTCGAAAAAGATGCCAAGGGTGGCTGCGCCCGAGCCGAAGGCGGCGGCAATGCGCGACGAAAGGCCGAAGCCGGTGGAGGCACCGATCACCAGCACTTTTTTCGGGCCCTGCTTGATGGGGCCCTGGGCTTTGACGTAGTCGATTTGCTGCTGGATGTGGGCAGCGCAACCGGTGGGGTGGGCGGTCACACAGACAAAGCCGCGGACCTTCGGTTTGATTATCATGCGGGTGGAGCCTTGCGCGCGCCCCCCCCGTGACAAGTGTCAATTGGCTAGCGCAAAATAATGCTCGCCAGCGCCGCCCGGACCTTACTTGCCCAGCAGCACGATCGGGCCCTCCGCCTTGGGCACGCCCCCCTTCTTTTCCAAACTGATGGCAAAGGCCACGGCATGGGCCACCGGTTGCGCGGGCTTGAACGGCAGCACGATCCGGCCGTCGCGACCGACATGAAATACCCCGCCATCGACGGGATTCGGATACGCCGGGTCCACCACCCAGATTTGATAGTCCTGGGTGTCGGCGATGGCCGGGAGCTTTTCCATGGTCAGCAAGCCGTTCTGCTGTTCCGGATCCCAGACGGCGATGACCTGGGCTTCCGACGTGTTGCCCGCGAGGGAAGCCAGGGCGGTGACCTTCAGCCGGGCGAGGTCCTCCGAGTGGCGCAATTTTTCGCCAAGGCTGCTGATCATCTTCTCGGCGAGGAGGGAACGTTCGCTGAGCTGATTCTGCGCCATGTGATAGGCGACCTCGGCGAGCTGCCGCTCGGTGCGCAAGGCGGCATTTTCATTGCGCAGGGTGACAAACTGCTGGGTCAGCCAGGCGGTGGAGAGGGCCAGGACGGCTGCCGCCGCCCAAGGCACGAACGGCCGCAAAGGCCGGTAGGCGAGGAGGGGAGCCAGCCCCGGTGCATTATCCGTGGGCCGCTGCGCCGCACAATTTTCCAAAATGCGGGCCTTCAGACCGGAGGGGGGCTGGATTTGGGGCGCGCTGAACGCCAGCGCCGGGGTGCGTTGCGCCAACTGTGCGACCAGCGTCCGCAGTTCGGCGTTCTCCGCGAGGGCGGACTCAAAGGACGCTTTTTCCCCGCCTTCGAGCAGGCCGAAGGCGTAAAGGGCGGCGAGTTCTTCCTGAGGCTCGGTAATCATAGCTGGTCCGGAAGAATTTCGCGCAATTTGAAGAGACCCCGGCGGATGCGCGCCTTGATGGTGCCGAGAGGGGCGTTGAGTTTTTCAGCAATCTCCTGCTGCGTGCAGCCGCCGAAGAAGGCCAGTTCAATGGCCTTTTGCTGGTCAGGTGCGAGTTGGCGCAGGGCCGCGCGCACGCTGGTCGCCTTTTCCCGCACCCAGAGGCTGGCGGCTGAGTCCTGGTCGCTTTCCGGCGAGCCGGTAGGCAGATCCGGGGCAAATTCAGTCAGCAGTTCCGCCCGGCGCTTACGGGTGCGGACCCGGTCGATGGCCCGATTGCGGGTGAGGGTGGCGGCCCAGCCGAATACGGTGCCCCGCGACACATCATAGGTCGCGGCCTTGTGCCAGATTTGTACAAAGACGTCGTGGACGATGTCCTGCGCCTCGGTGCCGTCATTCAGCACGCGATAGGCAAGGGAATAGAGGGGTTTGGCCAGCGCGTCGTAAAGCCGGCCAAGAGCGCGCTTGTCGCCCTGGGCGATGGCGCTCAGCAGCCGCGCCTGTTCCTTGGCCAGGCCCGCCTCCATCTCGGCCGTTGGATCCAACGGCTTCATGCGACCGGACCACAGTCCCGCGGGTCGGGATGGCAATATCCCGAGCGGCAGGAAGGAGGGAGTGATAGCCAGCGGCATTCCATATCAATACGCACCAACCGGGGTGCGAGATGCCCAAGATTTTGAATTGCGCGCCCTTGGCAACTGCAATGCACCGATTATAGGATCAGCAGGCCAATGAGGCCCAAGACAATCAGGGCGGCCAACACGGCGAGAATCTTTCTTTCCTGGCGGGTGACGGCAAATGGCATGATCAAAGGCCGATGGCGGTCAGTTTCGCGACAATGTCCCTGACCAGTGGCTCCTGGCCCAGTTCGGTCCAGTCCCGGTTGCTGGAGATGCGGACGAAAAATTGGTCGCCCGGCCGGCGGAAACCATAGCGCAGGGCGATTTGCAGCAGGGCGGACAGCGAATACGGATCGCGGTAATCAATGCTGCGCCCGTCGTAGATATGCCAGAACCAGACATGCTGGGCCTCCCCGAAGGGATTTTGAAATATCCGATGTTCCCCGGGTGAAGTTTTCCCACCCGGATAGGGGAGGGCCATTTGCGGAACCGGGACTGGACGGGCGTTCCAGCCGGAACCCGGCCAGCAGGCATCGGGAGTGTGGGAGGCCACCCGGCTGACGGAAGTTTGCCCGGCTTCCCAATAGGCGAGGTAAACGGAGAATTGATCGAAACGATTATCGCCGCCGGTCCGCACATAGGTCCGTTCCAGCAGATGGGTGGTTTGGAGAATGCCGGAGAACTGGTAGAGATCCTTCGCGGTCGCTACCTGCCACCCGGTGAACTCGGTCGGCAGCAAGGCGGCCAATTCGGGGACCGGTCGGCCTTGGTGGCTGGCGGGGCGAGTCAGGGCGAAATAGGCGGTCGCCACGAGGAGGGTGGCCGCGGTCCCGCCGCCAAAAAGCCACAGCGACCAGCGGGGCGGTGGGCCCGCTGGCGGCGCCAGCAAGGTCGCCGGCTGGGGCTTGCCTTCCAACAGCATCGCCAACAGGGCGAGCAACGCCGCGGTCACGGCCAGAATGCCAAAACCGGTGGCGTCATGCCAGAACCCCGAAATATCGGTGCCGCCATTGGCCAGCAGCGTCAGGGTAAGGGAGCGCAAAAAGTTCATGCCCAGGGCCAGCAGGGGGGCGGCGATGATCAGCACCAGCCGGCCGGCCGGCCGGCGGACCTGCCAGGCGGCGAAAAAGAGCCCCGCAAAAACGCACGAGATCAGGCTGCGTATTCCGCTGCAGGCCTCCTCGATGCCCACCGTGGTCCGCGCCAGCTCGATAATATTGCCATGCTGGCGGGCGGGCACCCCAAGCAGATGGAGCGTGTTCATCACGCTGCCGGTCACCCAGCCTTGGAGCCCCAGGGTGAGGCGGGCGTAGGTGCCGTTCGGCATGGGCGTCACCAACGCCCAAATAATGATGGCGGTAACACTGATCCAGTTGAAGGGAACCAGGCGGACCCGGTCGCCGGCCAGGAGGAGCAATCCCACCAGCAGAAAGCACCCGAGCGACCCGGCGAGCAGCACGAGCACCACCGCGTGCGTCCAGGCGAGGGAAGCGGCAAACAGGCCCGCCAGGACAAACAGGCCGAAGGCGAGCACGAGTGTCGTACCTTGTGCCATGGGCGCCCATCCGGTATCCGGAATCCAGCGCGTTGTGCCCTGTCGCCGGCTTTCCCGGAGCAGGAGAACGAAGATGAGCGGGGTGAAAAAACCATGGGAGAGATCGGGGTTATCCCGCCACTGGGGCCAAAGCATGATGCTGAAACCGGTGACCAAGCAGAGCAGCCACCCCCCCAGGCCGATGACAGCGGCGGGCAGGCTCCGGAGGCTGGGCGGTACATTCACGGTCGGTTGATTCATGGCGGCGGCGGCGCCGGTGGAAGCTCCAGAATCGCGTACACCACTTCCAGCGGAAGGGAAACCAGCGGCAGAATGCGGGCAAGTTGCGGGTCGGGTTTGCCTGGTTTCAGCACCTGATAAATTCCATGCAGCACGCGGGTGTCACTGGAAGTGAAATGCATGAGCTGAGCCCGGATGGCTTCCTGATGGACCGTTTCGCCCGCCAAGGCCGCGGTCAAGTAGGCGGCCTGGTAAAGCGGGACGGTTTCCTCTGTCAGCGGTGGACCGGCATGGATAAACAAGTTGAGGAAAGGGGGGGCCATTTCCGATCTCCGCTGCGCAATCAGGTAGGCGCAGCATTTGCCGGCCAGCCGGACGCTGAGCGGCTGCCGGAGCAAATCGGACTGTTCGGCCCGGAGCAAATCCCGTCGACCCTGCGCCTGGTCGAGGCGCAGCCACAAAAAGGCGGCTTCGTCAAATGGCAGCACCTTGCTGTACGCCGCGAGCTGCTTTTCGGCCTGGGCGTAGTGGCCGCTCAGGAGCAAACGCTCAACCTGATAGAAGGGGATGACGGGATCGGCCGGCTGGCGATGCACTTGGGTGAGGAGCGGGAGGGCAAGGCCCGCCTGTTGCTCGAGCAATGACTGCTCGGCCTCGATCAGGTTGGTGCACCACTCGGGCAGGTGGGGGTTTTCCTGCTGCACCACGCCGAGGGCCCGGCCGTCATGGCTTTGCCGGGCGGCAAAAAGCAGCCCGTACAACCAGACCCCGCGTTCGGCGGGGTCTTCACTCAGCATGGCCGCGGCCAGTGGGATGATCTTGGTGTAGTCGCCGCGACCCAGCAGGGTGCGATACCAGATCTGGGCCGTCTTGATGCGTTCATCCGGCGCATCCCGCATGAGCCGCTCATAGATATGGTCAGCGACGGAAGACTGCCCCGCAGCCTGGGACAGGCGGGCCAGGGTCAGGCCGGCGCCGTAATTCCCGGGGTTCAGCTTGCACACCATTTCCAGCGATAACATCGCCGCGGGAAAATTCCCGGCCTGCAGGGCCGCGGTGGCGCGCTGGGTGTAGAGGTTTTCCTGGGCCACCCGGAATCGGCTCCAATGCATCGGCCAGGCCACGGTGGCATAGCTGATGTCGTAATGCACGGCCCGCAGGACCAGGAAAGCGGCGCAGGTCATGGTGAGGTAGATTCCCAGAAGACTGGTCGCGACATACACCATCGCCCGGCCCCAGAACGGGCGCACGCGCTCCGCCTCCACCGAACAGCGCAAGCCGGCCGGGGTCTCCTTGAGCAGTGAGCAGATGCGCCGGAAACGCGCCGGCTGGTTCCACTGGATAATGGCGTCGCAGCGCGTTTCCAAGGCCAGGCCCGAATCGCTGGCATTCTGGCAGGGACAATCATCGCGGGCCGCACCTCGCAGGCGGAACCAAGCCTTGCGGGCGTTCCAGTAGAACATCGCCGGCCAAAAGCGAAAAAAATCTCCGATCCAACCGATCACCGCGCCAAGCTAGGGAAGGAAACGGCCAGCGCAAAGCACAATAAGCCGTCCGCCCAACGGGGCTCAGACCTTCGTGGTGAACAGCTCCGGATGCAGCACCCCTTCGGCCACGCGCGTCACCGGGCCGGTCATTTTGACGGAAAAATCGGGTGCGATCTCGATGCCGATCTGTCCGCCCGGCATATGCACGGTCAGGTGGGCATCGACCAGGCCGAGCTGGTGCGCGACGGCGGCGGAGGCGCTGGAGCTGCTGCCGGAGGCCAGGGTGTAGCCGGCGCCGCGTTCCCAGATTTCGATCCGCACGTTGCGCCGATCAATGACTTTCAGGAACTGCACGTTGATGCGTTTGGGGAAATTCGGATGCACTTCCAGGTCGGGGCCATAGGTGGTGGCCAGCGCCGCGGATATTTCCGGCAGGACAATCACACAATGCGGGTTGCCGATGCCGGCGGCACAGTAGGTGAAGGCGCGGTCCCGGATGGTGATGGATTCGTTGAGCACCGGACGCACGGGACCCGCGACCGGGATCTGGTCGCTTTGAAACGTCACCCGGCCCATCGCCACCGTGATGAGCTGGCCGGCCTGGGCGACGCGGGATTCCACGACGCCGCCGGGAACCTGGATGGTGAAGGGCTTCTCCCCGACGCGCTTTTGATCGTAGAGAAAACGGGAGAAAATGCGCAGCCCATTGCCGGACTTTTCCGCCTCGGAGCCGTCGGGATTGAATATCCGCAGGCCAAACTGGGCGGCGGGGGTGGCCAGCGGCCCCCAGAGGATTCCATCCGAGCCGGCGCCAAAGTTCCGGTGGCAGATCACCCGGATCTGCTCGCGCGTGGGCGCGGTCCAGTCCGGAAAATCGGCGGGACTCATCACGATGTAGTCATTGCCCAGGGCGTGGTATTTGGAGAAGCGCATGCGGAAAAAGGGTTGCTCACGGTGGCGCGGAAGACACGTAAAATCCGCGCCACTTGCGGGGGATCCGCCGCGTACTAGACCGCCGCGGTCGTCTTGGGGGCATAGCCGAGCAGGCGGCGCGCCTTGATGATGGCCGCGACCTTGGCCGGCACCAGCTGCTCCCAGGTGCCATCACCGGACTTGATGCGCTGGAGCACATCCCGGGAGAATATATTCAGGTAGTCGGGATTGCTGCCGACGATGCAATCGAGGTTGTGGTTCTCGAGCAGGTGGGCGTACAGATTCCTCAGACCGTCCGCGACCTGCAGGTTGCGGGCGGTGATCATGATGCCGGAGGCAAACGAATCCCCGCCGACCAAGGCGCCCTTGGCCGCGATGCCCCCCGAATTGTAGCGATCATAGGCTTCCTTTTGCATGGGGTACACGTACAGCTTGACGGCGTGACGGAACATGCGGCCCATGGATTCGAGGATGCCGCCTTCCAGATCCTCGTAGTACTTTTCGTTGAAGATCTCCTGCAGGGTGTTGATCCCCATCGCGATTCCGATCATTTCCTTCGTGTAGCGGCGGATGTAGGAAACCAGCCGGTAAAATTCCGGGTAATTGGAAATGAGGGTGGTGAAGCCGATGTGCCCCAGCATGTCGACGCGGGCGAGAAAATCCGCGGCATCCAGATCGCCCGCGGCGAGCAGGTTGTTCATGGTGATTTCCATGAGGACCAGCACCTGCTTGTCCTTCACGGTCGGCTCCTGCATGAATTGCGCCGCGGCGCAGTTCAGCATGTCGACATTCACGTGGGTGACGGGGCGGAAGCTGCCCCGCTCCACCATGACGGCCTTGTGGAAAAGCACCTCCGAGGGCTGCAAGACATCGCCGTTCGGGGCGAACATCACCGCATTGGTGAGGCCGTACTCCACGAGGTGGAGGGAGAGCAGGCGGTTGTCGATTTGTGCGAACGCGGGGCCGCTGACCTTGAGCATGTCCACTTCCACCCGTTCCGTGCCGATGCCGTCCACCAGGGACTGGGTGAGCTGCCGCGGATCATCCGCGTAATTGAAGGCGCCGTAGATGAGGTTTACGCCGACAATGCCCAGGGCCTGCTGCTGCTGGAGGTTCTCCTTGTCCCACATGCGGACGTGCACAATGATGTCACTGGGCTCCGCCAGCGGGGCATGTTGGAAACGGATGCCGAGCCAGCCATGGCCGTCCGCGGTGTTTTTAAAGCTTTTGGTCGCGACTGTGTTGGCAAAAACGAAGAACCGGGTGTGATCGCCCCGCTTTTCGGACAAGCGCTCCTTCAGCAGGCGATATTCGTGGTCGAGCATCGTGGTGAGGCGCTCGCGTGATACATAGCGCGGGGCCTTGCCGTAGATCGCATCGCTGAACGTCATGTCGTATGCCGACATGGTCTTGGCGATGGCCCCGGACGCGCCGCCCACCTGGAAGAATATGCGGGAAACCTCCTGGCCGGCGCCAATCTCCGCAATCGTGCCGTAATGGGAGCCGTCCAAATTTATGGTCAGCGCCTTGCGGTTGGTGGTAAGCAGTTCCTTCTTCTCCGTCATAGGGTGATGGGTGGCTTGGATCTGAATTTGTGAGCCTAGATGCTTAAACCGGTCCAGCGAGTGAAATAATTTGGAATGCCCGCCGTTCCAGGTCAAATCTCTCGCAGAAGAACGCCATCCGGTCACCGTGCTTTTCGCTGGCCGTGGGGGGGGAGGGGGCTAGGTTGAACGTAATGAAGACATTCTTTACGTCCTTCTTCGCGACACTGGCGGGTCTGATCGTTTTCCTCTTCGGCGGGATGTTCCTGTTGTTCATCTGCTTCGCGGCTTTAGCCTCCCTGGGGCAGAAGAAGCCGGTGGTGGTCCAAAACGGATCCTACCTGGTCTTTGATCTCGCGGCCAATATCCAGGATGCCCCGCAGCAGACCGAAGGCCTGGACGACCTGATGGAGGCCTTCGGCGGCGATGCCCCGCATGTGCTCCAGCTCCGGGAGGTCACGCGGGCGCTGCAGGCGGCGGCGAAGGACGACGCGATTGCCGGCCTGTACCTGACCGGCTCGCTGCGCCCGGCGGGTTACGGTTCCGGGTACGCCGCCCTCAAGGAGGTGCGGGAGGCCATCGAAGCCTTCAAAGCCTCCGGCAAGCCGGTGAAGGCCTATCTGGCGTATGCCGACACGCGGGATTTCTACCTCGCCTCCGTGGCCAGCGAGATCGTGCTCGATCCGTACGGTGCCGTGGTGATACCCGGCCTGGCCACGCAGCCGATGTTCTATGCCGGGGCATTTGAAAAATTCGGCATCGGGGTGCAGGTCACCCGGGTGGGCAAATACAAGAGCGCGGTTGAGCCCTATACCCGCAAGGACATGAGCCCCGAGAACCGGGCGCAGACGCAGAAGCTGCTCGACGATGTCTGGGGCACCCTGACCTCCGCCATTGAGCAGGCTCGCAAGATTCCCGCCGGTGGTTTGCAAAAGGCCGTCGATGAGAAGGGACTCCTCCGGGCCGATGCGGCGCGCCAACTCAAGCTGGTCGATCGCATCGCCTATCTCGATGAGGTTCTCGATGAACTGAAAACGGCCACCGGGCGCAAGGGGGCGAACCAGAACTTCAAGCAGGTCCCGCTCAAGAGTTACGCCCGGCTTATCACTTCCAGCGGCTTGGTCGGCAAACGGCAGAACGAGGGGCGGATCGAACTCTCCTCCGGGGGACGGGGCAAAATAGCCATTGTCTACGCCGAGGGCGAGATTGTTGACGGCACCGGGAATGAGGCCGGCTACCTCTACGGGGAAAAAACCGCGCGGATGCTGCGGCAACTGCGCCAGGACGACAGCGTCAAGGCCGTGGTGCTGCGCGTGAACAGCCCGGGCGGCAGCGTCACCGCCTCCGAGGCCATTCATCGCGAACTCCGGCTGATCGGCAAGCAGAAGCCCATCATCGTCTCCATGGGTACGGTGGCGGCCTCGGGCGGCTATTGGATCACGACCTATGCGGATCACATCTTCGCCGAGCCGACCACCATCACCGGCTCCATCGGGGTTTTTGGCTTGCTGCTGAACATCCAGGGCCTGGCCACGGACAAACTGGGCCTGAGCTTTGATACCGTGAAGACCGCCAAGTATGCCGATCTGGGCACGATCACCCGGCCCAAAACGGATGCAGAACTGGCGATTTTCCAGAACAACGTCGACTGGGTCTATGACCAGTTCATCACCAAGGTCGCCGAATCCCGCAAACTGGATCGTGCCGTGGTTGAGGAGATCGCCCAGGGCCGCGTCTGGTCCGGCACGGAGGCGCTCAAGCTGCATCTGGTCGACGAACTGGGCGGTCTGGCCAGTGCCATCAAGTACGCCGCGACCAAGGCCAAGCTCGGCGACGATTTCCGGGTCGCGGAGTATCCGCGCCGCAAGCAGTTTGCCGAATCGTTGACGGAAGCCCTGGAGGGCCGGCATCGCGAGCAGGCCTGGGGCGGCGCCGCGGGCCTTTTCCTCCAGCAGGCCGTGGGGGAATTCCAGGCGCTCAAGAAATTCAACGATCCGCACGGGCTCTATGCCCGGCTGCCGCTGGAATTGCGTCTCAACTGAACTGTTTTTCACCGTGCATCACGACCACACTCTTTTGCGGGATTGCCCGGCCACCCTTATTCCCGCTGGTGACAAGGTCACGCTCCCGGCCGGCTCCGTGGTTTTCATCACCCAAACCCTCGGCGGCAATGTGACCGTCCGGACTGACCGCGGGCTCTTTCGCATTGCCCGCGAGGATACCGGCGCGATCGAGGGGTTCGTCCCGGCGGTGGAGGAACCGGCGGCCGGCACGGCCGGGCAGTTCAATGAGGCGGCCGTTTGGGCGGCGCTAAAAACCTGCTTCGATCCGGAAATCCCCGTCAATATCGTCGACCTCGGCCTCGTCTATGATCTGGCCATTGAGCCGGCACCGGCCGGCGGCCACAGCGTGGAAGTCAAGATGACCCTGACGGCGCCCGGTTGCGGCATGGGGCCGGTGATCGCGGAGGATGCCCGCCAGAAAATCGCCGCCTTGCCGTCCGTCGCCACCGCCCGGGTGCATATTGTGTGGGATCCCCAATGGGCGCCCCAGATGATCTCCGATGCCGGCCGGAAGATTCTCGGTCTCGACTGATCAGGCGCTGACCGCATCAAGCGAGCAACCCGCCGGCGGCGTCTCGCAATTCGGCCGGGCGATGACCCCGGGGTAGGGCTCGGTCGCGAAAGGCTTGCTGGGATTGGCCAGGAGGTGCCGGTCACACACGGCAAAAAGTTCCGCTTCCGTCATGGCGCGGCGCATGTCCCGGAGAAAGGCACCGTCGGCATCCACGCTTTGCCCGACGAAGTTGAGGTATTTTTTCATCTTGGCCACGTGGGCCGGCTCCGGGACGCCGGGTCCCTGCGTCGCCCGGTAGAGACGGTCGATGTATTCGCGCACGGCGGAGAGGGGGATGGGCGTGACCGGCCGGCCGGCCAGTTTTTCTCGGGTCTGGGCAAAAATCCAGGGGTTGCGGATGGCGTGGCGGCCGATCATGACGCCGGCCGCGCCGGTCGTGGCCAGAACTCGGGCGGCCTGCTCGGCGGAGGAGACGTTGCCGTTGGCCAGCACGGGACAGCGGACGCTCCGGGCCGCGAGACCGATGAAGTCGTAGTGCACTTCGCTGTGATAGCCTTCCTTCACCGAGCGGCCGTGCACACTGAGCAGGTCGACGCCGTGCTGGTTGATCAGACCGAGGATGCGCTCGTAATTATCCGGGGAGTCGAAGCCAAGGCGCATCTTCACGGTGAAGAGACCCGGCACACTGGCGCGCAGGGCGCCGAGCAAGGCGTCGATCTTGGCCGGATCGCGGAGCAGGCCCCCGCCGACATTCTTCTTGTAGATCTTGGGCGCGGGGCAGCCCATGTTCAGGTCGATGCCGGCGATGGGGTAGGCCAGCAGTTCCTTGACGGTGCGGACCATGTCCGGAATGTGCTCGCCAATCAGCTGGGCGAAGACCGGGCGCCCGGTCTGGTTTTCGGTGATCGAGCGCAGAATGTGTTTTTCGGGCCGGGACTGGCTGTGCACCCGGAAAAATTCCGTGAAGAAATAATCGGGCGCCCCGTAGTGGGCCGAGACCCGCATAAACGGCAGATCGGTCACGTCCTGCATCGGGGCCAAAGCCGTGAGCGGCTGGCCGGGGATGAGACCCGCCGGCAATTTGCGGGGGTTGACTGAAGGGGCGCTGCTCATATCCCCCGGGTGCAGGGCGCCACGGCTGCCGGGCCACTCACTGGTCTTCCTCTTCCTTGGGGTCTTCCTTCTGCTGCTTGAGCACGCGTTCGAGGATTTCCGTCATGTCCTCGACCGGATCAAATACCTTGCGCGCCACGTAAATCGGCCGCTTCTGCTGCAGCGCCAGGACGATGGAGTCGCTGGGCCGGGCGTCGAGCTCGAGGAACTTGCGCCCGAGCTCATTCTGCATGTGCAGGATGATGCGGGCAAAATAGGTGCCGTCGGCGGCCTTGAAGTCATTGATGATGACCCGTTCGAGATTGATCTCAAAGCCAAGGAGCAGGTGGCCGATGAGGTCGTGGGTCAGCGGGCGCTCCTTCTTCACGCCATTGATGGTCATCGAGATGGCGCTGCCAACGCTGGGATCGACGTAGATCACAAAAACCTTTTCGTCGTTACCCAGAAAAACAGCACAGCCATTGGCCGTGGGCATGAGGCCCTTGATGGTAACTTCGATGATATCAGCGGACATGCGAGAAAGGTGCGTGGTCGGGGCCAAAGTGCAAGTTTGCGGGTGGGGCATTATTGTCCGGGGCGCCCCGGCGGGCGCTCAAAAACCATGCAGGCTGATGCCCCAGGATTTGGCCTGCTGGACAACGGCCGGTTTGTCCAGGACGATGACCTTGCCGGCCTCGAGGGCGGCGGCGGACAGGCCGGCCTGATGCATGGTCTCGAGGGTGCCGAGACCGAAGACCGGGACATCGAAGCGGAAATCCTGCCGAGCCTTGACGGTTTTGACGAAGAGCGTCTCGTCGGTTTTGAACGTGCCGGCGCGACGCAGCATCTCGTCCGTGCCTTCAAAGGCTTCGACGGCGAGCACGGTGCCCTTGCGCACCACGCAACCCTGCCCGATATCCAAGCGGGCGATTTCCCGGGCAATCTGGATGCCGTGCTGCAGATATTCGTCATCGATGCCCAGCCGGCCGGTCATGGCGCCGGGCGTGGCGATCTGGTCATCGATGAAAGCCCGGGCATCCAGCAGGGTGACACCCAATTTTTCAATCTCGGCGGCAATGGCGCCGAAGATCGTCTCGGCATTGCGGCGTTTGAGGGAAAACAGAATGGCGGCCGCCTTCAGGTCGGGGGTCAGGCCATGAAAGAGTTTTTTGGGCTTAACCTGTCCCGCCATGAGCGCGTAGCCGGCCTTGAAATCCTGCAAGGCGGACAGCATCTTGCCGACCTGGCCGACATTGAGCGTGAGGCGTTCCGCCGGGGCGAAGCTGGCCACGAGTGCGGGATCCGTCTCGTCATCCATTGCGATCAGACGCAGGGGTACGCCCGCGCGGCGCATGGCCGCCGCCGTGATGAGCGGGTAACGGCCACGGCCCGCGATCAGGACCACCGGCCGCTGGGCATCATAGTCCGGGGGAAGATAGGCGGATGACATGGCGAAAATCTGCGCGGGAAAAATCGGGCCGGCAAGCCGTCACCAACCCTGGGCTGGGCTTACCCGCGCCTCAGGACTGCGAGCCGTAGTATTTTTTATAGCTCCGGTAATAGCGGTAGTTGCTATAATATTCGATGCGGCGCGCCGACAGGCCGTTCAGGACGATGCCTAGCAGCTCATTTTTGCTTTCCCTGAGCTGCTTGATGTAAAGCCGGATGTGCTTGCGGTAGGCGCGATTGAAGCGGCACACGTAGATGACCTCGTCGGTCCGCTCGGCGATCAGCAGGGCGTCGGTGACCGCCCCCATCGGTGGGGTGTCCACCACAATGAGGTCGAAGTGCTGCTTCAGCGACTCGATGAACTGACCGAAGATGGGAGTCTCGAGGAGTTCGGTCGGGCTCTTGGAGCGGCCGCCGGAGCGGAGGAGGTAGAGGTTTTCATCCACCTTGGTGATGCCGAGTGCAGCATCGGTTAAGGGATCGGCGGAAATTTTTGCGCCAGCCTCGAACCAGGCAATCAGGCCGGCTTCATTGGTCAGCTTGAAGTGCCGGTGCAGCATGGGGCGGCGCAAGTCGCAATCCATCAGCAGCACGCGCTTGCCGTGCCGGGAAAAGGATCCCGCGAGGTTGCAGCTGATCATGGTCTTGCCTTCACCCGGAATGGTGCTGGTGACCAAAATCGACTTGGGGAAATCCAGCTTCGACTGGATCTTGACGGCGGAGTAGACACTCAGGAAGGACTCGGATCCCGGGGAGGTTCGGTTGCTGTTGACGAGGGAGTGCTTCTCGGTGTCCGGCACGTCGCCCAGTTCAGGAATGATCCCGAGCAAGTAGGCCCCGATGAAGCCCTCGATGTCCCAGGCGCTTTTCACGCGGTCATCGAGAAAGCTCAGGCCGATCGCCACCCCCGCGAACACCAGCACGCCGAGGCCGATGCTGGTCTTCATGATATTGCGCAGATTGGGCGTGAAGGGCGCACCGGCGGGGACGGCGCGGTCGAGCGGCTTGACGGGAATGTTTTCCAGGTTCTTGGACGTGGTGGTCTGGTTCAGCCGATCGAGGATCTGGATGTAGTTGGTCTTGGCGACCTGGGCCTGGTTCTCGAGGCTCTTGAACTCCACCGACAGATCGCCCAGCCGGAGCTGGTCCTTTTCGGCCTCCCGGTATTCGCGTTGGTACGAGGCCTCGGTTTCCTGCAGCTTGACGTATTGGGTGCGCAGATCGGCGATGGATTGCCCGATGTTCCGCGTGATCTGGGCGTTGACCACGTCGATGGCATTGGCGAGATCGATCATCTTGGGATGACGCTCCAGATAGCGCTCGCTGAGGATGGATTGATTCTTCAGCAGATCGGCGAGCTGCGACTTGAGGGTGGCGATGCTGCCGTAGGCGGAGATGTAGCCGATCTCCAGCAGGCTGCCATTGTCCTTCTGCATGCGCTCGATCTGGCCGAGCAGCGTCTCGATATCGAGCCGGGCCAGCCGCGCGCTGGTGAGGGTGGAGTTGATGGCCCGGAGGCGTTCGCCGATGATGTTGATGCTGTTGTCGAGCGAGACCAGGTTGTGCTTGCGGCGGTAATCCTGCAGACGCACCTCGGCCTGCTCCGATTCCTTCCGCAGGTCCTCGGCCCGGCTGCGGAGATAATCGACGGCGAACTCATTCTTGCCGCCGACGTTTTGCATCAGGTACCGCATGAACTGCTCGACGTAGCGGTTGGCGATCAGGGCCGCCCCCTCGGGGTCGCGGTTGGTAACCGAGATGTTGATGAGAAAACTGTTGCGGATCGAGGCGATGGACGCGCTGCCCAGCAGACCGGAGACCGGGGGCGGATTGGCCCCGGGGGCCAGTTCCTTCAGGTAGGGCCGCTGGAGGATCTTCACTTCCTCGGGGGTCAACGACTGCGCGATCATGGTGCGCATGCGGCCGCTGTTGAGGATCTGCAGGTAGGTGTTGAGATCGATGTCGGAGCGGACTGAATTGTCGACGACCTGCTCGTTCAGGACCACGCGGTCCGGCCGCTCGAACTGCATCGTGGCCGAGCTGGAATAGAGCGGGGTTTCCTGCGCCTGCCAGTAGCCGACGGATAGAGCAACCAACAGGGCGACCGGCAGGGCGATCCAGAGCCGTTCCCGCAGGATGACGATGTAGTCCCGGAGCGAACGGCGCTCAATGACCTGGCTGTCATTGCCGTGCAGCGAGACCCCCGAAGGCGTGCTCGGGGCGGTGGTGGGAAGGATGGAAGGATCGGACATGAGTACGGTTAGATCAGGCGTTCGGGCACGTAAATATTATCGCCGGCCTGGAGGAGGAAAGAGTCGTCGGCACTGGAGCCTTTCTTGCCGCGGATGATCCGGTCCACATCGATGGTGAAAACCTTTTTGGTCCCATCGGGAAGAATGCGCGTCACGGAAACGGCGCTGCCCTTGCCAATGTCGGTGATGCCCCCGGCCTTGGTGATGATCTCATCCAGCGTGTAGGTGGACTCGTTGGGCAGCTGGTAGCGCGCGGGGCTGCGCACCTGGCCCGAGACCGAGACTTCCCGCACGGCATACTCCTCGACGTTGATCGTGACCTGGGGATTGCGCAGGAATCGCCCGTCCTTGTAGGCATTTTCCACGGCGGTCTGGGCTTCGGTGACGGTCATGCCGCCGATGGCGATTTCCCCGAGCAGGGGCAGGTTGACCCGGCCCCGGGCGTCGACCCGGGAGAGGGTGGTCAGATCGTCCTCCTGATACACGGCAATGCGCAGCCGATCGGCCAGGGTGAGGGTGTGGATGTAGTGTTTCCGGTCGGTCTTGGCGGTGCCTTCGGCGCCCCAAGACGGTGCCGGGCTGAGCCAGAAGACGGCGAGCAGGGGCAGGAGATGGCGGTAGAGCTTCATGGCGAAAAATTAAAAGCGGCTGGAAATGTCCAAGGAATACCCTTGGCGGTCAAAATCCGACAAGGCGACATTGGAACTGTTGCGGAAGAAAGAGTAAGTCGCGGCCAGACTCAAATGTTCATTGAAGCGATACCGTGCCCCGACGTCCCAGGAAAAGATCTGGTCAACGCGGCCGCCCTGGCTGGCGCCCAGGAAGTGATTGTAGCCATAGGCCACACCGGTGTCGAATTCCAGCTTGCGGGAAAAGGTGTAGGTGGCCCGCAGGCTGACGTTGGTGGAGTCGACCGAGGCCCCGGTGGCGATGGTGTTGAAATCCCGGCTGATCTGGCCCGCGAGCGAGAGCTTGCGGCTGACCGGCCAGCCGAGGCCGGCCATGGCATTGAATTGGTGGTAGCTGTTTGCGCCGCTCTGCTCATTGCGGAGCTGGTAGCCGATGCGCACCGTGCCGTTCAGCTTGGCCAAAATGCCGCCGCTGGCGCCGAAGTTGAACCAATGATCGGTCGATCCAGTGCTCAGGGAGTTGCGGGAGACGCGGAGGCGGTAGCCCCCGACAAGATCGAGTTTCGAGGTATAGACATAGAACATATCCAGGCTTTCCGAGTAATCGGTCAGGCTGGAGGCCAGGGCGGAGTTGCCCGTGTAGCGTCGTGAGAGATAGGACGTGCCCGAGGTGGCATAAAATTTGTCGTTGATCGGGTATTTCAAGTTGAGCCCCAGCGGGAAGTTCCAGGAACTGGTTCGCAGGTTCACCGCGTTGTCGGAACGGGTTTCGCGAAAGGCGCTGAGGGTGATCGACCCGGTGGTGCGCCCCGTGGTCTTGCTGAACTCGATAAAAAAGCTGGGGTTGAGGGCGTTCTCGCCGCTGTAGGTGCCAAAGCGCGTGTAATCGACCTTGAAGGTGGAGTCGACCGAGATGATGCCCGCCCGGCGCTTGAGTTCCATGCCGGCGGTGGCGTTGACGCTATAGTCGCCCACGGCATTTTCCTGGGAAAACAAATTGGAGCTGTAGGCAAAGGTCAGGTTGCCAAAGACGAACAGCTGGTTGCGCGTCCCATCGATATTCAGCAGCGCCAGACTTGGGGGCAGGAAAACACCCAGGGTCATACTGATGAGCAACAGGCAGCGAAAGTGGCGCAGGTAAATCACAGCACGAAATGGGCCCGGGTTCAGCCGCCGGGCAGCCGGTCGGGGCTGACGACAAGATTGATGGGCAACTGCAGCGGCACCGTGGGCTTGATCACGATGACCTGGATGGTGTCGCCCTCGGCGATGGCGCCATCATTCGAGGCGCCGGCTGCCACCGGGTCGCTGCCTGCATTTGCCGGGTCGTTGAAAGTAGCGGACCCATCGGACTTGGCTTCGCTGGTGGCGACCTTGGCTACTTCCGGCTCCTCCAGGCCCTTGGCGGCTTTCTGCTCGATGACTTCAAAGGTTACGGTCTTCTTGGCATTGCAGGCAACGCTGACGCGATCGTCCGCCGCCTGTAGCTGCTCGGGGGGGATCTGACTGATGGTGATCTGGGGCGGACGGCCGACGGGGCCCGGTCGGATTACTGCACGCTCTCCCGGACGAAGAATCTGGCCGCCGCCATCCTTGCCGCCACCGCCGCGCACGGTGATGTCGCCTTCCAGCAGATCGATGGTGGTCACATTGTCATTGCTCTCGATGGCAACCTTGCCGCCCCGAATGTTCACGCCGGCCTCGGGTGTGCCGTAATTCATGGAACTGCCCGCCACCAGCTGGGGGGTGCAGATGCCCACGGCGCCGCGGGACATGAAGACATCACTGCGAGAAATCGAGGGCTCGGTGACGGTATCAGTGCTGCCGGCCTTTCTGGCCTTAAACGTCTCCTGCCTGAATTCATTCACTTCCACCCGGGTGTTTTGGTCGATGAACATCCCTGTGCCGTTGGAGTAAACGATCGTGTTGTTCGCCCCCTCCTTGGTTTCGATGATAGTTCCGGGGGCATCAAAAGCCGTGGCCTGGCGGGCGGTATGAACTTTCCCATCGAGGAGGATCTGCGAGTCACCATTGGACTCGGCGATGTAAATTTTACTGGTAGGCCCCTTCTTTTTTCCGAGCTGCCGCTGGGCTTGTGCGCTGGGGACGATCGTGATCAGGGCAGCTACACAAACGATGAGCAGGTAAGCACGATTTGTTTTCATGGTCGCTAGTATAGTCCTGGTGAGTGCAATTGGAAATGGGATCCGCCTTGTGCCCCCCATTTAAACTAGGTAATAAACCCTATATCAAGGAGATTTTGATGAATCGTTAATTCACAATATGGCTCATACCAATAGATTAATGATGCGGCCTTTAACGTAAATTGTCCTTTTGAGGGTGTGGCCGGTCAGATAGGGGACAACCTTGCTATGCTCTGAGGCCATACGGACTAGGTCGGCTTCAGAAATATCGGGCGCTACACTGAGGTCGCCGCGATGTTTGCCGTTAACCTGAATGACAATGGTGATGGTGATGGCCACCAATTTGGCCGGATCGTAAGCCGGCCAGCCTCCGGCCATCACGGATCCGGTTTCACCCAGCCTGGACCACAACTCCTCGGCCAGATGCGGCGCGAAGGGGGCGAGCAGACGCAGCACATCCAGCATGGCGGATCGTGGAATCGTCGGCTCCTTTTGGAGCGCGTTCATCAGGATCATCATCTGGGAAATGGCCGTGTTGAAGCGCAACCCCTCGATGTCGTCGCCGACCTTCTTGATCGTCTCATGCAATAATCTCACCGACTCCGCCGAGAGAGTGGCGGCCGGGGCAATGCGCACACTGACGTTGCCTTCCTCGTTCAGGCATTCCCGCCACACTTTGCGCAGAAACCGGTGCACGCCTTCGATGCCCTTGGGGTTCCAGGGCTTCATGGCTTCCAGCGGTCCGAGGAACATCAGGTAAAGGCGCAGGGAATCGGCCCCGTAGGCGGCGATGATGTCATCCGGGTTCACCACATTGCCCCGGCTCTTGGACATCTTGACCCCGTCCTCGCCCAGGATGATGCCCTGGTGGAAAAGTTTCTTGAAGGGCTCGCTTTGGGGCACGATGCCGAGATCAAACAGCACCTTGTGCCAGAAGCGGGCATAGAGCAGGTGGAGCACGGCATGTTCGGCGCCGCCCACGTAGAGGTCAGGTACATCCCAATATTTCAGGGCCGCTGCGCTCGCCAGGGCGGTGGGATTTTGCGGATCCAGATAGCGGAGATAATACCAGCACGACCCGGCCCATTGGGGCATGGTGTTGGTCTCGCGGCGGGCGCGCACCCACGCCTCGCCGGCGGGCTGGGGCGAGGTCGACGGAACGCTTTCGCCGGTGTCGGCGTTGAGCCAGATTTCCAGCCAGGCCGTTTCGTTGGCCAGGGCACTCTCGCCGGTACCGCTCGGCAGATACGACTGCACGTCCGGCAACAACAGTGGCAGCGCGGCATCAGGCAGGGGCAGGGCATATTGGATCCGCCCGTTTTCCGTGAAAGTAACGGCTTGGGCCGGCAGATCGTTCCGCCGGGCGGCCACGCGCCGATAATCGGCCTCGCTGACCCAGGCGATGGGGAAGGGTTCGCCCCAGTAACGTTGCCGGGAGAAAAGCCAGTCGCGAAGCTTGTAGTTGATCCGGCCTTTCCCGCAGCCACGGGCCGTGAGGGCGGCGGTGATCTGCTGCTTGGCCACGGACCAATCCTGGCCGTTGTAGCCCGGCGAGTTCACCAACTGGCCATCACCCATATATGGCAGTTCGGTTGACGCATCCGCCGCGGCGATCACGCGGGTGATCGGCAGGCCGTACCGGCCGGCGAATTCATGATCGCGCTCATCGTGCGCGGGTACGGCCATGATGGCCCCGGTGCCATAGCCCATCAGCACATAGTCGGCAATCCACACCGGCACGCGCTCCTGGTTGATCGGGTTGATCGCATAGCTGCCGCTGAAGACGCCGCTCTTGTCCTTGGCCAGATCCGTGCGTTCCAGGTCGCTCTTGCTGGCGGTTTTCAGGCGGTAGGCCTGCACGGCCTCACGCTGGGCGGGCAGCGTCAAGACATCAACCAAGGGGTGTTCCGGCGCGATCACCATGTAGGTGCAGCCGAACAGGGTGTCGGGCCGGGTGGTGAAGACCTTGAGTTCGCGTTGCGCGGGCGCCTCGAGCCCAAAGGATATCTCCGCGCCCTCACTGCGGCCAATCCAGGCCTCCTGCATGCGTTTCGTGGAATCCGGCCAGTCGACGTCCTTCAGGCCGTCGATCAACTGCTCGGCGTAGGCGGTGATCCGCAGGACCCATTGACGCAGATTGCGGCGCTCGACGGGGAAATGGCCGACCTCGGATTTGCCATCCACCACTTCCTCGTTGGCGAGGACGGTGCGGAGTTCCGGACACCACCAGACGGGACGCTCATCGACATAAGCCAGGCCACGCTTGAAAAGCTGCAGGAAGATCCACTGCGTCCAGCGGTAATATTTCGGGTCGGTGGTGTCGACCTCGCGATCCCAGTCATAGGAAAAGCCCAGCGCCTTGATCTGCCGGCGAAAGTTGGTGATATTGTTCTGCGTATTGGAGGCGGGGTGGGTGCCGGTCTTGACCGCATGCTGCTCGGCGGGCAGCCCAAAGGCGTCCCAGCCGATCGGGTGCAGCACGTTGAAGCCCCGGGCGCGCTTGTAGCGGGCGAGGATATCGGTCGCGGTATAGCCTTCGGGATGACCGATATGCAGGCCGGCCCCCGAGGGATAGGGAAACATGTCCAGCACGTAGTACTTGGGACGTGCCGCTTGGTTGTCCGCGCGAAAAGCCTTGGTTTGCTCCCAGAAAGATTGCCAATGCGGCTCGATCTTGAGAAAGTCGTATTCTTTGCAATTAGTAGCCATCGATTTGAACTTTTCACTGTGAGAGATTCCCCTCCACCGTCAATCATCCGCCGGCTGGCCCTTGCGGGGCTGGTTTTTGCCGCCGCCGTACTCGTGGCCGATGCGGCCATGAGCCGGGGCTTTAACCGCCTGCTCGAGGCCGTGGTGCGCATCGATGTGCGCGAGATCGAGTTTACGGACGGGGCCAAGCGCTTCACGGGCGGCGTCGGTTCGGGTGTGCTGATCTCCGCGGACGGACTGGTCCTGACCAACGCCCATGTGGTCAGCCCGCAGGCGGTGGAAATTTCCGTGACGCTCTCCAGCCTGGAGCGGGTCAGTGCCAAGCTGGTCGGCTGGGACCACTGGACGGACCTGGCCCTGCTCCGGATTGATCTGGCCGCCGTCAGGCAACGCGGCCTCGCCTTTGCCACAGCCAGCTTCGGGGACTCCGACCAACTTTATCCCGGCCAGACCGTGTATGCCGTCGGGACGCCGCATGGTCTCAAGCGCACGGTCACGCGGGGCATCATTTCCAACCAGGACCGGTACTTTGAGGCCGAGCATGAGGCCAATGGCTACGAGACCGGGGTGTTCAACACCTGGCTCCAGACTGATGCGGCCATTAATCCCGGCAACAGCGGAGGCCCCCTGGTCACGGAGGACGGCAAGGTCATCGGCATCAATGCCCGGGCCTACATTGGCGCCGAAAACCTCGGCTTTGCCATTCCGGCCAATGTGGCCCGCAAGGTGGCGGACACCCTGGTCGGGGAAGGGCGGATCACCCGCAGCTACATTGGCATCGTGCCCGGGGTGCTGCAGGATCTGGAGCGGTTCTATGCCCTGGCGAGCAACACCGGCATGCTGATCAATCGCATCGACCCGGGTTCGCCCGCGGCCAAAGCCGGACTCCGGGCGGGCGATGTGCTGCTGACGCTGAACGGCCGCAAAGTGGACGGACGTTTCCCCGAGCAGCTGCCCCCGATCCAGCAGACGATTGCCAACCTGCCCGTTGGTTCACCGGTGGCACTTGAGATCAAGCGCGGCGCACAAACCCTCGCGTTCACCGTGGCGACCGAGAAGCTGGAAAGCCGGGTGGGGGAGGAGTGGGCCTTCGAAAAATGGGGCCTCAGCGTCCGCCGCGTCACCCGGGCCTTTGCGCGGGAGAACCAACTGACGGACGAGTCCGGCGTCATCGTGCTCGGGGTCCAGCCCGGCTATCCCGCCGGGGAAGCTGGACTGGCCCGCGGGGACATCATCACGAAAGTCGGTGCTGAGCCGATCACAGCGCTCGATAGCCTGAAGAAAATCTACGAGGCGTACGAAGCCAAACCCGCCCCGCAGCTGATCGAAGCCCGGCGCAACCGGCGAATATCCCTCTACGTGATCAAACCATGAGCCTCCTGCGCCCCTTCCTGCTGGCGGTCCTGCTGCCCCTGGCTGCACCCGCCGCCACCTTGCCCGAACTGTTCGCCGCGCGGCTCAAATCGGTCGTGGCCGTGGAATTCTTCGTGCAATCCGAGATCGAGCGTCAGCCCGTGACCGTCATGGGCACGGTGATTGACACTCAGGGCACGGTAATCGTGCCGGCGGCCGCGATCCTGCCTGGCGTGGCGCCCGGCCAGCTGAGGGATTTCCGGGTTTACCGGCCGGGCAGCTCCACGCCGGCCAAGGCCGAGTATCTCGGGCAGGATGCCTACACCGGCTGGCATTTTATCCGGGTGGAGGAAAGTCTCCGGCCTGAACTGGTGCCGATCACGCAGTTTGCCGGCGGCCCGGCGGAGCCGGGCCTGAGCGAGGAACTCTGGGGCATCGGCTTGCGCAACAAGGACGAGGATTTCGTGCCATATTTCCTCAGTTCGCGCGTGGCCGTGGTGATGAAGCTGCCGCAGAAAGTCGCCATCCTCGGCACGGAGGTCGCCGGTCCGGGGCTGCCGGTCTTCAATGCCGCGGGCCAGCTGGCCGGCCTGGCCCAGACGTCCTTCGGGCAAAACTTCCTACTGTTCTCCCGCAACCAGCACGGCAGCCCCATTTTGCTGGTGAATGTCGAGGAGAGCAGTGTGGTCCTGCTCGCGGATGAAGTGCTCCCGCACCTGGGCCGCATTCCGCAATCCGTGACGGGCCGGCCAATTTCGTGGTTTGGGGCCTACGGCCTGCAGCCGATGGATCCGGAGGTGGCCAAGTTGCTCCACTTGGAAAACCAATCCGGCGTGGTCCTGAGCGACATTCTCGAGGGCAGTCCGGCGGTCCAGGCCGGGCTCAAGGAACGGGATATTGTGCTGGCCATCGACGGCCAGCCCTTGCCCCGGCTCAAGCCCGACCGCGTGGTGGTGGGGTATTTCAACCAGGAAATATTGCGCCGCCGCCCCGGTGCGTCGGTCCAGCTCACCATCCTGCGGGGCACTGAGCGGCAGCAGGTGGTGGTGATGTTGGGCGACGAACCCAAGCTCGCCCGCGAGGCGGAACGGCATTACTTCGAGCGCCTGGGTTTCACGGTGCGCGAGTTTCTTTCGAGCGATGGCATCATGCATCGGGCCAAGTCATCCGAGCCGCCGGGAGTCATGGTGCATTTTGTGAAGCCGGGCAGCCAGGCGGCGACCGCCGGGCTGCAGCCGGATGACTGGGTGCGGGAGATCGACGGGGAGGAAATCCTGACCTATGCCCAGGCCGGGACCAAGCTGCACGCCATCGAGGCTGAAAAAAATCGTCCGGAATTCGTGTTGCTCGTCAGCCGCGGAGGCGAAACCTCCATCCTGCGCATCAAACTCAACTGACTATGTTCACCGGAATCATCGCCGAGGTCGGCCGGGTCGTCTCCTTCACCCAGGGGCCGGAAGCCTGGCAGCTCCAATTGACGGCCGCGGGCGTCCCGTCCGGGGTGGCGCTGGGCGACAGCGTCGCCGTAAACGGCTGCTGCCTGACGGTGGCCAAATATTCCGCGGATCGCATTTGGTTCGATGTGCTGGCGGAAACGCGCCGGTTGACCAACTTCGCCCAGCTCGCCGCCGGCTCCGCGGTGAATCTCGAGCTCAGTCTCCAGCCTTCCGGCCGCATGGGCGGCCACTTTGTGACGGGGCATGTCGACGGTCTCGGGACGGTGCTGGTGCTCGAACCCCGGGGCCAGGATTTCTACCTGCAGGTGCGGGTCCCTGCCGGACTGGGACGCTATCTGGTCTCCAAGGGCAGCATCGCCATCGATGGTATTTCCCTCACGGTGGCCGAGGTGGCGGGGGACACGTTTGCGGTATGGCTGATTCCCACCACCCTGACCGCCACCAATATTCGCGAGAAAAAACCGGGCGATGCGGTGAACCTGGAGTTCGACCTGCTGGCGAAATACGTCGAGAAACTGACCGCCCGCCCCTCCGCCTGACCCCACCCGTGACGCCGCGCGATCAACTGCTGGCCCTGAACGATGAGCTGCGGCGACTCAAGGCCGGCGGCCAGCGGACCGTGACCGTCACTGCTGCGACTCTCGAGCATTTGCAATCCGCCATGGCGTCCAGCCCGGCGGAGCCGATTCAGCCCGCCGGCCCGGCGATTCCTCCCGCCCCGGTTGCCGCGAAATCCCGGGGCAACCTGGCCCCGCCGGCTGGACTGGCGCCGATTCCAGCCGAACTGCCTGTCGTGCACTTGCCCGAAGGCGACAAGGCGACGCGCTGGGCGGCCCTGCGCGAGCTGGTCGTCAACCATCCGGTCTGTCTGGCGCACGTCCGGCCCGGCAAGAAAGTCGTGCTCGGCACCGGAGATCTATCCGCCAAGATTTTCTTCTGCGGCGAGGCGCCGGGCGCGGATGAGGAAATCCAGGGCGAGCCATTCGTCGGGGCCGCCGGCCAATTGCTCACCAAGATGATTCAGGGCATGGGGCTGAAGCGGGAGCAGGTTTACATCGGCAACATCATGAACTGGCGGCCGGAAATGCCCGTTGGGCCGGGCGGGGTGCAGGTGGGCAACCGCCCGCCCACAGCCGCGGAGCTGAATTTCTGCCTGCCCTTCCTGCGGGCCCAGCTGGAGATCGTGCAGCCCGACCTTATCGTTGCGCTCGGGGCCACGGCCGCAGGCGGGTTGCTCGGGGCCGGCACATTTAAAACCCTCGCCGAAATCAAAGGACGTTGGCATGAATTTGGCGGCAAGCCGGTCATGGTCACCTATCACCCCTCCTATATCCTGCGCAACAACAGCAACCGCTCCAAGCGCGCCATCTGGGAGGATTTGCTGCAGGTGATGGAGCGCGCGGGCCTGCCCATCACCGACCGTCAGCGCAATTTCTTTCTCTGAACATGAACCGACCTCTGTTGCTCAATTTGCTGCGCAGCGCCTGCGTCGGACTCCTCCTGCCGATCGCCGGGCGCGCCTTTGACTTTGAGGAGTTGCAATTTCGCGCCAAGGGTCTGGCGGCCCAGCCCTATCAGGCGCGTCCCTCCCGGGTGCCGGAGGCCATCCAAGCCTATAACTACGACCAGTACCGGAAAATCCAATTTGATGCCACGCACGCGTGGTGGCGGGCGGAGCGTCTGCCTTTTGAGCTGCAGTTCTTCCACCCCGGCTGGCTCTACAAGCAGACGGTCCAGATCAACCAGCTTGAGGGCAAGAAGAGCAGCCCGATCGCGTTTGTCCGGCAGATGTTTCTCTACGGCGACAAGCCACCCCGCTCAATTCCGGCCGAGATGGGCTTCGCGGGCTTTCGGATCCAGTACGCGCTCAACCAGCCGGGTAAAATGGACGAGCTGGTGGTCTTCCAGGGTGCGAGTTATTTTCGCGCCCTCGGCCGTGACCAGCGCTACGGATTGTCGGCGCGCGGTCTGGCTCTCGACACGGCGGAAGCCGGCGGCGAGGAGTTCCCCGCCTTTGAGGAATTCTGGGTCGAACAGCCCAGCCCGCTGGCCACGGCCATCACCGTCTACGCATTGCTGAACAGTCCCAGTGTGACCGGGGCCTATAAATTCATCATCACCCCGGGCCCCGCCACCGTCATGCAGGTGCACGCCGCCATTTATTGCCGGAAAAATCCCCGGGTCTTCGGGATCGCGCCCCTCACGAGCATGTTTACCCACGGGGAAAACACCGGCTGGGCGCAGACTGACTTCCGCCCGGAAGTGCACGATTCCGACGGCTTGCTGGTCGCCACCGGCACCGGCGAGTGGATCTGGCGCCCGCTGACCAATCCCCGCAGCACCCGCGTTGCCGCCTTCCTGGACCAGGCGCCCCGCGGCTTTGGCCTGCTGCAGCGCGACCGGCAATTTGAGCACTATGATGATCTGGAGGCCTACTATCACCAACGCCCCAGCGTCTGGGTGGAGCCCCTGGGCAACTGGGGGGCCGGATCGGTCCGGCTTGTGGAACTGCCCACGCCCGACGAAACCAACGACAACATCGTCGCTTTTTGGGTTCCGGCGCAGCTGCCGCCCGCCGGTGAGCCCATCGTCTTCGACTATAATCTGCACTGGATGATGGACGCCGGCCGGCGTCCCCCGGCCGGTTATGTGGCTTCCACCCGGTTCGCCGGGGTCATGGGTCGGCCCGAATTGAGGCGCGTGGTGCTGGACTTCACCGGCAGCTATCTGGCCGCGGATCAGAACGACCCGGAGATAGAGGCGGTGGTGTCGGTGGGAACCGGGGCGGAGCAGTCCGGGGGCGTGGTGGTGCAGAAAAACCATTTTACCGGGGCCTGGCGCGTCGTCTTTGAGCTCAAGCCCGACGCCACCGGCCGCCCCGTGGAACTCCGTTGCTTTCTGCGCAAGGGCCAGCATGTCCTCACTGAGACATGGAGCTATCTCTGGAATCCCTGAACTCGTTCCGGCCGAAAACCGGCACACTGGAACAATGGAACGCGGCCTACGTCCGGGTGGAGGATTACCTGCGCGCCCATCGCATCCATAACCGCCTGCACCAAAGCCGGCTCATCCAGCGGGTCCTGGTCGTGGCCGCGGCGCGGCATGAAGCCCGGCCGGCCCTGGACCCCGTCACGGTGGCCATCGAGGAAACCGACCGGCTGATGGACAAATGGTTTGATGCGCTGCTTGGCGAAAAGGGCCTGTCGCATGACCGCATCGCCGCGGAGGGTCGGGTGGCCCTGCTGCTGGCCGAGGGCATGCAGCGCTGGCCTTTTGCCTTTTTGGACGAGACGAACCCGCCCGCCGAGTTCCGTCAGCTGATGCAGCAGAGTTCGATGCGGGCGGGGCCCGACCTGGCTGTGTCGAGCATGGTGCCCCGTGACATTGACCTCGGGGTCATCACGGAGGCGGCCGGCAACACCTTGGAACAGATCGAGCGCCTGCCGCTGGTCCGGGTGCTGTTGCTCTGGGGGATTTTTGCGGGCCTGCTGACCGTGGTCTTCTACGCCACGCGCTGAACGATGACCGCCCCTTTCACCGTTGAACAAGTGGACCGGTCGCGGGTGGGCCGGCGCCGCATCACTTTCTTCACCCTCGTCTTTTTGCTCACGATTCTGGCGAGCTGGTTCATGGCCGATCTGCTCTGGCGTGACGGCATGTCGGCGGTCGAGTGGCTGGTCCTCGGGCTCTTCACCATCCTGTTCGCGCACATCGCCGTCGGGTTCAGCACGGCCCTGCTGGGATTTTATGTGCTGAACCGCAACGGCGACCCGTACCGGATCACCCGTTCCATCGAGGGGGAGCCGTTGGGCAGCCTGCCGCTGGCCTCCACCGCCATCGTCATGCCGATCTTCAACGAGGATCCCAGCCGCGTGTTCGAGGGACTCCGGGTCATCTATCGTTCCCTGGAATATTCCGGCCGGCTCGAGAACTTCGACTTTTTCATCCTCAGCGATTCGAACAACCCCAACAATTGGATCCAGGAGGAGGTCGCCTGGGTCGAGCTCTGCAAGCAGCTCAACGGCTTCGGCCGCATCTTTTATCGCAAGCGGCGCATCTCGATCAACAAGAAGAGCGGCAACGTGGCGGACTTCCTCCGGCGCTGGGGTCGCAAGTACCGCTACATGGCGGTGCTCGATGCCGACAGCATCATGACCGGCGAATCGCTGATCCGCCTCGTCGCAATGATGGAGCGCAACCCCAAGGTGGGCATCCTGCAGACCGCCCCGCGGGTCGTCAACGGAGTGACCCTCTACTCGCGCCTGCAGCAATTCTCCAACCGGCTGTACAGCCCGCTGTTTCTCGCCGGCCTGAACTATTGGCATCAGGGCGAGAGCAATTTCTGGGGCCACAATGCCGTGATCCGCGTTGCGCCTTTTATCGACCACTGCTGCCTGCCTGAGCTGCCCGGCCGCGAGCCGTTTGGCGGCCGCATTCTCAGCCACGACTTTGTCGAGGCGGCCCTGATGCGCCGGGCCGGCTGGGGGGTGTGGCTGGCCTATGATCTCGCCGGCAGTTATGAGGAGGGCCCCCCGACCCTGATCGACAGCGCCAAACGGGACCGGCGCTGGTGTCAGGGCAACATGCAGCACAGCTGGCTGCTCTTCGCCCGGGGGTTTAACCCCGTCAACCGGGTGCACCTGCTGCAGGGCATCATGGGGTATGTGGCCTCGCCCTTGTGGCTGCTGTTCCTCCTGATCAGCAGCATCCACAACGTGCGCGAGGTGGTGACCGGCACCTTCACGCTTTACCATGCCGAGTCCTACGTCTCGCTCTTCGGCTATTACTTTCAGGTGCCGGAAGCCTTCGCGCTGTTTCTCTTCACGCTGCTGCTGTTGTTTCTGCCGAAGGTCATCAGCGTGCTCCTCGCCCTGCGCGACCGACAGGCGGCGGCCTACGGCGGACCATGGCGGCTCTGCCTCAGCGCCGTCCTGGAGGTGATCACCTCCACCTTGCTCGCGCCGATCAACATGATCTTCCACGCCAAGTTTGTGCTCTACATTTTGCTGGGGCAGGGCGTTGGGTGGGTCACCCAAAAGCGGGAGGCGAGCGAGGACACCGACTGGCGTGAGGCCATCATCACTCATTCGGGGCAGATGATCATAGGCCTCGTCTGGGGGGTGTCCGCCTTCGTGCTGGTCCCCGCGTTTTTCTGGTGGTTGAGCCCCGTGATTGCGGGGCTGGTGTTCTCCGCCCCGCTCTCGATTTTCCTCGGCAAGGCGGGTTTCGGGCGAAGGGCGAGGGAACTCGGGCTTTTTCTCACGCCCGATGAAACCGAACCGCCGCAGGAACTCATCCGGCTGGAGCGGCATCTGGAGCAATGCTACCGCCACATGCAGCCCATCCCGCAGCTGCACGAGGATTACGGCCTGCTCCAGGCGGTGCTCGATCCTTATGTGAATGCCGTGCATGTGTCGTTGCTGCGGCAGCGGGAAGGCAGCCACGCGGTGCGCACCTACTTTGTGGAGCTGCGCCGGAAATTGCTGGCGGCCGGGCCGGCCAACCTCACCCACCGGGAGAAGATGGCCCTGCTCCTCGATGCCGAGTCCATGATCTGGCTGCACGAGGCGCTGTGGAAGCAGCCGGCGGAGCAGTTGTCCGATTGGTGGCGCCTCGCAATGCGGCAATACAACGTGCTGACCGCCACGCCGGTCACGGCCTTGTACCGCTGAGGCGGGTTCCCGTGGTGCGGTTGGGACCGCACCGTAGTCCGCTACTGTACGTCGGCGTAGGCGCTGACCACAACGTCGTGGCCGGACTTCTCGCGACCAAAGATGCGGATGGCGGCGCTGGCCGGCTCCGCCGTGCTCCGGGGCACGAGATGCAGTCGGTACAACCGGCCTGGCTTGACCGTTTCCAGCCGAGCCTGAAAGGCCTCGTTGGTCGGCCGGGCCTCGGTGAAGCTGATTTCCAAGCCGGGGGCCGGGCGCAGTTCGACCACTTGCTCCTGGATTTGGGCTTGGCGCGTCCAGCTCACGCTCCGCGGCGTCAACGTATAAATCTCGGGGACTTCAATGTGGACATGCAACTTAACGGGGCTGCCCGCTTCATTCGTCACGACGGTGATGCTGCGTTCATAGGGACCGGAGCGGTCACCAATCGTGAAGCGAGCCTTGATCGTCCCAGTGGCGCCCGGGGCGTACGTGCTTTGATCGGCCTGGGCCGCCAGGCAGTCGCAGTTGGTCTGCAGACTGACAATCGCAACGGGCCGGGGGGTGTTGTTGCGAAACTCGAAGACAATGTCCGAGGTAAGCTGAAAGGGCGCGGTGGTTACCGACTGGTGCTGGGCTTTCCACTCCAGTGCCTGGGCGAGGTTGGCCAGGACGAGGAGTGCAGGTGCCAGCAGCAGAAGCTTTGGCCAAATTTTCATCACCGGCAGTACTGGGCTATGGCAGCTTGGTTGCAATGGCCAACAGCGGTGACTGGGCGGGTAACGGCCGTGGCGTGCTTCGGCTCAGCCTTCCTGCGCGATCCGGGTGAGCGCCTCGGCCACGCGAGCATATTCGCTTTTGAGTTCCGTCACGTCGACCGCCGGGAGATTCGCCGCTTTGCCCAGCAGTTCGATCTGGTGCGCCAGCTGACTCAGGCGCACGGCGCCGAAATTGCCGGCACTACCCTTGATGCTGTGGGCCGCACGCGTGACCGTTGCGGCGTCGCTGGCTGCCAGGGCCGCGTCCAATTCTTTCAGCCGAGCCGGCGTATCCTGCAGAAAGATTTCAATCAATTCGCGCAGAAACGCAGAATCGGAGCTGAGGGCGCGCAAACCATCGATGGCGGCGGCGTCCAGGGGGGAAGGGGAGGTCATGGAAAGTTCGAGTCGGCCTGCCGGAGGTATTCTCTGCAATCACTGAAGTACGTAGGCCTCTGCGGAATTTTGCGCAAGCCCGCAGGCGGTTGTCCGGTTAGAGGGCCCAGATGGCGAACGCCACCTTTGCCCGACGCATGCATTTTGATTTCGTGACGCTATGCCATCAGCGATACGCACTGAATCTGCGAACCAGTCGTACTTTCCCGTGCGACGGATGGATCGTCGCCAATGACTGAGTGTTATATCCTGCGTTACCATCCATGAACTTGCCTCATGTCGCTGAAATTTCATCAAGGGAATATTCCTAAATCATTAATATCAGCTATTTAAAATATACGTATCATATAATACAGATATGTTGATATTCTCCTTGCAGTAAAACCGAGCGGCGTCTTTTTTAAACCCACATTTATGGCAAAATCATTCGTCTTTTCATCCGAGTCAGTGGGCGAAGGTCATCCCGACAAAGTGGCTGACCTTATTTCCGACAGCGTCCTGGACGCTTGCTTGGCGCAGGATCGCTCCAGCCGCGTCGCGTGCGAGACTATGGTGAAATCCAACATGGTCATTTTGGCCGGTGAGATCACCACCAAGGCCAAGCTCAACTACGAGGCCATCGTGCGCGCGGCCATCCGCGACATCGGCTACACCAATCAGGACGACGTCTTCCACGCCGATTCCGTTTTCATCAACAATTACCTGACCGCCCAGTCGCCCGACATTGCGCAGGGCGTCGACGCCAAGAAGGCGAAAGGCAAGAAGACCGCCGAGCAGGGCGCAGGTGACCAGGGCCTGATGTTTGGCTACGCCTGCACCGAGACGCCGGAGCTGATGCCGACGCCCGTGATGTTCGCCCATCGCCTTGGCCGCAAGCTCACCGCGATCCGCAAGAGCCGCAAGGTTGACTGGCTGCGCCCGGACGCAAAATCGCAGGTCTCCATCCGCTACGAAAATGACAAGCCGGTCTCCGTGGAGAACGTCGTCATTTCCACCCAGCACACCGCGGACGTGTCTCACGCCCAGATCGAGAGCTACCTCATCGAGAACGTCATCAAGAAGGTCATCCCGGCCCGCATGCTGACGAAGAAGACCCAGTTCCTCATCAACCCGACCGGCCGCTTCGTCATCGGCGGCCCGCAGGGCGACTCCGGCCTGACCGGCCGCAAGATCATCGTCGACACCTACGGCGGCTGGGGCCGGCACGGCGGCGGCGCCTTCTCCGGCAAGGATCCGTCCAAGGTCGATCGCTCGGCCGCCTACATGTGCCGGTGGGTCGCCAAGAACATCGTCGCCGCCGGTCTCGCCGATTTGGCCGAACTCCAGGTCGCCTACGCCATCGGCTACCCTGACCCGGTCAGCGTCTACGTCGACACGATGGGCACGGGCAAGGTCTCCGACGAGAAGATCGCCAAGGCTGTGACCAAGGTTTTCGGCTTCAAGCCCGCCGAGATCGTCAAGCAGCTCAATCTGCTCCGCCCCATTTATCGCCAGACGACAAATTACGGCCATTTCGGCAAGGTCGGCCTGCCGTGGGAACAGACCAACAAGGTCGCCGCCCTCCGCGCCGCCATCAAGTAACCCGCCACTTATTACTAACATGCCCACCACTTCCACCTCGCCTCAGGCGCAGGACTTCCACGTCAAAGACATCACTCTGGCCGACTGGGGCCGCAAAGAAATTTCCGTCGCCGAGCACGAGATGCCCGGCCTCGTCTCCGTCCGCAAGAAATTCGGTCCGGCGAAGCCCCTGAAGGGTGTCCGTATCACCGGTTCATTGCACATGACGATCCAGACAGCCGTCCTCATCGAGACGCTGAAGGAACTCGGTGCCGATGTGCGCTGGGCCTCCTGCAACATCTTCTCGACCCAGGACCATGCCGCGGCCGCCATCGCCAAGACCGGTACGCCTGTCTTTGCCTGGAAAGGGGAGACTCTCGAAGAATACTGGGATCTGACGCTCCGCGCCATCTCGTTCCCCGGCGGCAAGGGCCCGCAGCTCGTCGTCGACGACGGCGGCGATGTGACCCTCCTGATCCACAAGGGCTGCGAGCTCGAAGAGGGCAGCGACTGGGTCAACACACCCTCCGGTTCCCATGAGGAACAGGTCATCAAGAACGTCCTCAAGCGTGTCCATAAGGAGGACCCGCTCCGCTGGACAACCATCGTCAAGGAATGGCGCGGCGTCTCCGAGGAGACCACCACCGGCGTTCATCGCCTCTACCAAATGCTGGAGAAGGGCAAGCTTCGCGTGCCCGCCATCAACGTCAACGACTCGGTCACCAAGTCGAAGTTCGACAACCTCTACGGCTGCCGCGAGTCGCTCGCCGACGGTCTCAAGCGCGCCACCGACGTCATGATCGCCGGCAAGGTCGCCTGCGTGTGCGGCTACGGCGATGTGGGCAAGGGCTCCGCGTTTTCACTCAAGGGCTTCGGCGCCCGTGTGATCGTCACCGAGATCGACCCCATCAATGCCCTGCAGGCCGCCATGGAAGGCTTCGAGGTCAACACGCTCGAGTCCACCCTCGGCACTGCTGATATCTACGTCACCACGACCGGCAACAAGGACATCATCACTCTGGAGCACATGCGCCAGATGAAGGACCAAGCGATCGTCTGCAACATCGGCCACTTCGACAACGAGATCCAGGTCGACCGGCTCAACACCTCGGACGCCAAGCGCATCAACATCAAGCCGCAGTATGATCTCTACACCTTCCCGAAGGGGAACAGCATCTACATGCTGGCCGAAGGCCGTCTGGTGAACCTCGGCTGCGCCACCGGCCATCCGTCGTTCGTCATGTCGAACAGTTTCACCAACCAGACGCTCGCTCAGCTGGACCTGTGGAAGAACAAGGATTCGTACAAGATCGGTGTGTATCGCCTCCCCAAGCATCTCGACGAGGAGGTTGCCCGCCTGCACCTCGAGAAGATCGGCGCCAAGCTCACGACCTTGAGCAAGGCCCAGGCCGAATACCTCGGCGTCCCGGTCGAAGGCCCCTACAAGCCCGAGCATTACCGCTATTGAATCGGATTCCGATTCAATAGCGTCCGCCGTAGCCTTGGCGAAGGCGGACCGAAGCCGAATGAAACACTCGTTCCACTCTTAGCAAAAACGCCGCGCCCCAAAACGCGGCGTTTTTTTGTGGCCTGAGTCGCATCCCGTCAGTCTTTCAACCTTCAACTTTCAACTGCGCCGCAGGCACCCCTCCCATGCCCACCCTCATCCCCAAGCCCACCGTCATTGAAGCCGCCGGCAACAAGCCGAAGCTCATTGAGGAATTCTTCGGCCGCGTGAACAGCGGCACCACCGCCACCAGCATTGCGCGGATGCGCAGTCCCGGCGGCTGGGTCGAGCCCGGCCAGACACCGGAGTTTGATGAATATACTGTCGTCCTCCGCGGCGAATTGCAGGTGAAGACCAAGTCCGCCACCCACACGGTGAAAGCCGGGCAGGGAATCCACACGGCCAAAGGCGAGTGGGTGCAGTACAGCACGCCGCATCCCGACGGCGCCGAATACGTGGCCGTTTGCCTGCCCGCATTCGCCCCAGGTACGGTCCATCGGGACAGCTGAGCTAGGGAAAGATAACTCGGACTTAAGCCGAACCGCAGCCGCGAGCGCGCGCGATTAGCCGTACAGCCAACCCCTTTTGTTCTTGGCGGTGGGGATTGCAGCTACCCACTCGTCAAGTGATCTCTTGGCGTAAGGGACATGCAACCCTGCTCGTTTTTTTGCTTCACCCTGCCCGGTCTCCCGAAAGACTGCACCCATGCGCTTCCTCCTCGCTCTACTCAGTATTGGTGCGGCCGGTCTCTTGCAGGCGGACGTTCTCTATTTCCTTAAACCGGCCCGGGTCTTCGACGGCGAGAGGATGCACCCAGCCTGGGGTGTGATCGTGACGGGAGACAAAATCACCGCAGTCGGGTCGCTGTCGGATCTGATCGTACCGATTAACGCCAAAATCATCACCATGGAGGGTCGTACCTTGCTACCAGGCTTGATCGATGCGCACTCGCATGTGTTGTTGCATCCCTACAGCGAGACCCCGTGGAATGACCAGTTGGCGCACGAGTCCGAGGCGCTGCGGGTTACCCGGGCAGCCAATCATCTCCGGAGTACCCTGCTGGCTGGCTTCACGACCATCCGGGATCTCGGCACCGAGGGCGCGGGTTATGCTGATGTCGGCCTCAAGCAGGCAGTGGAGCAGGGGATCATTCCCGGACCGCGGATGCTGGTGGTCACCAAGGCCATCGTCGCCACGGGCAGTTACGGACCGAAAGGATATGCCGCCGAATGGCACGTGCCCCAGGGCGCGGAGGAGGCCGATGGGAATGATCTGATTCGCGTGGTCCGCGACCAGATCGGCCATGGCGCTGATTGGGTGAAAGTTTATGCCGACTATCGCTGGAGCCCGACCAACCAGGCAGCGCCCACCTTTTCCCTGGAGGAACTGAAACTGATCGTGGATACGGCCCGCAGCAGCGGCCGGGCAGTCTCAGCCCATGCCACCACGCCGGAAGGCATGCGCCGGGCCGTGCTGGCGGGCGTGGAGACGATCGAGCATGGGACGGCCGGTACGCCGGAAGTGTTTCGTCTGATGAAGGAGCATGGTGTGGCCCTCGTTCCGACGCTCGCCGCCACCGGCGACCGGCCCGGAGCAAAGGAGTCCTTTCAGGCGGCCCAGACGGCTGGGGTGACGATTGCGAGCGGCAGCGATGTCGGCGTGTTCGCCCATGGCGACAATGCCCGCGAACTGGAGAAGATGATCGAGTTCGGTCTGACTCCGCTTGCCGCCCTGCAGTCCGCCACTTCCGTGGATGCACGGGTGCTGCACCTTGAAAACAAGGTCGGGCGGGTGGCGCCAGGCTTGTTGGCCGACCTGATTGCAGTCGAAGGTGATCCTATGCAGGACATCACGGCGCTACGCCATGTGGAGTTCGTGATGAAGGGGGGGCAGATCTACAAGTCGCCATGAAAATGCGGCCCGCCTAGTCGGTTGCAGGGTCAGGCCCTCACACCGTCGGTTCATCCGGCGCCTGCAGCCGGCCGGCCATGTGTTTGGCAAAGAGGAAGCGGGCAAGGGCGGGCATCAGCAGCATCGCTCCAAGCATGTTGAAGAGAAACATGAAGGCCAGCAGCACGCCCATGTCGGCCTGGAACTTGATGGCGGAAAATGCCCAGGTACCGACGCCGATGGACAGGGCGAAACCGGTGAACACCACGGAGGTGCCCATGGTCGAAAAGGATTCACAAAGCGCGTCCTCCAGCGACTTGCCCTCCCGGATCTTCTCCATCAGCGAGGAGCAAAGATAGATGCCGTAGTCCACGCCGATGCCCACGCCCAGCGCCACCACGGGCAGGGTGGAGGTCTTCAGGCCAATTTGCAGGTAAACCATCAGGGCGTATGCCAGGTCGGAGACGATGACCAGCGGCAGGACAACGCAGACGGTGGCCCGCCAGGAGCGGAAGGAAATCAGGCAGAGCACGACGATGGCAATGTAAAGCCACATCACCATGGGAAACTGGGCGGCCTCGACGACCTCGTTGGTGGCCGCCATGACCCCAACGTTGCCGGTGGCGAGCTGGAACTTGACCTTGTCGGTGGACAGGGCGGTGCGGAATTCCTTCACGGCGGAAATGACATTCTTGATCGTCTCCGCCTTGTGATCCGTCAGGTAGATCATGATGGGAATGACACTGCCGTCGTTGTTGAGCAGGCCGGTGGCGGTGTCGACCATGCCGACGGACTGGGCCAGCATCTGCTGGTTGCGCTGGATCACGCGCCACTTGAGGCTGCCTTCGTTCCAGCCCGCGGTGATGGTCTTGGCCACGTCGGTCAAGGCCAGGGTCGACTTGACGCCGGCCACGTTGCGCATGCGCCAGCTGAAGCGGTCCACCAGATCCATGACCTCGTGGTCGATGACCCCGTTGGGTATGGTTTCAGCGATGACCGTGATGACATCAACCCCGATGCTGAATTTTTTGGTGATGACGGCGGTGTCCTGATTATACCGCGAGTTCTGGCGCAGTTCGGGCACGCCCGCATGCATGTCGCCGATCTTGACCTGCTTGGCCTTGAGGAAGCCAAAAACCCAGAAGCACGCCGTGACCGCGATGATGATCAGCGCCGGGCGCCCCGTCGTCAGGTTGACCAACCGGCGCCAGATGGGCTGCAGGGCGAAGCGGCGGATATTGACGCGCTTCCGGAAGCTCGGCGCCATGCGCGTGTAACTGAGGAGCACCGGGAGCAGGAAACGATCCGTGAGGATGATGAGGGTGACGCCCAGGCTGGCCGTGATGGCGAGTTCCTGGATAATCGGGACCTTGACCAGGTAGATCGTCAGAAAGCCGACGGTGTCGGTCAGAATCGCGACCGTGCCGGGAATGAAAAGATTGCTGAAGGAGGCCCGGGCGGCGATCTGCTCGTCGCGCCCGATGTAGAATTCGTAGCGGAACGAGCGCAGCATTTGGGTGGCGTGGCTCAGGGCGATGGCGAAAACGAGGAACGGCACCAAAATGGACAGCGGGTCGATGCCGAAGCCGAATAGATAGAGCAGGCCCAACTGCCAGACGACCGCGCAGGCGGAAGTGATCAGGGGCAGAATAGTCAGGATGACCGATTGCGAGAAATAATAGAGCAGGAAGGCGGAGATGATGATGGCGACGCCGAAGAAAAGCAGCACGCCCCGTGCGCCATCCGTGATATCACCGATCACCTTGGCGAAGCCGATGATGTGGATCTTGACCAGGTTGGATTCAAATTTTTTGCGGATCCGCGCCTCCAGCGCGTCCGCCACCTCGGCGTAGACCAGCTTGCGCCCGGTCTGGGGATCCACTTCCAGGAGCTGCACGATGACCGCGGCGCCCGTGTAGTCATTGGACACCAGCATGCCCACACGTCCGGACTTGATGATGTTTTGCCGAACTCGCTCCAGGCCGGCGGGGTTGGGGACAAAGTCAGCGGGGATGACGTTGCCGCCCTGCAGGCCGTCCTCGACCACCTCGATATAGCGGACATTCGGCGTGAAGATGGAGGTGACCTGCGTGCGATCGACCCCCGGCAGGTAGAAGGTCTCATCGGTGACGGCCTTGAGTTTCTGGAAGAATTCGGGGGTGAAAATATCACCCTGCTGGGCCATCAGGGTGATCACGATGCGGTTGGCCCCGCCGAACTGCTCCTGGTATTTGACGAAGTTCCGGATGTATTCGTGATCGCTGGGCAGCTGCTTGTTGAAACTGGCGTCGACGTGGGTCTTCGAGGCGAAATAGCCGAGACAGAGGGTCGTGAGCGCAAACAAGGCGACCGTCAGGTGCCGGTACTTGAAAATCAGTTCTTCGCAGCGGCGGAGCATGTTCAGGGGAGTTTGAGCCTGACGGCTCCAGCTTCGCCGACGGTGACCAGGGTGCCGTCCCGCGCTTCGATGAGTTCCGCAACACTGGTGCCGAAGTCGGCGGATTTCCAATGGGTGAAACTGTGGCCGGCATCGCGACTCAGGTAGAAATTGCCGCCCTGGCCGCCCAGCACAATGGTGCCGCTCCGCAGCCGGGTTCCGCCCATGATGAGAACCTGGACCGCGTTGTTGAGCGGCGCCCACTGGGCCCCGTGGTCGTCGGAACTCAGGATATGGCCGCGCAGCCCATAGGTGATGATGCGACCTTCCGCGAGAGGGAGGACGCCGAACAGCGACCCGTCATAGGGCACGTCCACCTTGTTCCAGTTCGCCCCGCCGTCGGTGGATACCAAAATCGTGCCGCTTTCGCCCGCCAGGTACAGATGGCCTTTGGGGCCGGCTGTGATCCGGTTGTAATGCACCTCATCGGCGGACGGGTGAATCATCGTCCATTTCTTGCCCCCGTCCTCGGTGGCATAGCATTTCCCGTAAGCTCCGGCGGCGATCCCGTGGAGGGTATCACGGAAATATACCGCCAGCAGGACCGTGTCCTTGTTGGCTCCGTCGTCCTGCCGCACCCAGGTCTCGCCGCCATCGCCGGTGGCGAGAATCACCCCATCGTGCCCCACCGCCCAGCCATGCTGGGGATCGGGGAAGCATACGCTCGTCAGCAGGACCCAGGTCGGGGTGAGACGCTGGCTCCAGGACAGGCCGTTATCGCGGGAGACGACGATGATGCCGTGGTCGCCGACGGCGACCAACTGTTGACCCGTATCGACGACATCCAGCAGAAGGGCCTGCGCCGCCCGCGGGACCAGTTCGGACGATTCGCTGACGGCTGCGATTCCCGAGGCGCTGAGTAAAACGGCCATCCCGAAAAGACCGAATGTTTTTCGGCAGGCATACGCCCCATCTACCAGGCAAGGTCGACTCAGCATGGAGGAAGCAGCTTTGATGGCGCCTTGATAGAACACCACGAAAAAGGGCGGCCCGTTAAGGCCGCCCTTGGTGGCAGTGAAGATTAACGGATGCCTTCCTGGCGCAGGGTGGCAGGGGTGTAGTCCTGCGGCGTGCGCGTCAGGCCGAAATTGTACATGGCGGCCTCATTATCCAGGCCGATGGCGAGGTAGCGCCCGGCAATCAGGTCGGTGTGCACCTCAAGAGTGCTCCAGAAGATCTGGGCCTCGTAGTAATTGATGCAATGAGCCTCGGAGACCCGCCAGAGCTGGCCGCGACCATCGTACTGGTCGACCGCCAGGATCTGCCAGCTGTCCTCATCCACATAGAAAGTGCGGCGCGAGTAAACATGGCTGGTGCCCGACTTCAGCGTGGCATCGACCACCCAGACCCGGTGCTTTTCGTAACGGGTGAGGCTCTGGTTGATGTGCAACGGGGTGAGGATATCCTTATATTTCACCGCATCGCTGTGCAGCTTGTACGAGTTATAGGGCACGATCATTTCCTTTTTGCCCACGAGCTTCCACTCG
>SESH01016862.1_pt1 | contig 42066 bp, 37 predicted proteins | sample 3171561 | NCBI WGS metagenome assembly SESH01 (sample SAMN10866947, study PRJNA518727) | freshwater metagenome | biome: subpolar coniferous forest; feature: holomictic lake; material: water; isolation source: holomictic Lake 442 2011 16.5 m and 2014 13 m | place: Canada: near Kenora, Ontario
CAGGATTTCCTGTTGAAACCAATTGCCGTAACAATGGATTTCGCGGCGCGCGAGATCCAGGAGTAGTGCGTATGCCTATGACCATGACCCAGAAGATTCTCGCCCGCGCGGCGGGATTGCCGCATGTCGAAATTGGCCAGTTGATCGAGGCGAAACTGGACCTGGTGCTCGGCAATGACATCACGGCGCCGGTGGCGATCCGTGAGTTTGAGAAGACCGGCGCGCGCGAGGTGTTCAACAAGAGCCGCGTGGCCCTGGTGCCGGACCATTTTACGCCGAACAAGGATATCAAGGCGGCGGAGCAGTGCAAGGTGATGCGCCTGTTTGCCCGCGACAAGGGTGTGGAAAACTACTTTGAGGTTGGCGAGGTTGGCGTGGAGCATGCCTTGCTGCCGGAGCGCGGACTGGTTGGCCCCGGCGATGTCATCATCGGCGCAGACAGCCACACCTGCACCTACGGGGCGCTGGGCGCGTTTTCGACCGGCGTGGGCTCTACCGACATGGCCGCCGGCATGGCGCTCGGCACGGCGTGGTTCAAGGTGCCAGCGGCCTTCCAGTTTGTTCTGAAAGGGAAGTTGTCGAAGTGGGTCTCCGGCAAGGACGTGATCCTGCACATTATCGGCCTTACCGGGGTGGACGGCGTGCTCTACCGCTCCATGGAATACACCGGGGCCGGCATTGCCAACCTGACCATGGATGACCGCCTTTGCATGGCCAACATGGCCATCGAGGCTGGCGCCAAGAACGGCATCTTCCCGATTGATGACCAGACCCGTGCCTTCCTCAAGGAAGCCGGCCGGGCCAAGTACACGGAGTTCGCGGCGGACAAGGATGCGGCTTACGAGCGCGTGTTCGAGATCGATATGTCCAAGCTGCGCTCCACGGTGGCCTTCCCGCATCTGCCGTCCAACACCCGCCTGGCAGCGGAAAGCACGAGCATCAACGTGGACCAGGTGGTGATCGGCTCCTGCACCAACGGCCGCCTGAGCGATTTCCGCGTGGCAGCCAAGATCATGGCCGGCCGTAAGGTGGCCAAGGGGCTGCGCTGCCTGATCATCCCGGCCACACAGAAGATCTACCTCCAGGCGCTGAAGGAAGGGCTGCTGACGCAGTTCGTCGAGGCAGGTGCCGTGGTCTCCGCGCCGACCTGCGGGCCGTGCCTGGGCGGACACATGGGGATCCTGGCCAAGGGGGAGCGCGCTGTCGCCACCACCAACCGGAATTTCGTCGGCCGCATGGGGCACCCGGAGTCCGAGGTTTACCTGGCCAGCCCGGAAGTTGCGGCTGCCACGGCGATCACCGGACGGATCACGGACCCGAATGAGGTGGCGTGAGAGAGCGTGCAGAAGACAGAATTCAGGAGTCAGAAGTCAGAAGGAACCAACCATGAACGCCCAAGGCACCGTTTTCCGTTACAATGACAATGTCGATACCGACGTCATCATTCCCGCGCGCTATCTGAACACGATCGATTCTGCCGAGCTGGCCGCGCACTGCATGGAGGATATTGATGCAACCTTCGTGAAGCGCGTGAAGAAGGGCGACATCATCGTGGCAGCCAAAAATTTCGGTTGCGGGTCGTCTCGCGAGCACGCGCCGCTCGCGATCCAGGCCTCCGGCATCGCCTGCGTAATCGCCCAGAGCTTTGCCCGTATTTTCTACCGCAACGCCATCAATATCGGGCTGCCCATCATGGAGTGCCCCGAAGCCTATGACGGCATCGCCGCCGGCGACACCCTGTCCGTGGACTTCGACACCGGCAAGATCACCAATGTCACACAGGGCAAAACCTTCCAGGCCGCGCCCTTCCCGCCGTTTATGAAGGACCTCATCGCGCAAGGCGGCCTTGTCAATTACGTGAAGGGCAAGCTCGCGGCCAAGAAATAGGCTGGCGATGCAGGCTATCTTCATACATCGTTCGGATTGACGCCATCCGCTGCCCCGGGTACTCTCTCCCGCATGAGCTTGCCTCTCCGTGTCCGCCGCTGGTGCTGTTACGGCATAGGCGTTGCCGGAATAGCGGCTACGGCGTGGGTGGGGGCACATGGTGTCTACCGCCTGGGAATCGATCGCGGCCGACAAGGCGAACGCGAAAGAGCGTTCTCCAAGGAGGGCACGATTCGATTGCCTGTTCCTGACCTGTCCCCCAGCCAGCCCTCGCATGCGGTTGATATTGGCTGCACGAATGCCACGTTCGCCGATCCTGCTGTGCGCGACACGCCAGGGCTGTCGGCCATTCGACTCGATCCGTTGGATTGCATGCGTTTGGTCTGGCCCATGGAACTGGTGTTGAAAAGCGATGTTGTGGATCATCCGTACATCCGCATCCGTCAAGGCGCCAATCGCTTTGCCAAGCCGGGCACGGGCGTATGCGAGTGGGCTTTTGAAACCAAGCGCGCCGCCGTGGTCACCATTTTTCTACACTGCCGCGCCGCAGACGAATGCTCCAACTCCGTGTTGTGCCGCAACGACGGCGGTCCCGCCACATTCGTCGAGATACCGCCGCCCTTTGGCAGCTGGACATGGGTGCCGCTCTATCGACGCTTCTCGTTGCCGCCAGGCATCCATCGGCTATCGCTCATGGCGCTCGAGGACGGGTTGGACATCGATGGCATTGTGCTCGCGGCCACGGAAAACCAGCCCCTCGTCGATCCACGCGCGGTTTGCGAACGCGCAACGCACAAACCTCCACCCGTGTTCGAAAAACTGCCTATGGTCGCTCCAACGCTGCCTGCCATCGGCGCGCTCACGACCGAAGCTTTTCCTGCAGAAAGCCTGGTCATCGGCGCCAGCCACCGTAACAGCCTCGGTGTGTATCTGCGGCTCAACGGCGCTGCTCCGGCGTCCGGAACGGTCCGGATCGAATCCGAGCGCGGACATATCCAACTCGCGCGCGATTTCAGCCTGTCTCAGGACAAGCGCTCGGAACTTCTGATGATTCCTCTCCAACTTCAACCCAACGACTTCTACCTGATTCCGGTATCGGTCGAAATCTCCACGGCTGCGGGCCTCGTAGGTTCGCAACGCATCGATTTCATAAATCCGCTGGCCTGGGCTTTTCTCGGGCCTTTCTTCGACCGGGAAGGCAAGGGGCTGGATGCGCCGCTGCCGCCCGAGGAGCAGCTCCTGGCCCTCGGCGCACTGCCCGCGTTTCCTGGCATGACATGGAAGGTCGTTCCCGACGGATCCTGCTACGATGAGTTCGGCGTGATAGATCTGAACAGGGTCTTCGGTCTGCCAAGTAAGGCGCCTGTACAAGACCCGCCGCTGGTGGCCTATGCCGTCACTCGCATTCCACACGGATTCAGGAATCCGCACGAGAGCCTGGCCTATGGCGGCGACGACGGCCTGCGCGTCTGGCTGAATGGCCGGGAAATTGCGCGTGCAGACACTGGTTGTCCGCTGGAGATGAACCGCATGCTCATGGGCACGGCCATGGCCCCTGGTGGCGGCACCTTCGTCTTCAAGATCACCCAGCTCGGAGGCTACTGGCAGCTCCTGTTCGAACCGGAATGTATCTCGCCCTACGGGCAACAGGAGAGTCTGCGTGTGATGCCGATAGATCAGTGGAAGTTGCCGGCATCGGCGCTGAAGTAGCGTTTACATTGACGCGCTCAGCCAGCATCAAGTACTGTCCTCCTCATACGAGTGTTGTTGCAGGAGTAGCCGGATATGCGCGAGAACATGCCGTCGGAAGAGGGATTGCTTCTCCGTTCACTTCGGAACGTGGCGCAAGGGTCGCGGCTGAAGAAGGCAGGCGCCATCGCGCTCTGTTTGTGTAACGCCCTTCTTTTGTTCCGAACAGAACTACTTGCACAGACGACCAACATTCAAAGCGGTCCGCTCAATCCGTCAGTCGGCGCACAAGCCGCAACCCATCAGCGCCCGGCGGTTGACTTGGCCGGCGGCGATAAAGGCATGGGCGGCGGAGCGGCGCCGACCTCTCTTTCGGATGCCATGGTTGTTCCGGCCAAGCCTCCGCCGCGGTTGTTGTGGGAAGTGAACACCGCCGGCGGCCTGGACTATTTCTCCGAGATCCTTCCGGCGGGAGACCGGCTTGTCGCCATGCGCAGGGGTGTTCTGTACGGCCTGGACGCGCGCACGGGCGCGACCTGCTGGCGGTATCCGCTCGTTGGCACGGTGCACGAACCCCACGGTCCGAACGACGGCTTGTGGGCGGACTCGCTGATCGCGGTCCGCGGGGACCGTGCCATCATTGTGCCTTCATCGGAAGGCAGGAACGATAGCCGGCCCACCTTGATCGAAGTCAGTCTGAAGGACGGAAGGGCGCTGCGGGAGTACTACGCCAAACTGACTTTTTCACCTGCCGGTATCGGGTGGGAACATCCGACCGGCCCGTTGTACCCGGTGTTCGCCGTAAGCGAGGACCGGAAACGGGTCGAGATATCGGTCATTGATCTCGACCAGTGGTGCGAGTCCGCGCGATTCAGTCTCGACGGTTCGTGGCCAGCCTTTATACAGGCGCGCGGTTCGCTGGTCTATCTCATCGCCACGCGCGGGGGCGAACCGTTCTCGCGCATCATCACCGTGGATCTCGACCGCCAGACGATGCGCAGCCTGCCCATGCGTTGCCCCAGATTGTATATGGATTCTCAGGTCCTGCCTGATGGCACGTTCCTGCTCGCCGAAGGACGGTTTAACGCGGCGTGCGGGTACACGGGAGCATGGCCGCATCTGGGCGCGCTACGCGTGGGCGGGGATGCGGTGTGTATCCGCGATGCGTTCGGTCTGATCCGCGTGGACCCTCGTGACGCGAGCATCCTGTGGCGGTGTCCGGTGCCGTGGCCGCGCAAACGCCTCCAGATCGGTCGATCCGCCCGCTCGGCGATTGCCGTGGGGAATGGAATCGCGGCGTTCGTGGAGGACGGCAGCCTCTACGTTGTGAATGCCGCCACCGGCAAGCTTTGCGCGGCGATTCGCACCGGGGCAGTCTTCGGGCAGATAGAAGAAGAGCAGCGGCAGGCACGCTTGGCGTGCGACGCGACGCGCGTGTATCTTGCCTTGCCCTCGGGACTGCGGGCCTTCTCCACGCACACCCTCGATCCCAACCGGCCGGACCCGGCTGACTCCGGCGATCCGGCTCACTATCTCGCGCGTGGCAGGGACGCGCTGCGGACCGGGGATTTCGAGGGCGCACTGCGCGCACTGCAGGGGATCGGAGTCGCCGCCGGCCTGCGGAAGGAGAGCCGCGACGAAGCCGCCGCACTGCTGTCGCAGCTCGCGCGCTCGCCTGCGACTGTGCTCCAGCCCGATCTGTGGCATGAAGTGATGATGCGTGACGGCTGGATTGCGGGTGAACTGTTCGCGGAGGAATACACGCGTCTACGCAGTCCCGGGCCGCTGATTTCCATCGGTACGCGCCGGTCCCTCGCCGCGGCTGCCGGAATGCTCGAAGACCCGAATCTTTGGGGTCAGCTCGGGGAGGATGCCTTTCTGGCCGGCGAAGCCGCCAGGATCCTGACCGGCGTGTGCCCCGTGGAGAAGCATCTGGGGGAGGGTAAGAATGCTGCGCGGGTCGAGTTCTGTATACCAATAGATGAGGAAACGTTCAGCCTGTTGCTGCCCCGCTTTCGCGCACAAGGCCCATATTTGCTCGAGCACTATAGTGCCAAGTTCTCCCCCACGCAAGTGTGCCAGTTGGCCGAAGGCGCGCTCGTGAAGGCGGCAAAACACACACCACGACGGCCTTTTCACGGGGATGAGTTTGCTGAGGGCGATACGCCGCTCGTGAAGGCGGCCAAACTCCAGATGGAGTCAATGGCGCGTGGCGCGGGAAGTGAAGAGAAGATCGTCATCACGCGACCGGAGCCGCCTCCCGCGCGGGATGACGGTGTGTTTTGATCGGAGCCTGAAGATGAATACAAAATACTGCGTCGTGGTGATCGTTCTGGCGGCGATCGCACACGGCGGTTCCGCTTCGGATCAGGAACCGTTCCGGAGGGTGCTTCTCGAGGCGGCCGTTCCGATCGGGGAAGAGGCACCGCCCATCGCCGTGCAGGGGAACCTGGTTGCCTTCGGCGCGGGCCACGAGATCAAGGTGTTCGACGTGCGGCGGCAGGAGATGATCTTCACGCAGTCGCTGGTGCCGGGCGCCCTGAGCCCTTCGCTGGCGTACGAGTCCCGCGTGCTGGGGCTTTTCAGCAACACCGTCTATGCGTGCGTACGCCACTTCGCCGATCCGGACCGCCTGGATCCGGGGGGAAAGGCGGGCGCTGTCGGATGCGGAGGAGGGGATCCCGGCGAGTTCGAAGTGGTGGCTGTCCGCATCGGAGCAAAGGAGATCCGGTCCATCGCCCATCTTGGCGCGGAGACTACGCTGGCGGAGGGGCTTCTGGGTACGGCCTTGCCGTTTGTGGAAGGGGATTCCCTGCGCCTGCTGTCGCTCGAAACAGGCGCGCTCAGGACAATGACGCTGCCCGGCCCCGCAGTCAACAGACCCGTCGTGAAGGACGGGGAACTGGTCGGCCGCTATGAAGGCGGCGTATACATGCTCTCGACGAACGAAGCGACGCCACGCTTGTTATCGTTTGCAAATACACCGTTGGCGCAACTTGCGGAAGATGCTCCGTTCGCGAAATGCGGCGATCTGCTCGTCGGCTTCGTTGAAAACCAGGTCGTCGCTTGCGGACTGGACGGCCGGTTACGCTGGCGGACGCCGATCCTTGCCGGAGAGATCACAGGTTCGCGGGAGCAGGTGCTGATTCTCCGACCAGGGGTGGAAGAGTGGCCGACGCTGTGCCGCCTCGACCCGCAGAACGGGGCTCTAACCTGGAGGAGGCCCGTCTCGCCCAGGGTGAACCTGAGCGGCAACAACTGCCTGTATGGCGTGGAGGTCTTCGGCGGACGGATCGTCTTTTTCAACGAGTGCGAGATCAGTGTGTTCGACTGTGCGACGGGACGGTTCCTCGTCAATCTGCCTCAGCAGCGGCCTCTGGTTCGCAAGTCGTACCCGATGACCGCCAAATTGGTGCGCATGGCGATCTCGGGCAATCGGCTCGCCATCGGCTTCGAGAATGCCGTCGTCGCCGTGGATATCACGCCCACGTCGGACGTGGGCGTAGCGTTCCGAGGAAGCGACCCGGCGAATGCCCGTCGCGAGGTAGAGGCTCTGGTAGAGGCCGAGTCGAAGGCGTCTGATACGATCGAGCAGATTGCCGTGATCGGCCACAACCTGGCGGATACGCCCGAGATCGCGCCGGTGATTCGTTCCTGGCTCAGAGGCATTCTTAGCAGCCATGCCGGCGCGGAAGAGCTCGACGCTCTCGTAAGGGCGTTCTACTGGCTTGACGACGATGCGTTGCTGGCCGCCGCCGCCCGTGTCCTGAGCAGCAAAATCCATGAAGGCGACAAGATGTGCATGGTGAATATCCTCGCCTGTCATCCCGTGCCCGAGAAGGGGTTGGAAGTTTTGCGCAAGGTTGCCGCAGGGGGGGACGCATACTCCGTAGCCGTACGCGGCGAGGCGGCAAAATGGTTGCGAATGACTGAAAAGAAGTCGACGATGAACCCCGAAGACCTTGCGCTGCTCTACGCCGTAAATCACGACGCGGCCGTCGCGGCCTTTGCCCGCCGACTTCGCGAAACGGAAGCCAGCGGTCGCACGGAACTCATGAAACTCATCGGCATGGCGACCGATCCGGTCATTGTGGCGTTGTCCGACGACCTGGGCCGGCTGCCCGAGGGCGAGCGCGAAGAAGGAATGCGGCTTGTCGCCGGCGCTCGGACACGAGTCGCAGCCATAGCTCGCATGCCAGAACAGAAGTGAACGGAGGCGAAGGATCATGCAAACTCATTGTTTAAGTTCACCCGGGAGCGATGCGCAGTGGTTACGTCTGGAGAAAGCGGGAGCGATCTTACTCTGTCTGTGCATCGCCCTTCTTTTGTTCCGGACAGAGCTACATGCACAGACGACCAACATCCAGAGCGGTCCGCTCCATTCGTCCGTCGGCGCACCAGCCGCAACCAACCAGCATCCGGCGGTTGACTTGGCCGGCGGCGATAAAGGCACGGTTGGCGGAGCCTCGCCCGCCTCTCTTTCCGAAGCCGTGGTTGGTGGCGCCAAACCTCCGCCGCGGTTGCTGTGGGAAGTGAAGACCGCGGGCGGCCTGGATTCTTTCAGTGAGATATATCCGGCAGGAGACAAGCTCGTCGTTATGCGCAGGGGTGTTCTGTACGGCCTGGACGCGCGCACGGGCGCGACCAGCTGGCGGTATCCGCTCGTGGGCACGGTGCACGAACCCCACGATCCAAATGACGGTAGTATATGGCCGGACTCGATAATCACAGTTCGAGGGGATCGCGCCATCATTGCGCCTCCCTCGAGAGGCAGGAACGACAGCATGCCTACCTTGATCGCCGTCAGCCTGAAGGACGGAAAGGCAATGCAGGAGTACTACGCCAAACCGACCGATTATCCTGCCTATTGCTGGCGGGAACATCCAATCGGCCCGTTGTGCCCGATAGTAGCAATGAGCAAGGACCGGAAGCGGATCGAGGTATCGGTTTTTGATCTCGACCAGTGGTGCGAATCCGCGCGATTCAATCTCGACTGTTCCTGGCCATCCTTCGTACAGGTTCGCGGTTTGGTCGTCTACATTTTAAACTCACCGTTCGTTACGACCGTGGATCTTGATCGCCAGACGATGCACAGCGTGCCCATCCGCGATCGGCAGAATACGGAGGCATGTGTTCTGCCGGACGGCAGTCTTCTCCATATCGAGGGAAGGTTTAATGCCGTGTGCGGATTCCTCGGAACCTGGCCGCATCCGGGTTCTGCGCATGTGGGCGGGGATGCGGTCTATGTCCGCGATGCGCTCGGTGTGTGCCGTGTGAATCCCAGCACCGCGGGCATCTTGTGGCGCTTCCCAATTCCCTGGCCGTATGGGGCCATGATCGGCGCGTCGATCAACAAGATCGCCGCGGGAGGCGGAATGGTCGCGATGCTGGAACGTGACAACCTCTATGTTCTGGATGCCGCCACCGGCGCACTTCGCGCGGCGATCCGTACGGAAGCGTCAACAAAAACTCTCCGTCAACTTGCGAATAATGGCGGATTTCGCGAGAAGTCCCTCGTCGTGTGCGACACATCGCGCGTGTATGTTGCCGAGCAATCTGGAATCCGGGCCTTCTCTACGCATCCGGTGAATCCTGACCGGCCGGACCCTGCCGACCCCGGCGATCCGGCTGATTATCTCGCGAATGGAAGGGATGCGCTCCGGACTGGCGATTTCGAGGCGGCGCTGCGCGCCTTGCAGGGCGTCGGCGTAGCCGCCAGTCTGCGAAAGGAGAGCCGCGACGAAGCCGTCCTCCTGCTGTCGCAGATCGCGCGCTCGCAGGCGACCGTCGTTTGTCCCGAGCAGTGGCAGGACCTGATGCTGACCGAGGGATGGATTGCGGGAGAACTCTTCGCGCAGGATTACTCGCGTTTGCGTTTGCCCGGACCTCTTATCTCCATCGGCACGCACCGTTCCATCGCTGCGGCGGCCGCGCTGAGCGATGATTTGATGCTCTGGGGCAGCTGGGGCGAGGATGCCTTTCTGGCCGCTGAAGCCTGCAGGATCTTGACAGGCGTACGTCCCTTGGAGAAGCATTTTGGTAAATCTGTGGGAAGCCCTGGCGCGATTGCCTTTACTGTGCCCATGGAAGAAGAAGCGTTCAACCGGTTGCTACCCCGCATGCGTGAACATGGCCCGCGCTTGCTCCAGTTCTATGGCGTCAAGATGTCCCCCAGACAAGTGTGTCTGTTGGCCGAAGGCGATGCGCCACTCGCGCAGGCGGCGAAACTCCAGATGGAGTCTATGGCGCGTGGCGCTGGAAGCGAAAAGAAGATCGTCATCACCCGGCCGGCGCCTCCCCGCGTGGACAAAGGCGTGTTTTGACAGGAGTATAAAGATGAATACAAAATGCTGCGTCGCAGTGATCGTTTTGGTCGCGCTCGCACACGGGGTCTCTGTTTTGGGCGAAGAAACGTTCCGGAGGGTACTTTTCGAGGCGGCTGTTCCGCTCGGAGAAGAGGCGCCAACCGTCGCCGTGCAGGGAAACCTGGTCGCCTTCGGCGCTGGCCACGAGCTCAAGGTGTTCGACGTGCGTCGGCAGGAGATGATCTGCGTGCAGTCGCTGGTGCCGGGTGCCCTGAGTCCTTCGCTGGCGTACGAAACCCGCGTGTTCGGATTTCTCAGCAACACCGTCTATGCGTGCGTACGCCACTTTGCCGATCTCAACCGCCTGGATCCGGGAGGAGAGTGGGGCGCGGTCGGCGGGGGCGCGGACCCCGGCGAGTTCGAAGTGGTGGCTGTCCGCATCGGCGAGAAGGATATCCGGTCTATCGCGCATCTTCCTGCGGAGGTCTCTCTGGCAGAGGGGATTTGGGGCACGACCTTGCCATTCGTTGAGGAGCATTCCCTGCGCCTGCTGTCGCTGGAGAACGGTGCGATTCGCAACGTGACGTTGCCCGGCCCCGCAGCCGACCGCCCGGTCGTGAGGAACGGGGAGCTGGTGGGCCGCTACGAAGGCGGCGCATATGTGTTGGAGGCGAAGGACTCCGCGCCACGTTGCACATCCTTTGCGGACACGGCGCTGGCGCGTCTGGCAGCCCGTGAGTCTTTCGCGAAATGCGGCGACCTCCTTGTCGGCTTCGTTGAAAACCAGGTCGTCGCTTGCGGACTGGACGGTCAACTGCGCTGGCGGACGCCGATCGGCGCTGGCGTTGTCGCCGGCTCGCAGGAGCATGTACTTGTGAGCAGCGGGTGGGGCGCGCCTATGCTGCGTCGCCTCGACCAGCGAACCGGGGATCTGATCTGGGCGTCCATTTCGCCCACGATGGACTTGTCCGACAACGACCGATATGGCATGGAGATCCTCGGCGGGCGGATGGTCTTTTTCTTCGGGCGGGAGATCAGCGTCTTCGACTGCGTGACGGGGCGGCTCCTCGTCAATCTGCCTCAAGCACGGCATCGGGTCCGCAGTTGGTATTCCGAATTCGCCAAGCAGGTGCGCATGGCGATCTCAGGTGACCTGCTTGCCATCGGGTTCGAGAACGTAGTCTTTGCAATAGACCTCACGCCCACAGCCGACGTGGCAGCGGCCTTGCAGGCCGGCGATCCCGCGAACGCGCGACGCGAAATGGAGGCTCTTATAAAAACAGATCCGACAGCGCACGTATCGATCATGAAGATCGCCGAGATCGGTCACAACATGGCCGACACGCCCGAGATGGCGCAGGCGATCCGCCCCTGGTTCCGAAGCGCGCTCAGCAGGTGTTCCGGTGCTGATCTGGATGTGCTTGTGAGGGCCTTTCGCTGGCTCGACGACGACGCCGTGCTTGACGCCGCTGCCCGTGTCCTACGCGGCAATATCAGTGGAACGGACAAAATCCATATCGTGAATATCATCGCCTGCCATCCTGTTCCCGAGAGGAGTTGGGAGGTTCTGCGTCAGGTCGCAGCAGGGGGTGACGCTTACCCTATCGACGTGCGCGGCGAGGCAGCAAAATGGCTGCGTCTGTGCGGAAAGAAGGCGACGAGAAAAGACGGGGACCTCGCGCTGCTCTACTCCGGCGATCACGACGCGGCCGTCGCGGCCTTTGCGCGTCGACTTCGCGAAACGGAAGCCGGCGGCCGCGCGGAACTCATGAAGCTCATCGGCATGGCGGCCGATCCGGTGATCGTGGCGTTGTCCGACGACCTTGGCCGGTTGCCCGAGGGCGAGCGCGAGAAAGGGTTGCAGCTCGTCTCGGAGGCCCGGACGCGACTCGAAGCCATGTCGCGCGTGCCCGAGCGGAAGTGAGCGCGTGCCCGAGCGGAAGTTTAGTCCGTTCCTGTCATGTTGCGCGAACGCGGGTAACAGGCCGGGCGATGTATGCCCGGCCTGTTCTGGCTGGCATGCCCAAAGCCGCTTACGGCTTTGCTTCCGGCGCTTTCGGCGCATGTTCGCCGTGAATCTTGGCGCGCTCGGCCTTCCGCTCCTCCTTCTGCTGCTCCCGATGGGTCTTGGCCGCTGCGCGCTGCTTGGCCACGAACTCCTTGATCTGCTGCTTGCGCTGTTCCTGAGTCAGGCTCTTGTCCTCCATCACCTTCTGGAAGAGGGCGATGGTGTCGGCAAAACGCTTGTCGCGGAAGGCGACGTTTTCCGTGTATTGGGTCTCAAGGAACGTGCACAGTTCGGTCTTTTCGGCATCGCTCAGGTGGGAGTGCTTCGCCAGCTTCTCCTTGAGAAACGCCATGTTCTCCTCGTGCTGTTTGGCGCGGAAGGAATCATTTTCTGAGTGTTGCTGTGTGCGGTGCGCCACGATGGCAGCCTCCCGCTGCTCCGGGGTCATCCCTTTCAGGGATTCGCGAAAGGCCTTGTTCTCCTCCCCCTGCTCTGTCCGCTGGGCCTGATTCTCCTGATGCTGTGCCGCGCGGTGCTCTTTGGGGGTCCCGGTGACGTCCTGGGAACGGGCGGCCAGTGTCAGGCCTACGGTCAGAGCCGTGGCAAGTGTCAGCGCAGTACGTATGGTCATGTTGGTTCTCCGGAGTTTCTGGTGTGGGGCATGCTCACGTCCGAAGCCGGACTGTCTGCGCATGCGGTTCTATCTGGAGAAAACGCATAAGGGGGAAATATATTGTGGCGCGAGGGACAACCCGACGTCTCCTAGGGTTCCTGAACATCTGGATGTACATCCAACTGGACGAACAGCACGTTGGTCGGATTGCCAGTGAGAAAACTTGGCAACTGCAACATGCAAAGATCGCGCACAGTGATGTCCTGTTGAGCCTTCTGGTAGTGACCAATGTGGTAGCAATTTTCGAAATCGAGAATGGCAAACAAAGGGCGGTCCGGATATGCCCGGTGCATATTCAGGACCAGCGGCACAGGGTTCCCGTTGACCGCCGCTGAAACACGCGTTTTCAGAGAGAGAAAAAGTTGGGGTGCCCGCTCGCCAAACACGACCCCATCTGGCGGCACGATCTTGGCCAGTTCCGCGATGGCCTGCTTGTGCAGGTGGCTCCGCCGGGTCAATTCCCAGGCACCCTTGCGCCACACCGGGTTTGCCAGCGTGCCAAAGAGCAACAACCCCGCAAGCAACCAGACCCAACGCGAATTTTTCCGAAAGCTCTGTGGCATGGCCCACACGGCAAAGAACAGAACGATCGACCCCACCTGCAGCACGAGTCCTGATTCGATCATCGTAGCTTTCAATGTCGGGCAGTACCGGTATGCGTCGGCCAAAGGCAGAAGCGCATAACAGATGTCGGCCACGCCGAACGCGGCAAGCACGAGTCCCAGAACAGGCAGAAAGGTGATCGGTTTTTGTCGCGCGCAAAGGGCAATCAGCACAAGCAGGATGGCAGCCTTGAGAATGAACAGGCCATTGGCCATCCACACGAACTGATCGGGTAACTGGTACGCGCAGGACAGGAACTGATCCAGTCCAACCACATCCTCTGCCGCAATGCGAAACCAGCGGAACGTGAGCACGACGTATGCCAGGCATGCGAGCATCAGCGGGAAGACCAGCCCACGCCTCCGGCCAAACCACAGTTTCAAGTCGTGGCGAGCCTCAACCCACAACACAGGCATGAACGCAATCACGGGTATAAAATAGTGCGCATAATACACCGGCAAAATCATGATTCCCGCCGCGTACAGCGGCAGCGTGGCGTACAGCACCAGGCGTGCATCCCACCGAATGGGTTTGTCGGTCAACCGCCGCAGCAAAAGGAGCCCCGGCAAGACGAGGATCAGGGGAATCCAGATCCCCAGCAGGCCATCCGTCGGAAATCGCGGAAAGGCCGCGATCGCCTTCAGCGTGGATGCCCAGTCAAAGACATTGGGGAGCGGATAACTCGAGTTTGAACAGGCCAGGAGTTGCTGGACGCTCGTCCCCTGTTCGATCGCATCGCCCACGAGCAGAAGCCGGATCGCCCCCAGTTCACAATTGCCGACAGCAGAAAGCCCAGGGCAAAATAGACTGAACGGCGCAAACGATGCCTGGTGTTATGCGTTGCCAATGCCCCGCTCAGGCCAAGGGCGACCAGCACCCAGATCGATTGTTTGACCCACAGTCCCAACCCAAACACACACCCGCCCAGAAATGGACCTAGAAAACCCTTCCGCCGCGCGAGGATATAACCCATGACGACAACCGAAGCCATCAGCACGTCGCTGCTGGCCGTTCGCTCGTAAACCATCAGCAAAGGATTCAGTACGCAGCAGGCGCACAAGGCAAAGGCAATCCATGGGCGTGTCCGCCGCGACAGAAAGTAGAACAAGGCCGCCCATGCCAGGGTGCTGAACAGCAGCGGGAAGACCCTGTGCGCCCAGGTTGTCTGTCCGAAGATGGAGAACGACCCCCAGGTCAGGACATGCAAGGCGGGGCAAATGGCGTAGGTATTGGGTGAGGCCCGCAGGACATTCACAAATTGGCCAAACAGATATTGATTCTTCCCCCCGCCGCAGTAGTAGCCTTCATCCGTGGCAAAATAGCCGTATTCGTTCAAAGACGGCGTTCCGCCATCACAATCAATCCAGGTCCAGCGGGTGATCCCCAGAATGCCAAGCAGCAGAACGAGAAAGAAAAGCCGTACGCCCATGGTTTTGCCCGTCAGCACCCGGCGCGGAATTTCCCTTTTCTTTTCGATGATGGCCGGCTGGCGCACCACACGGTATCGTTTCTTCATTTCGCTTCCATGGGTTGTCAGGACTAGCAGTTTTCTCGGCACGGCGCCTGGGCGACGATTGCAAGCGTGGGGCAGAAGACTCCCTGAAGGTAGAAGGCACGGATCCCTGCGATGACGAAGCTAACTTGTGCCGTCTCCAGATCGTAGAACAAGGGCAACCGCACCAGACAGTTTGCAAAGCGCCTGCAGTTCATCAGGTCGCCCGCCGCATGAGCATCCCGATAGAAGGGCGAGCCATGGAGACCCTGATAATGAAAGGCGGCGGTAATGCCGCGCGCGCGTAAAAAGGCGATGAGTTTGTTCCGTTCGTCTTCTGTGCGGCACACCAGGCAGAAGAGGTGCGCATTGTTGGTGGCATAGGGATGGATCGGGATCAGCGAGAACAGCCCCTGCGCTGCCAGCGGGGCCAGGCCTTCGGCGTACATTTGCCAGACGACCTTCCGTCTGTCTTGAACGGTTTTCAGTTGCTCGAGCTGACCCCAGAGGAAGGCCGCAGTGACTTCGGATGGCTGAAAGGAGGAGCCGACATCCACCCACTCGTACGTCGCCACTTCGCCGCGATTAAACTTCGCCCGGTTGGTCCCCATGTCCCAGATCACCTCAGCCCGACCCGCAAAACGCGGGTCGTTTATCACCAACATGCCGCCCTCGCCGCATTGGACATTTTTGGTTTCGTGAAAAGAGAAACACGACAGATGACCAACGCCGCCGAGCGGATAGCGGCCACGCTGCTTGCGCAGGCTGGCAAGCCAGGGATATTCCGGAAAATCCAACGCGCCGCCATAGTCGGCATCGATGGCCTGTGCGGCATCCGAGATCACCAGCAGCTGGTACTTGCTGGCCAGTGCCAGGATGCGGGCCATATCACAGGCCAGCCCGCCATAATGCATCGGTACGATCACCCTGGTGCGGGGCGTGATCAGCTGCTCGATGCGCGCCACATTCACGTTGGGATGGTCGCCACCACTGTCGGCAAAAACAATCTTCGCCCCCTGACGGACAAAGGCCTGGGCCGTGCTGACAAAAGTAAAAGACGGCATGATGATTTCATCACCCGGTTTCAAATCGGCCAGCATGGCGGCCATCTCCAGCGCGTCGGTGCAGGAGGTGGTCAGCAGGCATTTAGTGAACCCATGGCGTTTCTCGAAAAAGCGCTGGCAGTTCTGTGTGAACGGCCCGTTGCCCGAGGTTTTGCCATTGGCAACCACCTGCCCGATGTAATCAAGCTCCCTGCCCACAACAGCCGGTTTGTTAAACGGAATCATGCGCCTCCTGCTCCCGGGTTTGCTGGCGCCCGCAAACCTCCTTGATGGTCGACTGCGGCTTGCCGTTGCTGTTCAGATAGAGCCTGCCGAGATATTCGCCGACCACGCCAACAGACATCAGCAGGAGACCACCGAGCAGCAACAGCAGGATTACAATTGTGATCCAGCCTTCCACGCGGTGGCCGCTCCGTGCATATTGCGCCAGATAGAAGAGCGCCAGGAAGAACGCACCGAGCGAACATGCCATCCCGATGCACGTGGAGAACCGCAAGGGCCAGACCGAGAATCCGGTCGCCACCCGCATAAACACAACCACCGACTTGGTCATGCCGTATGTGCTTTGCCCCAACTGGCGTTCGTGATGCGCGACTTCTATCTGCCCGATGTTGTGCGTAATAGCCAGAATCAGCCCGTCCACATAAGGAAAAGCAGCTGTGTACTTGACGATTTCGGCGACGATTTCGCGGCGCATGATTTTGAACGGCGACAAATACAGATGCCTCGGCTTGGCGATCACGAGTTCCGCCAGTTTGCCGGTTATCCAGCTGCCAACCCGTTTCCACCAGATGTGCTTCCGGGCGGGAAAACGCGCGTAGCAGACATCCCACGCGTGGTCTCGGCACTGGTTGTAAAGGGCCGGAATATCTGCTGGCGCATGCTGCAGGTCGTCATCCATGATGACGCAAAAGAGACCTTGCGCCTGCCGCAAACCACACAAAATAGCGCTATCCTGCCCGGCATTCTTGCGCAGACGGATGCCAACCAGCTTTTGATCCGATTCGCATAAACGCCGGATCACCCCCCAGCTGCCATCGGTGCTCTGATCGTCGACCAGGATCAATTCATGGGAATAATCGCGCAACGCCTCTGCCGTTTGTCGGACCAGCTCCTTCAGGCATGGCTCGCCGTTGTACACGGGGATAACCACACTTATTTCAACCATGTGACCTCCACGAGCATGTCGCGTGCAGTATGCACGACGCGATATTCAAACCCGACATCGCACTGCAGGGCAGTCAAGGTTTGTACCAGGGAGGGCTCCGTAAAACGAAACAGGTCCGCGTGTGGTTCCGCGCAGGTGAAGCAGGCCGCCAGCAACCGGCGTAGACCCTTCGCGTGGGCCCAGTTGGTGACTGGTTCCGACAGGACCAGTCGGGACGAACAGGCCTTGATCCGAAAAAAAAGATTTTCCAACTCGCCTTTAAATTGATAAAGCGAGCCCATCATGACACACACGTCACAGCGCGGGAGCTTCGCCGGAAGCAGCAGGTCTGCCTGACGCGCGTCGAACCGGTGGCGTCTGGCATAGGCGACGAACGCATCGCTCTGATCGATGCCGATCCACGCCATGGCGTGGCGGCGGCAATAGTCAGCTACGACCACGTCGGCAAAACAGAGTTCCAGCACGGTGCGGTCCGTCTCGCGCAACTGCTGGCAAGCCCGGCTAAAGCGATCCCGGTATTGTCCCCGATACAGGATTCGCAGGACCATCCGGTAGATCCAGAGGTGGCGGTAGATGGCGGTGTTGTTCATAGTTGGTCAGCGTACGGTGTGTCTGTGGTGACCTCACGAACCCGGGTGGCCGAGTGGTTGGAGTGTTCAATCATCCAGAGTTCTTCACGCCTGCTGAACCGAATGTCTCCCGCATGTGCCAGCCATCCAATGGCCATGGCCACTTCATTGGTCGTGGTGTGCGGCACCTTCCGAGCGAGGTATGCCAGCGGCTGAGCGCCCGACTCGCGCAATACCATGCGCACCTGTTCCGCCCATGCCGGAAGATAGGTTTCCAGGGTTGCCGGGGCGCCGTTAACAACACCGGGTTGTGGCTTTGTTTCCATCCAACAGTGCCTTCCTGTTCTGGCGCGTGCATGCGCCCGCGCGGCTACTATTCCTCTACGCAAGAAAAGAATACGCCGGACAGGATACCGTCGCTAGTGGACGATTTCTGCTTTCGGGGGTGAAGGATTCGCGGTCGCGTCGGGGGAAGTCGCGCGACTCCTGCAGCGGTGTATGCGCGACAGGGTGGCCGGAAGCTTGAAACATCCGGATACAGAAGGCCGGCTAAACTTCGGTCAGCCCTTCGCGGACAGCATACTTGGTAAGCCCGGCCATGGTCTGAACATTCAGCTTTTGCATGAGATGTTCGCGGTGGGCGTGGACCGTCTTGATGCTCAGGTTCAACACGGCGGCAATTTCTTTCACGGATTTCTCTTCCGCCAGCATTTGCAGAATCTCACGCTCACGGTCGGTTAACAGTGAGAAAGCCGAGGCGCGAGCCGTGGTTGCATTGCGCACGTAGCATTCGACGAGGGTGCCGGAGATCGCCGGGCTGAGATAGGTCTGGCCGGCCATCACGGTCCGGACCGCCTGGATGAGTTCGTCCGCCTCGCATTTTTTGCACAGGTAGCCGACTGCCCCGGCGCGCAGCATTTCGGAAACGTATTTCTCGTCCGTGTGCATGGAGAGCGCGATTACGCGGGTCTTGGGCAAGTCACGCTTGAGCTGCCGCGTGGCTTCGATCCCGTTCAGCGCCGGCATGCCGATGTCCATGATCACGACCTCCGGGCGGAGCTTGGCGATCTGGGCGATCGCATCCCTCCCATCCTCGGCTTCGCCGACGATCGTCATGTCCGATTCCTCGGCGATGAGTCCGCGCAACCCTTGCCTGAATATCCTGTGGTCATCAGCCAGGAAGACCCGGATTAACATGCGCCTACTCCTTTTTGTTATCGCTGAGTCGAACGGGCAGCGCCACGGTCACTTGTGTGCCCGCACCCCGCGAGGATTTAACCGTGAATCGCCCATCGAGATGCTCCAGTCGCTCGCGCAGGTTGAACAGGCCAAACCCGCCCGTCCGGCTGAACCCCTGCCCGGCATCGGCCGCATCGAAACCGACACCATTATCGATCACGGAAACGAACACCTCTTCGGCATCTCCGCCACACGTGACGGTCACGCGGGTGGCTTCCGCATGCTTTACAACATTGAAGAGCAGTTCCCGCGCCGCCCGATAGAGTACCACGCGTTCGTCATTGGAGAGATCCATAGGCGTTCCCTGGTCATGGCAGGAAATGTCTACGGAATGATGTTTGCCCATGTCCCGGCATAGCTCCTCTACGGCCGCAGGCAGCCCCAGGGTATAGAGCGCGGGAGAACTGAGATCAAATGTCAGGGAGCGCAGCTCGCTGATGGTCTGGTCGATGAGCTCGCGGCTCTCGGTGATGGCTGAGGTGACGCCTTGCGGGGCGGGCAATTTGAGGGCGCGTCCAAGTTTCATGAAGCAGGTGGCGAGTAGCGGTCCGGCCTTGTCGTGAAGACCTGCCGCGACTTGTCGACGCTCCTGCTCCTCTGCAAGGGCGGCCTCGACGGCCATGGCGCGCAGTTGATGGTCATACGCTACGAGCTTGGACTGCAGGGCTTCGCGTTCATGGGAATCCTGTTGCAGGGTTTCCGCCATGCGATCGAACGCCACCGCCAGATGTGTAATTTCGCGTGGACCGTGAGTGACGCCGGTACGGGTTGTGAGATCGCCGGCACCCAGGCGCTGCGTGGCTTTGACCAGCGCGGATACCGGGTTCGTAATGAAAAAGCCTGTCCCAAACCACGCCGCGAGAACCAGCACAATTCCAACAATGGATACACCCGTCAGGCTTCGGTGCATGTCATGCCGCGCGGCGGCCAAGGCCGTTTCCCTGGATACGCCGATGCTTACGACAATGTCGCCGGAAACCGCCTTCACGGAATTAAAGGCATACAATCGCCGTATGCCGGAGACACCCACCAGGTCGGCAGTCCCTTCACCTTTCTTGATAATCTCATCGAAGACCTGTGAATCCGGGAAGCGCTTGCCGGTCCACATTTCCTTGTCCGGATGTCTGGTCAGCACGGTTCCGGAACGGTCGAGAATGTTGAGTACCATATCACGCGGGAAGAGCGACTGATCGCCGGTCACCCGTTCTTCCGCCAGCAGCGCATCCAGCCACCCCAGATCAAGCCAGACAAAGGAGACCGCAGAACGATTGGTCTCGATCCCGCCTGCCACATAATAGGCGACACAGAGCATCCCCTTGCCGCCAAAATTGCTCTCTGGACCGCGAGCATCGAATCGGCCGACCGCGAGTTTTTTTGACTCGATCGCAACGCGCAGCAACGCCTCGTCAATCGTCTCGGCTGTCAGACGGCCGGGAGAAGCCGTTCGGTACGTCTCCCCGGTAGGGATTACAACTACGAATTTTGAGTAGTAGGGACAGCATTTGGCGAGGTCGTCCAAGATGGCTTTGCCCTGCTCCGGACGGGTCGTGCGACTGATGTTGGCCGCCATGATCAGCATCTGCCGCGTATTTTCCATCAGGTGGTTTACGTCGCCGGTAATGAACGCGCTGAGGCGTTGCACCTCCTGCTCGAGGTCGGCGGATTCACGCACGAACTGGTGCTGTGCTCCATACCAGATCAGGGCCAGCAACGGCACCGTGATCAGGATGATCGCGGCGATCAGGCGGGTACGAAGGCTGGACGGTAGAAGAAAACGCATGGGCCGATTCCCGGGCTGGTTGGCAAACGGAGCTTACCATGACGGTCGGGCAGTTTGCATCCCCATTGAGCTGGTTGCCGAAACAGTCTGTACGAAGTTCCGTTGGACGTTGGGCGTTGGGAGTTGGACGTTGAAAATTTACGGCTTCTGCTGGTAGCGCTCTTTGGAAAGAACCCTAAGTCCGACAGGCTGCTAGTGCATCCGGTAGGGACGGCTCTCCGAGCCGTCCGGACTCTGGCAGCGGACGCCCCGGAGGTGCGTCCCTACCTGAGCCGTCCGGGCTCTGGCAGCGAACGCCCCGGAGGTGCGTCCCTACCTGCGCCGTCCTGTCCGGACTCCGGCGTCAGGCGGATCAAGGCCTTGTCGTAGCGGATGGTAACCACAAACCCTGCGAGGAAGGGGTACCCGACAATGCCGTCGTAGGTGGCGCCGGCGATGCGTTCGCCTGGCGGCCGGTGAATAAGGGTCGACACGTGCGAGACCACGGCCTCTCCCATGGATAGCTGATCCAGCGTGGTCAGGCGGGCGCCGGGATAGCTGGGCAACGGCTGGCTCTTGAGCTTGAGCTGTTCCGCAATCGGCGGCGAGAGCAGGACTTCCGCAGATCCTGTGTCCAGCAGGAAGGTGAGCGGTCCGGACCGGTTTACCTTTCCGCTGACGTGGATCAGGCGGTCTACCAGGCGGAAAGGTACGAGGAAACTATTAGTGGCCGGTGACATGGCCGCCGCCTGGGCTGAAGACTGAAATTGCACCACGCTGCGGGAATAGTCGATCGTTGTCGCAAACCGGCTGAGAAACGTGTAACCGAGAATTCCGCCGTAGTTGATCCCCTCATCCAGGCGCAGCGAGAGTGCCTGCGGCGGATCAAATATAAAGACCGGTAGATTGGTGAGGCTGACATTCCCTGCGGAGAGTGAGCCGACGATCCCCTTCTTTTGCAAGCCGGGGTAGGGGAGTGTCGCGATTCCCGCTGCCCTGGCCGTGGAGGGGGTGACAATGGTTTCCGTGGCGCCGGTGTCGACGATGAACTGAAACGGCCCCCGGCCATTCAGACGCACCGGCACAAACACCACACGCCCCGCAATCTGGGCCTGGATTTCATCGGCAGTCGCAGTGCGCCACGGCGGAAGCGAAGTGGCCAGCATCAGGGATAATGCAAGTTGCAGGTGTCGGTTGCGCGCGCCGGGTGGGCGGGTCAACCGCCGGTGCATACCCCCTGCGGCAATCCGCGGATAGTCTGCCGGTACAGCGGGGGCTGCGCACCCGCTGTCGTCTGACCGTCCGACCGTTTCATATTGTACTGCGGACAAGAAATCGCCTTTATTACTTCGCCCCGCAGCGTGTCAGAAGGACAACCAGATCCTGGTTTTTGGCGTTGGAGGCCAGTTGCAGCGGCGTGGCACCTGTGCGGCTGCGTAGATTGACGTTGGCACCAGCGGTAGTCAGCAGGGCCGCCGAACGGATCTGTCCAGCGCCCACGGCATACATCAAAGCCGTCTGTCCCTGTTCGTCGATGGTATCCAAGGAAGCGCCGGCCGCCATGAGCTTACGCACAATGTCTTCGTGGCCGTTCTTGGCCGCAAACATCAGCGCCGTTGTCCCCTTGCGCGACCTGGCATTAACCTGCGCGCCCCGTTGAATCAGGCGATCCACAATATTGGAATACCCGCCAGCGGCAGCGCCCATCAAGGCGGTTGAGCCAAACTGGTTTGCCGAATGCACGCTGACCGATGGCTTCTTGAGGAGATGTTCCACGGCCAGATCTTCCCCGGTGGCGGCGGCAATCATCAGTTCGGTGTTGCCGTTCTTGCCGCGCTGTTCAAAGGCTGCTGTCTCCCGGGTCGCGGTGGAGAAATCAGCCACCAGGGCTTCGACCTGAAACAGAACACCAACATTTCTGGTTTGAAACCCGCCGGGTTCTACAGCTGGCTGGGTGGCAATCGCGCCCCCCCAACCTCCGACCGCCACACCGCCACCGACCACGGTGAAGGTCGTGGGGTAGATATATTCGGTGTAGACGGCTATTTCAGCCGCCTGGACCGGCGCTCCGAAGAGACCAGCCAAGCCGGCCGCGGCCATGCAGGCCCGTATTGTGCAGGCAGAAATATGAGTTCGCATGCCACCTCCTGCTGTATATCCGCTAGAAATGGCAAAACCCAACACAATTTTCTGAATTATTCTACCGGACTTTATCCTGCAACACGTTCGGAAGCAACGGGTTGGCAAGACGCATGCCCGTTTCGATCCCGCTGACGACCTCGCACATCCCTTTGTCCGCCGGGATCGTGCGCACCAACACCTGCCGCATCGCGAGCGGCTATTCGTTCGCGCAGGATGCGCTCGATCACGGCTTTATAAATGCGCCTACTCCCCCAATGGATTCCAGACCCTACGAAAACCGACATCGCGGAAATCGGCGGTGTTGACCGTGGCAAAATCAGTGACACCATGATGCTGCAGGGTCAACGCCAGCCGGATGTCTATGACGCGCCGCCGCGCGAACGGATCGCGCCCCGCCCTGACCCAGACGGCGTCCATCACGGAGGCGTGATTGACCAGCCGCCAACTCGCGCAAGGACGCGAGCGTTATGCCTGGCCGCAGGTTCGTCCGCACCGCCTTGGGCAGTTCCCAGACAACTCCGGTCTCCGCCGTCAGCGGCGGGTAGACCCGCGCGATGTACTCAACCCCGCGCCGCAGGACTTCGGCCAGCGACAACTCACGCTCGACGGCCACGCGCTTCGCCTCCCGGTACAGCCGATCCGGCAACTGGATTCGCATCTTAACCATGATGGCAAAAAACACTCATGGTGTTTTGATGTCAACTGCCGACTTGAGTTAACGATGATTGATCTTTTCCTTAAACCCCACAAATTGGAGCGCTTCAGGAAAAGACCATGAATGCCGGCCCGGTCAGTAGCGAACCGTGCACGACGCCGGGAACGGGAAACGGCACGCCTTCGGCGCGACCGGGGCAAGACCATTTCTGTTCTCCTGCTGGCGCGCGGCGGCCGACTACTGGCCTGACGCCTCCCCACGCACGAGCGCGCATGCGCCCGAAGACGAACTAGCCGGGAAATTCAATATGCCGTTTTTGAAATGTGCCCGGTTCCAAATACGCCCCCGCTCGCTACTTCATTGTCATTTCGAGTTCCATTTTCCGAGCCAGAAGTTCATCCAACCGTTTCTTCAAGACAGTAATTTCTTTTTTGATTTTGCGTAATTCCGTCTGATTTTTTCCGCTTGATAAACAGGCTGCGCCAAGTTGTTGGGCGATGTATTGCTCAAGTTGGCTTCGTAAAACTTTTATGTATGGGTTTCCCCATAGTGATCCCTGTCGGTATTCAAGTTTCCCCGATCGGACACCCTTCTCAATAAAGGCGCGACTTACGCCGAATTCCTTCTGCGCCGTCACATCGCTTAAGGTTGCCCCTTTGCGATTCCATTCACCATATTCTGCCATATCTCATTTCTCCGGTTCGCGCTACGGCTTTCGGACGGTGACCTCGATTTCCGCGGCTGCCCCCACGAACCATTTCTGGACGTACAGCGTCCCGATGATCGGCGGCTGCCCCTCCGACGGAATCTCGTTGAATTTCACGGTGTTTTTTGTTTCCTTCTCCACCTTGAACTTGACTGTCTTTTCCATGGCTTGCCTCGTTTCTCGTTTTGTTTGGTTCCTCGTTTTTACGGAGGATAAGCTTCCATGCCTGCCCGCAGGGCGCCTTCAACTGTTCCGTCAACCTGATCGTCCCCAGGGAAGCAAAATTCATCGGGTGAATATTGTTCCGTGCTGTACTTAAAGATGGCAAAGTCCCACTCGTGTTTCGGTTCGCCTGTGAATGTTAGACGACAGACACGAGTAACACTACCGAAAGCCCTGCGATCCAAGTATAAATGGAGACCTTTGAATCGTGCGACATACGCAATTTCCCAATCGGCAAAATTCTCCCGGTTGAATTTCGCGATGGAGTCCGCCACGCGTTTCTTTACTTCCTCAAAGATTGTTTTCCTGTTCATTTTTCTGTTCTTTCTTTCAACGGTCAAACCTCACCCTCACGAAGCGAATTGAAATTGATAAGAAATCGCTTTTCGGTAGCCCCCGGTCGGCCTCGGCCCGCACAGGCCGAAAACATGCCGTAAAAGCTACGCCTTCGGCGCGACCGGGGCAAGACCATTTCTGTCCTCCTGCGGGCGCGCGGCGGCCGACCTGCTGGCCTGTCGCCTCCCCACGCACGAGCGCGCATGCGCGCGAAGACGAACTTGCCGGGAAATTCAATGTGTCGTTTTTGAAATGTCCTGGTTCCAAATACGACCCCGCTCGCTTCGACCGACCCCGCTCGCTTCGACCCCGCTCGCTCGGATGTAGCTGAAAGAAATTCAGCGACATTTGATCGCATGTGGTATCCAGGTGCACAAGGACGAGACTGGCAAAGGCACCAGTAAGCGCGCGGTCGTGGAGGTCGGGTTCCATAGCCTCTAGAGGATAGGAAATGTAGAGATACGGTCCTTCTCGCTCCTCGGTCCGTCTCGCTCCGCGCTGCGGTTTTTCTCACGTAGGGTGCGGCGCGAGATGTGAATGCAAATCATGTCGGTGACTGAGCCGGTAGTGTTTCCATGACGATCTGCGTGAGTTCTTTCAACGTGGCGGCGTGGTGTTCTTTGAGGTAGGCGGTGAGCGCCGGTGTATTGACGATCTTGCGCACGTAGAGGGTCATCTTCATGAGGTCGGCCGTGTACTGACGGTAGAGTTTGGTGTAGAAGTCCTGCTGCTGTTCGGCCTCCTGCAAGCGGGTGACGATCTCCTTGCGTTTTTGACTGTTCGCCGACCAGGAACACCGCGGAGTGCGGCCAGGGTTCCGCATTTCGGGCGGCGTCTTCAGAATCAGCGCACGTATAAAGCCGGGGGTGTAGTCATGGACGCGCTTCATCTCCTTTAGAATCTCCAACTGGCGTTCGGGTTTTGCGCCTACCAGTTCCTGGACCGCATTCCTGCCCAGAAGATCCTGATTGAAAGCCTCCTTCGCTTTAGGATGGAGTTGCGAGATGACTTTTTGCGCCAACCGATCATGAAGGCCTTTCACGCCGAAGACTTCTGCAATGGTCTTTTCGTCCACCGTTTCAAGGGCTTTTCGAAGCATGCGGATCTCCTGGCTACAGGAAAGCCGGTTCACCATGCGGTTGAACGTGTAGGCCTCCTTGGTCGGAAAGACGATGCAGGGAGCTGTCTCGATCTGCAGTTCCTGGAAGGCGCGGTATCGCAGATACCCGTCGAGAATGACGTAGGTGTCCCCTTCCGGGTAGACGCAGAACGGTTCAATGAGGCCAAGAGTCTTGATGCTCGAGCAAATCCGTCGATAGCCCCTGTTGGTCTTGGTGTTGAGGGACTCCCGTTCTCGAAGCGGGGTGAGCGCTGTCAGCGGGATATCCAGACCGTTGACTTGAAATGGGGCATCCATGGTGTATCTCCTTTGTTTCTATGCCGGCACGATGGTTGGCGATTGCTGAAGTTCAATGCCGTACTTCCCGATGAGTTGCGGCACTGCCAGGTCAACTGTCTTGAGTAGGGTTCTGAATTCGGCATCCGCCAGCACCGCGGAGGCGCCCATTAACAGTCCCATCAGCCGGTTCTCCTTGCGGGTAGTCTCGCGGACGTAATCCTCTTTCTCTTGCGTCAGTTTAGCGATGTCACGGGTCAGGTCCTTGATGGTGTACTGTGCGGCTTCGCCGCGCGGTCTCGTCTGCGGGCTCTTTCCCCGGTTCAGGCGCAGTTCCAGCAGTTTGCGGACGCGCGGAACCGATGGGGCGTTGACGATCTTTTCGTCGAAGGCATCCATGAGCAGGTTCTGAATCGAAGGAGAAGTCGTTATGCCGAAGCAAAAACCTTGGTACAAGGTGGTGACGCCACGGGAAGACCTTCGCGAGGGTCGGCCACTGGACGCTTCTGAGTTCGCGGTACACCTGGATCACATTCGCGAAGGACAGGCGCATGCAGACTATCAGGACCCAGTGCGTTTTTTCCAGCGCACGTTCCTGACGAAAAATCTGCTGGCGGTGACGGCCGAGGTGCAACGCCGGTTGAGCGGTGTCAACACCGAGGCGTCGGCCGTGTTTAACATGACGACGCAATTCGGCGGCGGCAAAACGCATGCGCTGGCGTTGCTCTACCATCTGGCCAAGGCCGGGGCGGCGGCAAAAGATTTCGCCGGCGTATCCAGCATCCTGCAGAAAGCCGGGCTGAGCGGCATTCCCAATGCGCATGTGGGGATCTTTGTCGGGACGCGGTTTTCGGTGTTGAAAGGCGCGGGTGGCGAAGACGGAACACCCAAGCGCAAGACACCGTGGGGCGAGTTGGCCTGGCAGTTGGGCGGAGAAGCTTCATACGCGGCGGTAAAGGAGTATGACGAACAGGGGATCGCGCCTTCTGGCACTGACATCCGGGCGATGATGCCCAAGGATGGACCGTCGTTGCTGTTGATTGACGAAGTGATGAACTACATCTGCGGCGAACGTAAAACCACACGCGCCGGGGAACTGTATCGGTTCCTGATGAACCTGTCGGAAGAGATTACCGGCATGAACGGCGTGGTCGCGGTGGTGTCCATTCCTGCGTCGGAATTGGAGATGACGGCGGAAGATGAGGCGGACTATGCCCGGTTGAAGAAGATGTTGGACCGGAAGGGTAAGCCGGTGATCATGTCTTCAGAAAACGAGATGTCAGAAATTATCCGGCGGCGTTTGTTCGAGTGGGACATGCGGGCCATCTCGGCGGACGGCCGGGTGATGTTGAGCCAGGAAGCGGTGGAGGCCTGCAAGGAATACGCGGACTGGGTGCAGGATCATCGGAATCAGGTGCCGAACTGGTTCACCGATCACGCGGTGGATGCTTTCCAAGCGACCTATCCTTTTCATCCGATGGTGATCTCGGTTTTCGAGCGCAAATGGCGCGAACTGCCACGGTTTCAGCAGACGCGCGGTGTATTACGGTTGCTGGCGTTGTGGGTGTCGCACGTATACCAAACAGGGTTCAAAGGCGCGCAGAACGACCTGCTGATCACGTTGGGGTCGGCACCGATGGAAGATTCGCAGTTCCGGACAGCGGTCTTTGAACAGTTGGGGCAGGACCGGCTTGAGGGGGCGGTGACAACGGACATTGCGGGAAAGAAGGAATCGCACGCCCTGTTGCTTGACGGCGAAGCCGAGGAAACATTGCGCAAGGCGCAGGTATATCGGAGGACGGCCACGGCGGTCTTTTTTGAGTCCAACGGCGGGCAGGGAGAAAAGCGACAGTGCGCCACAGTGCCGGAATTGCGCATGGCGGTGGGCGGGCCTGGTGTTGACGTGGGCAATGTGGAGACGGCTTTGGAAGGGCTTGTGGACCGGTGCTATTACCTGACGTTGGATCGAAACAGTTATTACTTCAGTCTCAAGGAAAATCTGAACAAGCGATACGCAGACCGGCGCGCTAGTGTGAAGGATGAAGACGTTGAGCAGTTGGTGCGCGAAGAAGTGGAAGGGATATTTGGCGCTGTAGATGGCGTGGAACGGGTCTTCTTCCCGGAGGTGTCCGGGCAGATTCCCAACCGCGCGGTTGTGACGCTGGTGGTCGTGGCGCCGAACCATTGCCTGCATGACGATCCGGGGTTTGGTGCCAGCATGCTGGCGATGACCAAGGAGAACGGCACCACCATGCGCGCGTTCAAGAGCGCATTGATCTGGATTGTGCCGGACAGCGCGGACGGGATGCGCGAAGAAGCGAGGAAAATGCTGGCATGGGAGGCAATTGACGCAGAGATCAAACCCGGCCAACTGGATGACAACCAGCAACGATTGCTGGCGGACAACATCAAGCGGTCACGCCGGGATTTGAAGGAAAGCGTTTGGCGGAGTTACAACAAGGTGATGCTGTTGGCGAAAGACAACACCTTGAAGGCGGTGGATTTGGGCCTGGTGACGTCCAGCGCGGCGGAGTCCATGACGAAGTTGGTGATCTCGGTTCTGCGGCAGAACGATGAGATTGTGAAGGCGGTCAGCGCCCGGTTTTTGGTCACCAACTGGCCTCCCGCGAAGGCGGAATGGAGCACCAAAGAACTCCGGGATGCCTTCTTCTCTGCGCCCCAGTTCCCGCGCCTGTTGAGCGGCGAAGTCATCAAGGGGGCAATTGTGCGGGGTGTGGCCGAAGGGCAGATGGCCTATGTTGCCAAAGGACCGGGCGGCGGGTACGAGCCTTTCTTTTACAAGCGGGGGTTGGCAGAGGGAGACGTTGAAATATCGGATGACTTCTATGTCATCAAGGGCGAAGACGCTGAACGGCACATCAAACCACCGGCACTGGCCAAGGTTGTGGTGGTGCCCGATTCGGTCCTTTTGAAACCGGGACAGAAGCAGACCTTCATCGTCAAGGGATTCGACCAATTCGGAAAGGACATTGCCTGCGGCGCTGTGGCGTGGAGCGCCACCGGCGGGAGTATCGGCGGCGACGGAGTCTATCAGTGCGCCGATGATGAAGGCAATTTCCTGGTGCATGCCACGGCTTCTGGCATTACCGGCTGCGCGGGCGTGGCCGTGGCGAAGAAGGCCACTGTTGCGGTGCCTGTGGTTTCTGCTGGTGGGCCGGGCGAGAAGGCATTGCGGTGGTCGGGTGAAGTGCCGCCACAGAAGTGGATGAACTTCTACACTAAGGTGCTTTCCAAACTTCTGACAGGCGGAGGATTGAAAGTCACGGTGAGCATTCAATCCACTCCTGCCGGTGGCGCCACCGCCCGACAGGTTGAGGAAGTTAAAACGGCGCTGCGCGGGTTGGGTTTGAACGACAGTGCGGATGTGTCTTGATAGATGTCAGATTTCTCGCGCGTGGCCGTTGCGGTCGATTCGCTTCTGGCGGTTTGGCGCATGATAAACGGTGATTAATGAATGTTGGAGGCGCGGTGTCGGGTCGTGAGTGTGACGTTGGTTTGCTTTAGGGATTTGATGGAGGCCGATTATGGGTCACTTCCATTTGGGTCGTCTTCATCGGCAAATTCAACCGCCCGAAGCTCTGAATTCTGACTCCTGAATTCTGGATACCTGAGTAGTTACGTGTGATCTCTCAAGCCAAGACCCCTCCGTTATTGCCGAACAAGCTGCATCCCCGTTTCGATCCCGCTGACGACCTCGCACATCCCTTTGTCTGCCGGGATCGTGCGCACCAACACCTGCCGCAGGCGGTTGTCGATGACGGCGCGCACGTATTCCAGCTGCCCGACGCGGGTCACGCAGGCGTCGGGCACCAGGAGCGCGGCGCGCGTACCGGTGTTCAGTTCCAGCACGCCAAACATGCCGGGCATCAAGGCCGGTGTGTTGGAGATGCAGACTTTTATGAGGAAGGTGCGGCTGCCGGGATCAACCGCCGGCACGATCTCGCGCACTTCACCGGTCAGATTCGTGCGCAGCGCATCCACGTAAAACGGGACCTTTTCGTCCAGCCGGATGCGCGACACCAGGCCTTCGCGCACCGGCACGTCGAGCATCAGGCGCGCGGGGTCGAACAGCCGCAGCACCATGTTGCCGGGGCTGGCCAGATCGCCGGGATCCGCGAGGCGCTCCGCCACTACGCCGTCCATGGGGCTGACGATGGTGGCATAGCCGAGGACGGCTTCCGCCTGACGCAACGCGTCGGTCGCCGCCTGCGCGCCGGCTGTCGCCTGGCGGAAAACGGATTCGGCCTGATCAAAGGCCTGCCGCGTAACCGTGCCGCTGGCCAGCAACTTGCGGGCGCGCTCTAATTCCGTGGTCGCAAGATCCAGCGCTGCCTGCATCTGCCGGGCGCGCTCCGTCGCCTGCCGTACACCGGCCGTCAACTCCGCGTCATCCAGCTTCAGCAGGATGTCGCCCTTGGCGACGCGGTCGCCGGAACGCACGGGAATTTCCAGAATGCGGGCCACGATGCGGGGCGCCAGGTCCACCTGCGTGCGACTCCGGACTGTCCCGACAGCACGGTAGGTGACCGGTCGCTGCACAGACTGCACTACGAAAGTATCCTTGTCGGTCGAAGGTCCGGCCGGAAGTTCGGTCTGGCCCGGCACGATCCTGCTGCCAGCCAGCGCGCCGGTCTGCCAGAGCATGACCAGCACAATCAGGCCGGTTGCGGCACTGATCTGGATCCACTTTGTGTAGCTTCCAGACAAGAATCTGAATTTCATGGGTCGTATCCTTTCCAAAAAGACATTTGTCGGTTTTGTTGTCCGCAGATTTCGCAGATTAACGCAGATTGGGATGTTGCGAGTTGCGGGAGTCACACACCAAAACTCTCAATCTGCGTTAATCTGCGAAATCTGCGGACAACCGCATTCTCATAACTCCTGGACATGAGTAGTAACAATTAGTGTGTTCTTTGAACAGGAGGTAACAGAGAAAACGAAGGGATTCTCTGTTTTCTCCGTTGCCTCCTGTTCAAACACAGCAATTCTCATTATGGCTTCCGGCGGGTCCGGCGGCCCCGCCCTACCTGGCCAATGCGCGTTGGCTTGCTGACTTTTGCAATGCGCGTATCGCCACTTGCCACCACATCGGTTTCCGCTTCGGTGCCCGGTTCGGCGGCTACCGCCGGCTTTGGCTCCTCTGCCGCGGCAGTTCTCGTTATGGCGGACGAGCATGCCCTTACGGGCACACTACAAACGGCTGCTGGCCGATTCGAGGCCGTTTGTAGTGACGCCGTAAGGCGTTTTGGCGCCGTAATGTGAACTGCTGCATCTACCTCCGGTTCCTTGCGCCCATACACCAGATAATACACGGTTGGTATCACCAGCAGGGTGAAGGCTGTGCTGGCGAAGAGACCAAAAATCAACGCCCAGGCGAGTCCGGAGAAGACCGGGTCGAGTGTGATCGGCCAGGCGCCCAGCATGGCCGTGATGGCGGTCAGGAAAATCGGCCGCAGGCGCACGGCGCCGCTGTCCAGCAGCGCTTCGCGCAGCGGCTTGCCCTCGCGCAGCGCCGTATGGATGAACTCAACCAGCACGATGCTGTTGCGAATCACGATGCCGCCCAGCGCGATCATGCCGATCATGGCGGTGGCTGTGAAGAAGACCGGGGTGGGGTAGCCGGCGACCGGATGGTTGGCCACGAAATTCAACAGCGCAAACCCGGGCAGAATACCTATGGCGGTCAGTGGTATGGCCAGCATCATGATGCCGGGCACGGCAAAGCCGCCGGTCTGCAGCACCAGCAGCAGGTAGATGCCGAGCAGGGCCACGCCAAAGGCGATGCCCAGGTCGCGGAAGACGTCCACCGTGATCTGCCATTCACCCTCGCCGGCCCATTTCACGGTGACATCATCCGGCAATGGCGTGCTTTGCAACTGACTTTGCATGGCCAGCACGACTTCGCCGGGCGCGCGCCCGGCGCACTCGGCTGTCACAAAGACCGTGCGATTGAGATCCTTGCGATAGACAGGCTGCGGTTCCAGCTCTTCACGGAACGTGGCGAGCTCGCCAAGTTGCACCTGCTTGCCGTCGCTTCCGCGCAGCCAGAGCTGCGCGAGGCGATCCTGCTGGACACGGTCGGCGAATGGCAGGCGGAGATGCACCAGCAGCGGATCGCGATCGTCCGGTTCATGGAGCGTGCCGGGCGGAAGCCCGCCGTGGGCGGCTTGCACAGCCTGGTTGATATCCGCGGCCGAGAGCCCGTGGCGCGCCGCCTTTTCGCAGTTGATCTCCAGCGTCAGCCGCGTGTGCGGGCGCTCGGACATGTCGTCGATCTGTACGATGTGTTTAGGATCCAGCTTGGCCAGCATAGTTTCCAGCTGCCGGGCGCCAGCCAGCATCTGGTCATAGGTGGTGCGCGGTCCGCCCACCACTTCCGCCACGATGGTGCTCAGCACGGGCGGGCCGGGTGGCGCCTCGACCAGCGACAGGCGGGCCTGATGCCGGGCGGCGATCGCCGTGAGTTCGTCGCGGATGCGCAGCGCAATCTCGTGGCTTTGCTGGCGGCGTTGCAGCTTGCTGGCGAGGTTGACGCGAATCTCGGCCTGGTGGGGCTGGCGGCGGAATTGGTAGTGGCGCACGAGGCCGTTGAAGTCAATGGGCGAGTTCACGCCGCTGTAGGTCTCGAAGTCGCGCACTTCGTTGATAGTGGCCAGGCGGGCCTCAAGCTCCTGACAGACGCGGTCCGTGGTTTCGAGTGAGGCGCCGTCCGGCAGGTCCAGTACGAGCAGCAGTTCATCCTTATTGTCGAATGGCAGCATCTTCAGCGGCACCGCCCCCCATACGACCAGGAGCAGCGAGGCCAGCAGCAGCAGCCCGGTGGCGACCAGTAGGAGCGCGCCGCGGCGCGGCTGCAGGAACGGCCCGAGCGCTGCGCGATATCCGCGGCGGATCCAGGCTGGCGTGCCGTCTTCCGGGGCGGCACTCTCCGCACGCCCGCGCAGCAGACGGTATGACAGCCACGGCACAAAGGTCACGGCGCAGACTGCACTGAACGCAATGGTCACCGGTACCATGAGCGCCATGGGTCGCATGTAGGGGCCCATCATGCCGGTGATGAAGAACATCGGCAGAAAGGACACGATGACCGTCAGCGCGGACATGAAGACCGGCTCGACCATCTCGTGCACGGCATGCAGCGTGGCGGCGAACGGGTTGAAGATCCGCATGCGGATGTGCCGCTGGATGTTGTCCACGTTGATGATCGGGTCGTCCACCACCAGGCCGAGGCTGAGGATCAGCGCAAAGAGTGTGACGCGGTTCACGGAATACCCGGCGAGCAGGTTGACGAACAACGCCAGCGCAAAGCTTACCGGCACGGATAACCCCACCACCAGGCTCTCGCGCCAGCCGAGCGTGATGCCGATCACGGCGGAGACGATCAGGATGGCCAGGAGCATGCTGTAGAGCAGGTCGTCCACCTTGGCCTTGGCGGTTTCGCCATAGTTGCGGGTGATGCGCATTTCCACGTCATCCGGCACCACGGTGCCGTGCAACGCCTCGGCCTGTGCGGCGACTTGGCGGGTGACGGTGATGGCATTGGTCCCCTTCTTCTTGGCGAATGCCAGTGTCACGGCAGGTCGGCGCGTGCCGGCGATGGCCGCGTTGCCGGCATCAGCAGGACCGAAGCCGATGTGGTGGTACCAGCGCGGCTCCTCTGGTCCGTCGCGCACGGTTGCCACATCGGCAATCTTGACGGTCCGCCCTTCCGGGCTGCGGACGACGGCATTCCGCACCGACTCGACGGAATCGAGCGGGGCGCGCGGTCGCAGGGTCAGCACGCGGCCGTTCGACAGCAGGCTGCCCGCATCGCCGCCCGGATCGCTCCCCTGCAGCGCGCGCTGCAGGTCAGCCAGGCAGACGCCGCGGCTGGCCAGGGCTTCCAGCTCCGGCTCGACCGTGATCTCGCGTGCCAGGCCGCCGAAGATCTCGCTGCGCGAGAGGTCGGCCAGGCTCTCCAGGCGCACTTTGGCTTCTTCGGCGATGCGGCGAAGCTGGTAGGCATCGCGCGTCGCGGAGTGGAAGGTGAGCGTGATTACCGGCACGTCGTCAATCTGCACGGGCTTCACCACCCACCCGGCTACGCCGGGCGGGACAAGGTCGCGATGACTTTCGATCTGGTCGCGCAGGTTGACGATCGAACGTTCGCGGTCCTGCCCCACGAAGAAGCGCACGGTCACGACGGACTGGTCGCGGCGGCTGATGGAATAGACGTGCTCCACGCCCGACACCTGCCACAGCAGGCGTTCGAGCGGGCGGGTGACCTGTTGTTCGACTTCGGCAGGCGAATGGCCCGGATAGGAGACGAACACGTCGGCCATGGGCACGACGATCTGCGGTTCCTCCTCCTGCGGCGTGAGCATCAGCGCGACCACGCCCACTACGGCTGCTGCTACGAGGAAGAGGAGCGAGTGCGGGCCGGAAAGGAAGGTGCGCGCGATGCGCACGGTCCACCCCTGCGGTTCGTCGGTGCGGTATTCGTTTTTGTGGTTCATGGCGCTAATCGTTGCGTACTTTTAATTACACGCATCAACCGGTCGTCCTCTGCTGCATCTGCCGCAGTCATACAGTGCCACCGTTGCGCCAATCATACAAGGTGTTAGCACATAACGCCAGCAGGCTGCTGGTTGTGCCAACAGTTCTCATTATGGCGCAAGAACGCCTTACGGCGTCACTACAAACGGCCTAGATCCAGCAAATAACCGTTTGTAGTGTGCCCGTAAGGGCATTCTCGTTTGCCATAATGAGAACGGGTGCGGCTATTCGCCGGAAGGAACCCCGCACTTCTGCAGGATCACCTCCAGCGGGCAGAGTCCCGTGAAGGCCGATTGTAGCAAGTTAAGGCCCACAAACCCCGTGAAGAAGAACCATCCGGGATTTATCCAATAGCCCAGTGCCAGACTGCCCAGTACGAATATGCCGGCTACGATACGCACATACTTTTCCGTGGTCATTTTCATATGCATGCCTTCCATTTCGCATTGGCAGCGCACTATTTTCCGGCCGCGAACAGCAACCCCATCACAACGCCCAGGATGGTGCTGATCCATGGGCTTGACGTGATCGGACAGGTTCCGGACGAACATCCGATGAGGCGGTAGAGGCCGAAGCCGAGCAACCCGCCCACAACGGCGCTGATGGTCATTCGCAAGATCATGCGGCTTTCTCCTTTTACGGACATCTTATTGATGGTCCTACTTGGATTAGAGCCGCGAAGGAGCAAAAGGTTACAGTGGTTGGCGTCTTTTTTTTGCGACGGGTTTTCTATTCCGGCAGTCGCGTAGGGCGGCATGCAGGCGCTCGCGAAAGGCGAGGGGGAGTTCACACGGCTCGTCCTTCCGATAGAGCGTGATGGTCTTGCGGATGTTGTCCACCACCACCTGGCAGGGATTGCACTGTGCCAGGTGGCCTTCGAGGGCCTTGCAGACGGATGGATTGACCGTGCCGTCCACATAGTCGTTCAGGATGGCGAGGAGTTCTTCGCAGGTTGCGCCTTGCCGGCTGCCGAGGGTATGGGTCTTGGGTTGTTTTTTAGGCATGGCTATCGTCCCCCGGTATTCTGCTTTGGCGCCGACTGTCCGTGGTCATGGCCGGCCGGTTTGTAGCGGCGTGTTTCGTCACCGAACACGCGGGTAAGTTTTTCGCGAAGATGCAGTCGCGCGCGCAGGAGACGTACCTTTACGTTGGCCTCGCTGATGTGAAGAGCCTTGGCGGTGTCCCGCACGGAGAACTCCTCCACATCGCGGAGCAGGAAGACCGCGCGGTGGCCGGGGTCGAGCCCGGAGATAGCCGTATCGAGCAAATGCCGTGTTTCGGTGCGCTGGAGCAGTTGATCCGGCGTTTCCCGCCAATCGGCAATGAACTCCGGATGGGGAATGCGTCCGCTGTCGTCCGGTGACGTGGCTGCATCCAGCGATTGTGTCGGCAAGCCGCGTTGTTTGCGGACGACTTTGAGGGCCGCATGCGCGGCGATGCTGGTCAGCCAGGTGGAGAAGGTCGCCGTTTTTCGGAAGGTTGGCAGCCCGCGCAAAGCGCTGATGAATGTTTGCTGGGTGACATCCTGTGCGTCCTCGACCGAGCCCGTGATGCGTCGTGCCAGACTGTAGATGCGGCGTTCGTGGCGTGAGACAAGCGCTTCAAAGGCCTCCATGTCGCCTGCGAGGGCGGCACGCACCAGCGCGGCGTCGACTGGCGAATGGGCCGGTGTGTGGGTGTCGGCAGGTTTGTACTTGGGAGGTGGAGGCAGTTTCACGGACGGTATTCCGCAGAGGGTAGGGACGGCTCTCCGAGCCGTCCGGGTTCTAAACGATACGGCATGCCGGTCCTGTCGTCGAAAGCTAAAACATGCGGCCATTCCTCCGGTTTCTCGACGAGTTTCTGACGTACCGGATTCATGCGGATGTAGTGGGCCTTTTCCTCAAACGATTCCTCTTTGCGCAAACGATGATCGAAAAATCCTTTCTGCCATTCAATGCCCGTGCTTCGGGCGACAAACCGTTTCCAGTTGCCTACGACTTTGACCATGTCTTCCTCCTGCGGGAACGACAACAAGGCATGGATGTGGTCCGGCATGACAAGCCACAGGTGAATCCACCAGCGCAACCCGTGGTAATGAGACGCGGCGGTGCTGATGATCTCTTGTGTTTTGTTCTGGATTAGAAAGTCCGTTCTGCGCTGTTGTGCATTGATGGTGATAAAGAAAATGCCATGATTCACCCACGGCGGTACGCCATGTCCAAGCCATTTGCGATTGGGTAGGGACGGCTCTCCGAGCCGTCCGTTTTCTAGCAGCGGACGCCCCGGAGGTGCGTCCCTACCTGCGCCGTCCTGTGCCGGCGGACGCCCCGGAGGTGCGTCCCTACCTGCGCCGTCCTGCGCCGGCGGACGCCCCGGAGGTGCGTCCCTACCATTCTTGATGATTGGCATGGCGTAATAGGGATTGCATGGGCGTTTACTTGCCCGTGTCGTGTGGCGAGACGGGGTGCAGGTCGTAATGCGGGTGCTGCTTGACGAAATAGTCGAGATCCCACTGTTTGGGGAAGAGGATCACGAGCTTACCGCGCAGATCCTGTGCGAGTTTCACGCCGGTGGCGAGGGTCAGGTCCTCGACTTTGCGACGGTCCACGTTGGCGCCAAACCAGCGCACCAGCGTGAAGGAGGCGGGCTCCAGGCGCGGGTCGGCGTTGTACTCGGACTGCAGGCGGTACATCACCACGTCAAACTGCAGTTGCCCGACAGCGCCCAGCAGCGTGGTGATGCGCCCGGCGTCGAGGCTGTTGAACGACTGGATCACGCCCTCCTGCAGCAACTGGTCCAACCCTTCGCGGAACTGCTTGTACTTGGCGGTGCCGGAATTGCGGATGTAGGCAAAGGCTTCCGGCGAGAAGCGCGGAATCTCATCGTAGCGGATCGCCGGGTTGCTGGTCAGCGTGGCGCCGATCGGGAAGGCCTTGTGCGTGACCAGCCCCACGATGTCCCCGGGGAAGGCCTCCTCGACCGACTCGCGTTCCTGCGCAAAGAGTTTCTGCGGATAGGAGAGGCGCACCGGATCGCCGGAGACCGGATCGGTCACTACCATGTCCTTGACGAACGTGCCAGAGCAGACGCGCACGAACGTGAGGCGGTCGCGGTGGCGCGGGTTCATATTCGCTTGCACCTTGAAGACAAAGCCGGAGAAGTCCGGGTGCTCAGGCGGGATCAGCGTATCGCCGGAAAGCCGCGGCTGGGGCGTGGCGCCGTGGCGCACAAAGTAGTCGAGCAGCAGTTGCACGCCGAAGTTGGTGATGCCGCTGCCGAAGAAGACGGGGGTGATCTGGCCGGCCATGACCGCGGCAGCGTCGAACGTTTCGCCGGCACCGGTCAGGATTTCGACCTCTTCGCGCCAGGGGTCGTAGATTCGCGCCGGGATCTGCTGCCGGATCTGCTCGTCGTCGATGCCACGCACGTGGTTCGGCGCGCGATGCTGGCCGCGCGCCGTGCGCTCAAACAGGTGCAGCTCGTGCCGCAGGCGGTCATACACGCCGCGGAAATCCTCACCGCTGCCGAGCGGCCAGGTCACGGGGAAGGCGCCGATTCCCAAAACTCGCTCGAGTTCGTCCAACAGCGCGAGCGGATGCAGCGCCGGCCGGTCCATTTTGTTCATGAAGGTGAAGATCGGGATGCCGCGCAGCCGGCAGATTTCGAAGAGCTTGCGGGTGCGCTCCTCGATCCCCTTGGCGGCGTCGATCACCATGATGACGCTGTCCACGGCCGTGAGCACGCGGTAGGTGTCTTCGCTGAAGTCCTTGTGGCCGGGGGTGTCGAGCAGATTGATGACGCACCCTTGATAGTCAAACTGCAGCAGGGTGGAGGAGATGGAGATGCCGCGCTGCTTTTCCAGTTCCATCCAATCGGAAGTCGTGGCGCGGCTGTCGCGGCGCGCGCGCACGGAGCCGGCCAGCTGGATCGCGCCGCCGTAGAGCAGCAATTTTTCCGTGAGGGTGGTCTTGCCGGCATCGGGGTGCGAGATGATGGCGAATGTGCGGCGGCGCGCGATCTCGGCGATGCGTTGTGCGTCGGTCATGCAGGGCTCCGTGGGGGTGGCAGTCGGTTACTTTGTGGGCGATACGGCTTCAATCGACATTCGCGTGCTGTGCGTAAACAAACCGGACCGCAGCAATGCCCAAAGCAAGAAGGGCTCCGAAAAAGAAACTTTCGATACGCGCCAATTCTTTGCCGCGCTTTTCGCGATACATTCGTAGACCGGTCATACAGATTCCGGCTGCGATGGGCGCAAGAAACAGAGTGACCACACGTGTTCCGGTTGACTTGGTGAAGGAATTCGGGAAAACAAGAAGACTGCCGCCGCCGATGATTAGACCCAACACACCGTATCCCAGCGCGGCTAAGACCGGGCTTTGCATGGGTGGACGCTTGAAAATATGACTCAAGCAAGCCAGGCCCATGTCGGGTATAACGGAGATGAGGAACTCGATGGCAAGCTGCAGAATGATTTCGATTATGATTCCCATTGCTCGTTCTCTTCCTTTGGCGCACTGGCGCGGCCGCGGATTCGAATCGCGGTTCGATCGGCACTAACCAAGGGAATCGAAAACATACCAGAAACGGTCTGGAGCGGCGATGCCATTGTGACGAAAACGCAGAAATGGGGGACGGTGCAAATTACCACAAGTCATGCGATTGTTTCGCGTGCTTCTGTCTCACACCTCTAGAGGTGTGAGACGTCAGACCGCGCGCCCATTGGCCGGCGGCGTGATCGCATTTTTTACGTGTTTTCCGGCTTGGCCCCGTCTGCGCATCCTGTTACCTTACTCTTTACTCAAATGGTAAGGAGGTCTCATGGTCAGCACCATCAAACTCACCGGCAAGCGTCAAGCCACCTTTCCTGTGGCGGTGTGCGAAAGTCTGGGTGTGGGGGCGGGCGACCGGCTGGTGTTGACATCCATGAACGTCAAAGGGCGTACGGTTTGGATCATTGAACCGCCCCAGCCGGATGACAGCGCCTGGTTCGGCGTGTTGCATAAATATGTTTGCGGACGCAGCCACGACATGTCCGCCATCCGCGCCAGCATTGCGGACGGACGGAGGCGCGAACGCAAATGAAATCCGTTGGCTTGGACACCAGCGTGGTGGTGCGGCTGCTGACCGGCGATCCGCCATCGCATGCACAAACCGCGCGTGCGTTGATTGCCGCCTGTCGAACCAACAACACGCGCGTCTATATCAGCGACCTGGTGGTGGTTGAAAGCTATCACGCGTTGATCTACCATTATGAAGCATCGAAACCGGATGCCATCAGCGCGCTCCTTGCCCTTCTGCGCCATCCCGGCATCCATGCCACCGGCCATGCCATGGAAGTACTGGCCGAATACACCGGATCCGGTCCGGGGTTGGCGGACCGACTGATTCGTTCCGATCTGCTCGACCAAACCGATGAAGTCGTAACCTTCGATTCCGACTTCGCCAAACTGAGCAAGACACGACGGCTGACTTGAACAACCTCATGACCCGCAATTGTAATGGTGGTGGTTACGTTGCCCGGGCGCGCGGGCGTTCCGTCCGCCATGGGCGCATAACACAGGGCGCCAGCAGGCGGGAAAACCGCGCTTTCGGGTCTTACCTTCGTGTGTGCATGTTCCTGGTCTGCTTGGGCCTGTCTGCATTCACCGCCGCACTCGCCCGCGATACGGAGTGGCTGGATACCCGGGGGCGCCTGGTGCGCGTGCCGGTGGAAGGCGGCTGGATTGACTGCAAGTCGGAACTGGCCGTGGTTGGCAGCAATTGGAACTGCGTGGCGTATCTCAGTGCGGCGGACAAGCTGCAGTCCGTGATCGGCACGTCCGGGGCCGTATGGCGTGCGCAGTTGCAGCCGGACATGGCGGTAACCTGCCGCGTCACACAAGTGGCGCAGACGCTCTCCAATGGCGTGAGGTTCGCCGTTTCGGTCCTGGCCGAGCGCACCAACGAGTGCAGCGGCATTTACCTCATCCTGCACGTGCCGTCGGAGCGCTTTGCCGGCGGCCGCTATGTGGCCGCCGGCGTCTCACGCCGGTTTCCCTCGGCGCGCGCGGATCCCTATCTGCTCAGCTATGTGCCCGGCGGTCAATTGGACCTCGTTTGCGCACGGGAGGCCGGTGGCATTCGGGTGGAAGCTTCCACCAATGTCACGATCCTGGTGCAGGATAACCGCCGCTGGAGTGACGAGTTTGCCATCGTGGTTCCGCTGCATGCCGGTTCGTTGCCGGCCGGCCAGACACTGGCCATGACCCTGCAGGTTACGGGTGCAGGCTCCGCGCGGGTGCCGCTGGCCGAGGTGCAGGTGGACGCCAGCCGCACGATGTACCGCTTTGATGGCTTTGGCGGAAACTACTGCTACGGCCTGCAGGGCCTGCTGGCACGCACGGTTTTCGCCACGTTGCAGCCGGCCTGGGCGCGCGTCCAGATGCGGCTGGACGAATTGCAGCCGCCACCATTGAACAATAAGGATTTGGCAGCCGACTTTCTGCGCCAGCTTGCCGCGGCGGATCTGCCGGATTCGGAACTTCGCGCGGCAGTTGAGTTTCAAACGCTGCTGGCCAGCAATCGGACGCCATGTTTCATGGCGCTCTGGCGTGCGCCGAAATGGATGCATACCGATGGCCAGGCGCATCAGGACAACAATTTGCTGAAACCCGCGGAGTGGCCGCGACTGGTCGCGGCCATTGTCGCCTACCTGCGCTACGTCCGCGACCGCTATGGAGTGGAACCGGAGGCGTTTGCAATTAACGAGCCGGATTTCGGCGCCAGCCTGCTGGTGGCACCGGAGGTTTATCCGAAGGTCATGCGCCTGCTGGCCGAGGAGTTGCAGCGGCAGGGACTGCGGACGCGGTTGGTGCTCGGCGACGTCAGCAACCCGAGGGAGGGCGCCCGCGCGTACCTGAGCCGCGTGTTGCGCGATTCGATGGCGCTGCGACAGGTGTCCTGGCTGTCGTTTCATTCCTGGGGCGGGGCTTCAGATGACGAATATGCCGAGTGGGCAGCTCTGGCGGGCCGGCTGCGATTGCCGCTGGTCGTAGCAGAAGCCGGGGTGGATCCGGATTGGAAGCGCGCGCCGGTCTTCCGGCACGACTATGCCATGCGGGAGATGGCCATGTACTTTGACCTTTTGGCGCATGCTCATCCGCAGGCTGTGCTGCTTTGGGAGCATAGCGACGATTACCCCGTGCTGGCGCGCGACGCCGACGGACGGTTTGTCACCACCGCACGCTGGGGGATGCAGCAGCAATGGATTGCCTACACGCCACGTGGCAGTATGGCCGTCGGTTGCGACCTGCTGGTCGGGGAACAACTGCAGGCCAGCTCCTTTGTGCATGGCGCGGAAGGCGCCGGTTTCACCCTGCATCTTGGCAACCGCCTGGGGACGCGCGTATGCCGCATCGGCAAGCTGCCAACTGCGCTGACCGCGCTGCACGTGGTACAGACCACGCGGAATCAGCATGCGCAGACCATGGCTGACGTACGCCCGCAGCTCGGCGAACTGCGCCTGGACCTGCCCGCGGAGTCCATGACCACGCTGACGACCCTGGCACCGGTCAAGCTGCCCTAGCAGCCTGTCGGACTTAGCCGTCTGGAAGTACAAACCATGCTTATCCGG
>SESH01075999.1_pt1 | contig 42016 bp, 39 predicted proteins | sample 3171561 | NCBI WGS metagenome assembly SESH01 (sample SAMN10866947, study PRJNA518727) | freshwater metagenome | biome: subpolar coniferous forest; feature: holomictic lake; material: water; isolation source: holomictic Lake 442 2011 16.5 m and 2014 13 m | place: Canada: near Kenora, Ontario
CCCGCGTCTTAGGATCACCCGCATCGACCTTGAGATCGACCGCGAGGTTCAACAGCGCCTGCTTGACGAAATGCTGCACCAGACCCGGGTTCGCGCCGTGCGTCACTACCGCAGTCGGCTTCGGCGTCTTGTCCTTGTCCTTGAGCTTGCGCAACGCGAGGGCTTCCTCACGCAGCGCGTAGTTCGTACGCCGCGACGGCGACACCGACGGATCCGTGTAACCGCCCGGCCACGGCTCGAGGCAAGTGTCGAGGTACAGCGCGCCGCGTTCCCAGCAGTACTTGATCAGCGCGATCGAGGAAACGTCCACCGAGAGATTCAGAACAAAGTCACCACGCCCGACCAGCGGCTCGAGCACCTGGCGAAAATTCTCACGCGTCAGCGGCTGCACCAGGTGGGTAATGCCGTACTCCTGCGCACAGGCAAGGCCCAGCTCGTCCGCGGTCACGATCGTAATCCGGTCGCAGGACAATCCACCGATGTGGCGCAGGATCAACGGCAGGACGCCCTGGCCAATGCTGCCGAAGCCGATGAAGATCAGCCGACCGGGGAAAGTCACGTGGACTTTGTGTTCGATGGTCATGATTGCCTGTCTATCCAATGTACCGGACGCATAGCGGCAAAACCGGGCAGCGACTCCGCCCGCGCAAGCCAGCGCGCAAGGGCCGGGTACTTTACCTCAACCGGCAGAAAGCGGGCGCGTGGCTCACCCCAACCAGGACTGCCGGCACGTACCACCAGTTGCCTCCAAGGGACGATCACCAGGTCGGCAGCGGACGCCCGGGTGCCTGCCGCCCACGCCGAATTCGCCAGCCGGCGCTCAACGACGCGCGCCGCCGCGGCCGCTGCCAGCCGGCGCTCAAGCGCTTGCGTGTGCGCAGCCGACGCGCGCTCAATACAGCTCAATCGCCATCGCCGAGCGGTTTGTGGGCGCGGATTTTAGCCGCGCGCGGTGGAGGCCGCGCTACACTTCCCGCCGGCCGAAAGGAGCTGCGCGATGACTTACGAGACGCTGGTAGACGTGGCGACGCTAAAAGGTCACCTCGCCGACCCGTCGTTTCGGGTCGTCGACTGCCGCTTCGAGCTCGGCAATCCAGACGCCGGGCGCGCGCTCTACCTCAGCGGCCACCTGCCCGGCGCGGTCTACGCGCACCTCGACGCGGACCTGTCTGGGCCGCGCACGCCATGGAGCGGCCGGCACCCCCTGCCGGAGCCGGAAGATCTCGCTCTGACCCTGGGCAGGCTAGGCATCAACGACTCCATCCAGGTCGTCGCCTATGACGAGTCCAATGGCGCCTACGCCGCACGACTGTGGTGGCTGCTGCGCTGGCTCGGCCACCGCCGCGTTGCGGTGCTCGATGGCGGACTGGCCGCCTGGCGCGCCGCGGCGCTGCCGCTGTCCGTCCCACCGGTGTCGGTCGGCCCACGCCATTTTGTTGCCAGGCCGGACGCCACGATGCACGTCTCTGGCGACGACGTTGCGCGGCTGGTGGCGCGCAACGAGTGCGTGCTGCTGGATGCGCGCGCGCCCGAACGCTACGAAGGACGCCTTGAGCCGCTGGACCCGCAAGCAGGGCACGTGCCTGGCGCCCGCAACCACCACTTCGCGCGAAATCTTGCGCAAAACGGCAACTTCCTCGGGCCAGAAGCGCTCGCCGCCGTTCTCACCCGCCAGCTGCACGGCCATCCGCCGACCGAGGCAATCAGCATGTGCGGCTCCGGCGTGACGGCCTGTCATACGCTGTTAGCACTGGAAATTGCGGGACTTACGGGCGCGCGGCTCTATCCCGGCTCGTGGAGCGAGTGGAGCCGGGACCCGGGACGGACGGTGGCGGTCGGGCCCTGAGGGCCTGGATCATTTACATGTAGCGTCATTTTGTTATGGTGCGCGCGTTCGCCAGCCACCGGCCAGGACGCCTGTGAATAGCCCCGCGCCCAAATTTGCTGCCCCCCTCGGCTGGAAAGTCGACGATTCCGCACAGCTGTACCAGGTGGATTCCTGGGGCGGCGGCTATTTCGGCGTCAACGAAGCCGGCCACGTGGCGGTCCGCCCGGATCAGCAGCCAGGCCGCGAAATAGACCTGCTCGAGGTCGTCGAAGGCCTGAAGGCCCGCGATCTGACCGCGCCGGTCGTGATCCGCTTCTCCGACATCATCGCCCACCGTCTGAAAAGCCTGAACGACGCGTTCTGTCAGGCGATCGTCGAGAACGACTACAAGGGCCGCTACTCGTCCGTATTTCCGATCAAGGTGAACCAGCAGCGGCTGGTGGTGGAAGAGGTCTACCGCAGCGGTGCGGCGTTCGGCTTCGGCCTCGAGGCCGGCTCCAAGCCTGAGCTGCTGGTCGTGATGGGCCTGACCGAGAGCAACACGGACCGGCTGATCATCTGCAACGGCTTCAAGGACGACAGCTACATCGAGACGGTGACCCTCGCCGCCAAGCTGGGCCGCAAGATCGTGCCGGTGGTCGAGAACTTCGTGGAACTCGGCCTGATCCTCAAGCACGCACAGAAATACGGCATCCGTCCGAACATCGGCGTGCGCGTCAAGCTCGCTGCCGAAGGCGCCGGACGCTGGCGCGAGTCCTCGGGCGAAAAGTCGAAGTTCGGTCTGTTCATCACCGAGATCCTCGAAGTCGTCGAGGTGCTGAAGAAGCACGACATGCTCGACTGCCTCAAGCTCGTGCACTGCCACATCGGCTCACAGCTGCAGGACATCCGGCGCGTCAAGGATGCGGTCACGGAACTCGCGCACGTCTACGCCGAGCTGCGCCTGCTCGGTGCGGGGGTCGAGTACCTCGACATCGGCGGCGGACTGGGCATCGATTACGACGGCAGCCGCACGAACTACGAATCCTCGATGAACTACACGCTCAACGAGTACGCGAGCGATGTCGTCTACCGAATCGCGGCCGTTTGCAACGCCCGCAACATCCCCCATCCCACGATCGTGACCGAGTCGGGTCGTGCGATCGCCGCGCATCACTCCGTACTGGTGTTCAACGTGCTGGGCACGAGCGCACTGGACCAGTTCCGCGTCGCCAATCAGCTCGAAGACCACGGCCACACGGCCGAGCAGATCCCGCAGCCGGTCCGCGACCTGTTCGACGCCTACCGATCGGTCACCGAACGGCGACTGGTCGAGTGCTGGCATGACGCACTGCAGGCGCGCGAACAGGCGCTGCAGATGTTCAATCTCGGCTACCTGAACCTCGAGTTCCGGGGTCTCGCGGAACGCCTGTACTGGGCGACGTGCGCGCGAATCCGCGACCTGTGCCGCAAGCTCGAGTCGGTGCCGGAAGAACTGGAAGATCTGGAAACGATTCTTTCCGACATCTATTTCTGCAATTTCTCGGTTTTCCAGTCGCTGCCGGACTCGTGGGCAATAGGCCAGCTGTTCCCGCTGATGCCTATCCATCGTCTGGGTGAGAAGCCCTCGCGCAACGCCGTGCTGGCCGACATCACCTGCGACTCTGATGGCAAGATTGACCGCTTCGTATCGAGGCGCGACACCAAGCGCACACTCGAAGTGCACGAGCTACGCGAGGGCGAGGACTACTACCTCGCGGCGTTCCTGGTCGGCGCCTATCAGGAGACGCTCGGCGACCTGCACAACCTGTTCGGTGACACCCATGTCGTGCACATCCGTCTGCTCGACGACGGCGGCTGGTGGATCGAGGAAACCGTCAAGGGCGATACCGCCCTACAGGTGCTCGGCTACATGGAGTACGACACCGACGAGCTCTACCCCCGGCTCGCTCGCGACTGCGAGCGTGCGGTCCGGGAAAACCGCCTGACAGTGCCGGAAAGCCAGCGACTGAAGCGGTTCTACGAGGCGGAGCTGCACGGCTATGCCTACCTCGAGCCCGATAACGAGAGTTGAGCACAGCGGGGGGGCTCCATCCCGCTGCGCCGGTCACGGTTCGTGAGCCTGGCGAAATCAAGAATTTCAAAATTTGTGCAGTGCACAGCGAAAGTCATTGATCCGTAACGCGGAAATTGCGTCGTTTCGGGGGACCGCGTAGGATCCTTTGAGGTTGTATTCGCGAGACCTTCTTAGCTGGGCGATTGATCTGGTTGCTCAGACAGCGCTTTTTTCGCTGTCGACCTCTTCTTCATCGCCCGCACAAGTTGATCAGCACACGACCTACGGTTCGGGCTCGGTTTGCCGCCTACGTACATCCTTAGTACGCAGACGTCCTCTCCGGGTCCGTGGTGAGGACGCGATGCAACCGGGCCTTTGCCCGTGCGCACGCCAGAGCGAGTGAGATGATTCGATGACGACTATTTACGTAGGCAACCTTCCCTTCTCTGCGACCGAAGACGAAGTGCGCTCGCTATTCGAGGCACACGGCAAAGTCGAATCTGTAAAGCTCATTAACGATCGTGAGACGGGGCGCCCGCGCGGCTTCGCTTTCGTTGACATGGCGGACTCCGACGCACAGAACGCCATTGCGCAGATGAATGGCTTCAACATGGGCGGCCGTCAACTGCGCGTGAACGAGGCGCAGGAACGACCGCGTGGCCCGCGTCCAGGCGGCGGCGGTGGCGGCGGCTACGGTGGCGGCGGTGGCGGCGGCTACGGTGGTGGTGGCGGTGGTGGTGGTGGCGGCGGCTACGGCGGCCGCAGTGGTGGCGGCGGCGGCGGCGGCGGCGGCGGCTACGGCGACCGCGGCTACTAATCAGAACCCGTCGCAACACGACACGCGATCTTCGACCCCGCCGCAAGGCGGGGTTTTTGTTTACGGACCGAGCCAAAGTTGCGCACACCCGGCCCGCGCAGCGCCAAGCCTGTGCCGCGGTGCGAGACCTCATGGAGCGGGGGCGCTAGAATCCCCTCCCGCAGCAGGCCGCTTGCTGCCCACCCGCAGCGTATTGCCGGAGTCCGCCGATGACCGCGTTGAAACGTCGCCTCTGCGCCTGCGCCGCCGTGCTGCCGTTGCTGGTTGCAGGCTGCGCGACGAAACCGGTTGCGCCCACGACAGCCGCCAAGCCCGCCGTCGCCGCACCGGTCGTGGACCGCTCACTGCCACGTAGCGATGCGGCCACACTCACGGCGCTCGATCAGGTCCTGCTCGGACCACAGCGCTCGGCGGCCAACCGCGCGCGCGACGCCTATCGCCACCCGCGCGAGACTCTGGAGTTCTTCGGCCTGCGCGACAACCAGACGGTCATGGAGGTCTGGCCCGGCGCCGGCGGCTGGTACACCGAGGTACTGGCGCCGCTGCTGCGGGGCCGGGGACACTACATCGCAGCGGGCTACGACCCGGCCGCCGACAGCAAATTCACCCAGGACAGCATCCGCACGTTTAGGGCGAAGCTGGACGCAGCGCCGACCCTCTACGACAAGGTGCAGGTCGTAGCGTTGCAGTATCCAGGCGCGCTTGCGCCGGTACCCCGGGAGTCGGTCGACCTGATCGTCACGTTCCGCAACCTGCACAACTGGCTGGCGCGTGACAACGCCGCTGCAGCGATGCTGGCGGCAATGTTCGACGCACTCAAACCCGGCGGCGTACTCGGCATAGTCGACCATCGGGCAGAGCCGGCGGCGCCAGTCGATCCCCGCGCCCATCTGGGCTACGTGAACGAGCAGTTCGCGATCGATCTGGTAGAGAAGGCCGGCTTCGAGTTCATCGGTTCGTCGGAGCTGAACGCCAACAGCAAAGACACGCGCGACTATGAGCAGGGCGTCTGGGCGCTACCGCCAACGTGGCGCCTCGGCGACAAGGAGCGCGACCGCTACGCCGCCATTGGCGAAAGCGATCGCTTCACTCTCAGGTTCCGGAAGCCGCGGACCCGCTAGCACGCACAGCGCCAGCGCGAATGCGCAACGCAGAGTGCTCCGCGCGGTGAACGATGCGGCCCCGATAAAGCGTGAGCTCGCACTGCAGATCCTTCAGTTCAGCGGTCGGCACGGTGTAAGGGTTGCGGTCCCACACGGCGACATCAGCGCTCTTGCCGCGTTCCAAAGAGCCCGCTTCGTCCTCGATGAAAAGCTGCCTCGCCGCCCAGACGGTATACGAGCGCAGTGCCGCGTGCACATCGACCGACTCGCGACTGCCGAACGGCTGACGCCCCCACGTGCCCTGCAGCGTTTCGCGGGCGATGGACGCCCATAGCCCGAACCGTGCCGGCAGCGGCGTCACGTCGTAGTCCGAACCGCCCGCCCAGCGCACGCCGCGCTCCAGGTAGGTACGGAACGGGTTCAGGCGCGCGGCGCGCGCCGGCCCAAAATTGGCGGCATAGGTATCGCCTATCCACCAGCTGAACGGCGCCTGCGCTTCGGGGTAACCCGCGTCGAACTGCCGCTGCAGCCGCGCCATCGTGGCGATGGCGCCGTCAGTCGGAATATTGGCGTGAATGATGCTGTGCCGCAGCCCGAGCCCAGGGCGGGCCGCCAGCGCCTCGGCATAGCTGTCGACGACCCAGTCGATCGCCCGATCGCCAATCGCGTGCGTGCCGATGTGGATGCCGGCGTCGTTGAACAACCGCACCATCGCGCGATAGACGCCAGGCTCGATCAGCGGATAGCCGTGGTTGCCGCGATCCAGCGACACGCTCTGGCGGTTCCAGTCGTCGTACACCCACGCGGTGCGCGCCCCACCGCTGCCATCCATGAACAGCTTGACGCCGCACGAGACGAGATCCGCGCCGGCGGGATGACTGTGCGGACCCGGCAGCGATGCGAGCCGCGCAATCATTGCCTCGGCAGAGACGAGCGTGGCGCCGGTATTCCATAACGTGCAGACATGCGCCGTCAGCAGGCCTTCAGCGGCCAGCGCGGTATAGGCATCCCAATCGGCGGGATAGATATTCGGGTCCTTCGCCGCGGTCATGCCCTCGCGATTCATCAGCCGCACGCTTGCGAGGATGCCGGCGCGCCGATCGGCACTGCTAGGCTCCGGAATGAACGCAACCATCAGGTCACGGGCACCTTCCTTCATGACGCCGGTCGGCGCGCCAGTGGCGTCGCGGTCGATGGTGCCGGCTGGCGGATCGACGCTCGCCGCCGTGATGCCGGCGAGCGCAAGCGCGCGACTGTTCGCGGTACCGTAGTGCCCCGTCGTGTGATCGATCCAAACTGGATTAGCAGGCGCCGCCGCGTCGAGATCCTGCGCCTCGACGTAGCGATGCTCGGCAAGCTTGCCCTCGTCCCAGCCACTGCCAAGCAGCCAGGCACCCGGCGCCAGCGTCTTGGCCCGCGCAGCCAACAGCGCAACGACCTCGCCGATGCTGCGCGCGCCCCCCAGGTTAACGGAGGTGACGGCAGCCAGTCCGCCGGACGAGATATGCGCATGCGCATCGATCAGTCCGGGCGTCGCGGTACGACCACGCAGGTCGATAACGGTTGTACCAGGCCCGATCAGCGCGCGGATCGAGCGGTTGGAACCCACCGCAAACACCCGACCATCACGCACCGCCAGCGCCTGCGCCACCGAATCGCGGGCATCGACGGTGAGCACGTGGCCATTCAGCAGGACAAGGTCCACCCCACGCGGCGCGGCAGCGGCGCCGGCCGAGACTGCAACCGATAGCAACAACAAGGCGGGCAGCAACGACTTCATGGTGTTCTCCGCCAGCTCAGGCGTCGATCAGCTCGTGTACGGCACGATGCGCCTGCTCGATGGCAGCATCCATGTAGGCAAAGCTCGCCGCGTCGGAGTTCGCAATCGTGATCGCGCCATGGCGCGCGCGGCCGAGCACATGCGCGCGCTCCGCCTCGGGCCTCCAGCGATCCCACAGCGGATTAAACTCGCGCGCGTAACCATGCGGCCAGCGGTTGATCGTGATCGCGCGGATATCCCGCTCGGCGTCGAAGCCGCCTGCCCCCAGCATGCGCTGCAGTTGCGCGCGCACTTCGGCCTCGTACGCCGGCAGCGAAGTCGCCAGCATCTGCGCTCGACCGGCGCGGTTCTGGTCGTGCTCCGGCAGTCCCGGTGCGCACGGTGTGCGCGACATCCGCACGAGAGTCGGTGACTCCAGCGTACGCGGCGTCGCGTACTGGCCAATGGCCACGCACTCGTTGAGGGTGATGTCACTGAAGTAGCCACCGGGGGCGTGGATCTCGCGCACGCCGAGGGCCGCAAATGCACGTGCATCGGCGATCGCAACACTCGCGTAGATCAGCGGCGTCTTGACCGCCTCATGCAGCGCCGCCCGCTGCTCTGCTGGCAGCTCTGGGCAAAGGTGGGGGATCACCGCGTTCCAACAGGCCAGCACGCAGTGACGCGCGAGCACCCTGTGCCCGGTAGCACCGCGCATGTAGTCGATCCGCACACCCTCGCTGCCCGGACCGAGATTGGCAACATTGACGACGGTGGCGTTCAGCCGAACACGGGCGGGCTGCCCAGGCCGGTCAAGGGCCGCGTAGTCGGCACGCGAGGTGATCAGATCGTCGAGGCCAGTGCCGGGCAGGGCCGCGGGCACCAGCGCGCGCACCAGGGCACGCGCGATCGTTGCCCCGCCGTCCGGCAGATGCACGTCGACAGAGCCGCCCGTCTCAATGAAGCCCGCCGCAGTAGGCCCCATCAACGGGCTGGTATGCCTACCAAGGCCCAGCCCCTCGAAACCCGGCAACGCCTGACTCCAGGCCTCCAGCGCCGCCACCGCGTCTATGCCGATACCCCACAGGCCGTGGGTGCGCTGCTGATAGAATGCGATGACCGCTGCATCGACGTGCACATACTCGCGCAGATAGCGCTCATAGCTGATCGTGGCCAGCAGCGACTCCTTGGCGTCGAGCGAGAGTCCCGGCAGATAGTCGACGCGCGACTCCTCCAGCCGGGCAATATCCTGCCGCGCCCGCACCGACAGCGGCGTGAGCGCGAGCGTCTGCGACCATTTCACAGTCGGGTCGCGCCGCAGCAGGTGATCGGCGCCGAAGGTCTCCCGATCCAGAAAGATGCCGGACTGAAGACCGAGCGACTCATAAAACTGTGGCGACTGGATGCGTTCAGCCAGTGCCGTCGCCTCAATGCCGAGGCTACGCAGCACGCCGTCCGCGACCGCGCTATACGGTCGGGGACTTTCAATGCTGTAGGTGCCACCGTTCATCAACTGCAGATGACCGTCGAGCGTGAACTCGTTGCGTTTGGCGTGGCCGCCGAAATCGTCGTGGTTTTCCAGCAAGAGCACGCGCGCGTTCGGCACCTGCTGGCGATACAGATAGGCGGCCGCAAGGCCGCTGATGCCCGCCCCTACGACCACCAGGTCGTAGGCCTCGCCGGTGGCCTGCGGCGCTGGTCGCGGACGGTGGTCGCGCAGCGCGTGGCCGGCCTCCAGGACGCCGGCATGCGTGCCGCGCAGGCCCGTCAATGCCGGCGGATAGTAGCCAGGCAGGTCCTGGGCGGCAGCCGCAGCGCCAGCTGCGCGCGGCACGCAGGCGTCCACGCCCGGCAGCAGCGCGGCCGCGACGCCAGCGGAGACCCCGCGCAACACCGCTCGGCGCGTGGTCGCACGCGGTACTACCCCATCGTCAATACGCGTCTTATCGTCCATGCCGCCCCCCAGTGCCAACAGCCACGCTAGCACGGCCGCTGCCGCTAGTCCCACAGCGCCCGCAGGCTGGCAGCAACATCGATACGCACCGCTGGCCGGTCGCCAACCTCACCCGCATTGGCAGGTGACGCCGGCCCGCTCGACTCCAGCGTCGCCAGCACGGCCGGCGTCAGAAAGCGACTGGTCGCGCCGTACACGTGCGCATCACCGTAACGCGCCTGCTGCGTCACGTAGTAACGCAGCGGGGCGATCAGGTGCAGCGCATCGCGGGCGCGGGTCATCGCGACGTACAACAGCCGACGCTCCTCCTCGAGCAGCGCCGGGTCACCGGCGGCGAACTCCGAGGGAAAGTTGCCGTCGTTGACGTTCAGCAGGTAGACCGACTGCCACTCCTGCCCCTTCGCCGAGTGCACGGTCGACAGCACCAGATAGTCCTCGTCCAGTAATGGCGGACCGGCCAGATCGCCGCTCGCCTGCGGCGGATCAAGCGCAAGCTCGGTGAGGAAGCGCTGCCGGTCTGGATAGCCGCCGGCAATACGGACCAGCTGTTCCAGATCGCCCACGCGGACGCCGGCAGCATCGTAATTGCGCTCCAGATGGGGCCGATACCAGTCACGGACCTGCTCGACCTGACCCGGCCAGGCAGCAGCGGGGGAAGACAATGCGCTCAGCAGCGTCACCAGCGCCGGCCACTCGGCGCGGGCGGCCGCCGGCGGCTCGAACGCCGCCATGCCAGCTGCCAGCGTCGGTGCTGCCGCGAGCGTCGCCAGACACCGATCGCTATGCACCGGACCCATGCCCGGCAGCAGTTGCAGCGCACGAAACGCGGCGATGCGGTTGCGCGGGTTGTCGGCCCAACGCAGCACCGCAAGGAAGTCCTTGACATGCGCGGCCTCAAGGAACTTCAGCCCGCCGTACTTCACGAACGGAATATTGCGCCGAGTAAGCTCCACTTCCAGGAAGTCACTGTGGTGGCCGGAGCGGAACAGCACGGCCTGACGCTTGAGCGGCACACCCGCCTCACGCGCCTTGAGCACTTCATCGATCACGTAGTCGGCCTGCCCACGGTCGTCGGCGACACTCACCAGGCGCGGCCGCGGGCCGTCGCCACGATGCGCCACCAGCTGCTTGTCGTGCTGCCGCTCGGCCGCAGCGATCAACGCGTTAGCCGCATCCAGAATCGGCTGGGTCGAGCGATAGTTGCGCACCAGCGTCACCACCCGTGCCGGCGGCTCGTACTGACTGGGAAACTCGAGGATGTTGTCGACGGTCGCGGCGCGGAACGAGTAGATCGACTGTGCGTCGTCACCCACCACGGTGAGTCCGTCGCCTTCCGGCCGGAGCGCCTTCAGGATCCCCGCCTGCAACCGGTTGGTGTCCTGATACTCATCGACGAGCACATGCTCGAACAGCCCGCTGACGTGGCGCGCGAGCGCCGGATCACCGACCATGCCGTGCCAGTAGAGCAACAGGTCGTCGTAGTCGAGCAGCTGCTCGGCCTGCTTGCGCTCGACATAGGCGCGAAACAACCGCGTCAGGTCCGCCTCGAAGTCGACGCACCATGGCCACTGCGCTGCCAGCGTCGCTGCCAGCGGCCGCAGCGTATTGACGCGATGAGAGTAGATCGCAAGGCACGTATCCTTGCGCGGAAAGCGCTTGTCGCGTGCCGACAGGCCCAGCCCGTGGCGGACGACATCGAGCAGGTCGGCACTGTCGCCGCGATCAATCACACTGAAAGTGGGGTCGAGCCCGACCTCACGCGCATGCAGCCGCAGCAACCGATTGCCGATCGAATGGAAGGTGCCCGCCCAGGGCAGGCGCGAGGCACGGGTCGCGCCGCCCGCGGTGCCGGGGCGAGCCAACGCCGCGGCAACGATGCGCTCGGCGCGCCGGGTCATCTCCTCGGCCGCCCGACGGGAGAAGGTCAGCAGCAGAATGCGCGCCGGATCGACGCCGTGCAGGACCAGATGAGCGACGCGGTGCGCAAGCGTCTGCGTCTTGCCGGTGCCGGCGCCGGCGATCACCAGCAGCGGCCCGGCACGCACCCGCCGAGCGCCGTCGCACTCACCCCAGGTCGCAGCGGCACGCTGCTCGGAATTGAGGACCTCTAGCGGATCGGCGGCCATGACGGGATTATCGATCGTGACTGTATATTTATCCAGTCCCCGTGGGCTGCGGGGCGGGAGTTACACTTCGACGCCGAATGCGTCCGGTCTGCGGCGCATCATCTGACGGCCCGCAGGGCCAGGAGCCTAGCGATGCCACAACCCAAGCACGTCACCGGACTCAAGATTCGCCGGCCGACGCGGGCCAAGCTCGAGCCCGACATGCAGAAGTACTTCGGCATCTGCGAACAGAAGCTCGGCTTCGTTCCGAACGTTCTGGAGGCATACAGCTTCGAGCCCACCAAGCTGCGCGCGTTCATCAACATGTACAACGAGCTGATGCTGGCGGAGTCCGGCCTGTCGAAGCTCGAGCGGGAAATGATGGCGGTCGTCGTCTCCTCGGAAAACCGCTGCTACTACTGCCTGACGGCCCATGGCGCCGCCGTACGCCAGCTCAGCGGTGATCCGCAGTTGGGCGAGATGCTGGTCATGAACTGGCGGACCGCCCCCCTACCGGCGCGGCAGCGAGCGTTGCTCGCGTTCGCGCACAAGCTCACGGCAACGCCGGCCGAGGTCGGCGAGGAAGATCGCGCGGCGCTGCGCGCGGCGGGCCTGACCGAAAAGGACATCTGGGATGCGGCCAGCGTCATCGGCTTCTTCAACTACACCAACCGCGTCGCGACAGCGACCGACATGATGCCCAACCCCGAATACCACGAGCAGGCGCGCTGAAGATCCAGCCGTCGAGGCCACTGGGAAGCGACCGATGACCGGCCCGCCTCGCCGTCTCTATAGCGGTGCCGTGGTGACGCTGGACGTCGCCGACGTCCGCCTGCCCAACGGCCACGTCGCGCGACTGGAAATTGTCGGCCACCCGGGCGGCGCCGCGGTCGTTGCTCTCAACGCGGGCGGCGAAGTCTGCCTGCTGCGCCAGTACCGGCACGTGGCGGGGGGCTGGCTGTGGGAGCTACCCGCCGGCAAGCTCGACGGCAAGACGCCGGACATCACCGCCCGCGCGGAACTGGCCGAGGAAGCGGGGCTGGCGGCCCGCCGCTGGCAATCGCTCGGCCAGGCGCTCACCTCGCCGGGCGTCTACACCGAAGTCATCCACCTGTTTTTGGCCGAAGATCTGCTCGCGGTCGCCGCGGCACCGGAGCGCGACGAGGTGTTCGAAGTCGTCTGGCTACCGCTCGCCGAGGCCTTGCGCCGTGCGCTTGAGGGCGACATAGTCGATGCGAAGACCGTGATCGGCCTGGCGCGGGCAGCCCATCAGATCGCCTTGCGGATTTGACGTAATCACGCTCACACAAGGCGGCCTTTAGGGCATTGCCCTACCCTAGTGTGTGAACCAGGTCACAGAACACAAACCCAAGCGCCCCTATTCTTCCGTCTTAATTTAGCGACAGACTCGGTCCAAGATCGGGTCAATAATAATGGGACAGGGGCTCTCATCATGACTGATACAGTCAAAATGCTGCGGCCCGAGCTGAAAGGTTCGGTGCAAGACCCAAGCGGCCACGTCCGCCATGACGATCGCGGCAATGCGATCTGGGAATGGGCAAACGACTGCGCTGACGAGCCGCTGTCGAGAATTTCCGCGCTCGAGATCTCGGACGCGAACGGCGACAGCCGTGAAATCTCGGTCAAAACCGGCGGCTACGTGAAGATCGCGGCCCAGGCCGGCAACAACCCGTACGAGAGCGGCCTCGTCAAAAAGACGACCCCGCCCGCCGTCAAACGCGACCTGCGCGAACTGTCGAGGTGGATCGAGGAACGCCGCCAGCGCGGCGAACCGACCAAGTTCTGATCGGCGGCGCCTCGCCGCCGCCGGCCATCAGGCCGAGCGCAACTTTTCCACTAGCCTGATCAGGTCGTCCATGTCGACGACCTCGTAGTCAGCTGGCGCGTAAGGCGCCATCCACGCCTCCCCCGTACGGTTCATCCACACGGTCCTCAGGCCGCACGCGCGCGCGCCCTCCACGTCCGCCAGCGCATCGTCACCGACGTGCAGGATGCTCCGCGCCGGCACACCGGCCAGTGCGATCAGTGCAGCGAAAATCCTCGGATCGGGCTTCGCAGCTCCAGCCAGCACAGGGTCGATCGCGCCGACAAAATGCTCGCCCAGACCCACCCGGCGCACGCAGGCATTGCCGTTGGTGACGGCATACAGGGGCACCCACGCCGCCAGACGCTCGAGGCCAGCGCGCACCCCCGCGAAGGGCTCGATGTCATTGCGCGCCGCGAGGAACACCTCAAAAGCGCGATCTGCCATCGCCTCGTCATAACCGCTGGCGCGGGCCGCGCGGCGCAGTGCCTCGGTCCGGATCCAGCTAAAGTCATGGCCACGCTCCGGCGCCGCCGCCGCCACCTCGAGCCGCAGCGCGGTCAGCGCGGCCGGGTCAAATTGATCGGCGAGCGCGGGCATGTGGGCTTCCAGCCAGCCACGCAGGAGGGTCTCGGCCCGGATAAGCACCGGCGGCGTGTCCCACAGGGTGTTGTCCAGATCGAGCGAGATGACGCGTGGCGAGTTCGGCATGGACCTATTATCCTGCCTCGCTATGAAGCAGTCACCGTCCGTTTCTCGCCCCTTCGGTCCACCGATCGTAATCGCCCACCGCGGCGCCTCCGGCTACCTGCCGGAGCACACGTTTGCAGCCAAGGCCTACGCCCACGCGCTTGGCGCCGATTTCCTCGAGCAGGACGTCGTGCTGACGCGCGACGACGTTCCGGTCGTCTTCCACGACCTGGTGCTGGAGGAGGTCACGAACGTCGCGGCCGTGTTCCCCGACCGCCGGCGTGCCGATGGTCACTGGTACCTCGTCGATCTGGATTTTGCGGAGCTGTCGCAGCTGGCAGTCAACGACCGCGTGAACCCCGCCAACGGCGAGTCCACCTACCCGGGCCGCTTCGGCGAGCACCTGCCGCTACGCATCCGCTCGCTGGCGGAGGAACTGGCGTTCATCCGCGGCCTGAACCGCGGCACCGGCCGGCACGCTGGCATCTACACCGAGGTAAAGAGCCCGGCCTGGCACCGCGCCGAGGGCAAGGACCTCAGCCCGATCGTGCTACGTACGCTCGCGGACTTTGGATACAGCACGGCCGACGACAACGTCTGGCTGCAGTGCTTCGACGCGGCGGAACTCATGCGGATCAAGGGTGAGCTCGGCTGCCAACTGCGGCTGGTGCAACTGATCGGCGAGAACGACTGGCTCGAATCGCCCACCGACTACGACCTGCTGCGCACGCCTGCAGGTCTCGCGAGCGTCGCCGCCTACGCGTCCGGCATCGGCCCGTGGATCCCGCAAGTCGTGCAGTGGCCCGCACCTGGCGCCGCGCCGGTCTGCTCGTCGCTGGTGCGCGATGCCCATGCGGTGGGGCTGGCAGTACATCCGTACACGCTGCGCCTCGACCAGCTACCGGAGAACGCCGGCAGCGCCGCCGCCGCCCACCAGGCCCTGTTCGAGCTCGCGGACGTCGATGGCCTGTTCACTGATTTCCCCGACGTGACCTTGGCCGCTCTCGGCCGCCGGAGATAACACTCATGAGTGCACTGAAGCTGATCATCGGCAACCGCAACTACAGCTCCTGGTCGCTACGCCCGTGGGCACTGCTCACCCATCTCGGGCTACCCTTCGACGAGATCCTGATCGAGCTGGACACGCCAACCTTCGCGACCCAGATTCGCCAGCACTCGCCCAATGGCAAGGTCCCCGCGCTACGCGATGGCGATCTGGTGGTGTGCGAATCGATCGCGATCATGGAATACGCCTGCGAACTTGCTGGCGGACGCGGCTGGCCGGCAGAGCGCGCGATACGCGCCGAGGCGCGCTCGGTCGCCAGCGAAATGCACGCCGGCTTCAGCACTCTGCGGCAGAGCTGCCCGATGAACATCCGCGCCCGCGGTCGCCGCGTGGCGTCAACCACGGCGCTCGCCGCCGACATCGCGCGCATCGCTGCGGTGTGGAGTAGCTGCCGCGAACGACATGCGGTGCGCGGGCCGTGGCTGTTCGGCGAGTACAGCGCCGCCGACGCCATGTACCTGCCGGTCGCGTTCCGCTTCCAGTCCTACGGCGCCGACGGCCTGGGAACGCTCGCCCGTGAGTACATGGCGACCGCCCTGGCTGACCCCGTTATCGCGCCGTGGGTAAAGGCAGCGGAAGCTGAAACGCAGCGGCTGCCGTCGGAAGAGACCGGCGCAACGCCCTGAACGGTCAGTCGCCGGGCGTCACCGTCATGCCCACCTCGAGGCGAGCGCCAGGCGGCCCGTCGGCCACCGCGTTCACACCGAAGGTCACGCCCCGCACCGAAGGGTCGTAGCGGAACGCCTTCAGCGCCGGGAACGGATCGCTCGACGCTTGTCCGGTGATCTGGTCAATGCCCGGCACCGAGCAGCGCGCGCAGGGCTTGACCAGCGTCAGCACGACCGCCCCGAGGCGCAACGACCCAATGCCGTCCTCGGCGAAGGCCGGCAGGCCATCGAGCACCAGGTTGGGCCGGAAGCGCTCCATCGGCACCGCGACCGGCAGCCTGCGATTGAGCTCCGCCAACGACGACAGGCTACACACGAGCAGCGGGAACCCGTCGGCAAAGGCGACCGGAACCTCACGCTCACCGACGTAGTCGTGATCGGCGCGGCGCCCATGCCCGCTGGCAACGCGCACGAGGCGCGCCGGCGTACCGATCACCTCCGACAACCAGTCGGCCGCCGCCGCGCCGGCATCGCACGCGACCAGCGTGTCGTCCCAGACCCGGACCTCGAGCGGTGCGCCGGCAAGAACCGCAGCGCTATCGACGGCGAGACTCGCACGCCCCTCACAGGCGAGGCGCACACCGCTAGGGGTCAGCGTCGGCACCACGCGGGCGAGCGCCGGATGGCTGCGCTGGCTGAGAAAGCGACCGTCGGGCCGGATCACCATCCACTCGCGGTCGCCCTCAAGCCCATGCTCGCCCAGCTGCGCCGTCTGCAGGGCAGTGGCGCGGCAGGCCTTGACCGGATAGATAGCAATCGAAGCGAGCCGTGCCGCTGGCGCGGTCACGACGACGCTCAAAAGGTCAGCACCGAGTGAACAGGCACCGCCGCCGGCAGCCTCGCCCGCCCGCCCAGCGCGGCAAGTTCAGCAACGAAGGCGCAGCCAATCAGGTCTCCGCCCAGACGCCGAACGAGCTCCACGCTGGCTGCGGCCGTACCGCCCGTGGCAAGAACATCGTCAACCAGCAGGACCCGATTCCCCACAACGATGGCGTCACGATGCACCTCGAGCGAGGCACTGCCATACTCCAGCTCGTAGCTGACGCTCTCGACGGCCGCAGGCAACTTGCCGGGCTTGCGCAGCGGCACGAAGCCCGCACCGAGCTGCCAGGCGGCAAGCGAACCGAAGATGAAGCCGCGCGCCTCCATGCCTACCACGATGTCGACGCCACTGGCCCTATACGGCGCGATCAGCTGACCGATCATGGCCCGCAGCGCGCTCGCATCGGCGAGCAACGGGGTCAGATCACGAAACAGAATGCCGGGCTGCGGAAAGTCGGGAATCGTCCTGATGTACTTATCGAAATCCATTTCAAGCCTCATTGGAGCGCCAGGCTGCCTGGTAGCTCATCCCCAGCGATAGGATCCTCGCCAGCAAGTCGTCGTAACTCAGACCTGCAGCCTTGGCCGACTTGGCCAGATCCTCAATTTCTGAGAGGTTCGGATTGGCATTGGCCTCGAGCACGAAAATCGTACCATCATTCCTCAACCGAAAGTCCATTCGTGCATAGCCGGTAAGGTGCAACGCGCGATAAATGCGCTTGGTCAACCGCCCCAACTGCGCCATCACCGCATCAGGCAGGTTGTCCGCCGCTGCGGTACCGATGCCATGATGCGCAATATAGCGCCTGTCCCACTTGGCCTTGCGGGTGGCGATCGCCGCCTGCCCTTCCGGCAGCGAGCCGAAATGCATCTCCCAAACCGGCAGCGTCGTCAGCCGGTCGTTGCCAAGTACGCCGACATAGATTTCACGCCCCTCGATGTACTCCTCGACCAGCGCATCGCTCTGCGTCTGCTCGTGCACGAACGCGATGCGTTCCTTCAGGCTCTGCGGATCGGTACACACCGATGCTTGCGCGATGGCAAGCGAAGCGTCGTCGGTCGCTGATTTGACGAACAGGGGGTAGCGCAGCTTGGACGGCAACTGCACGCGCTTGCCGCGGCGGAACAACGCGAATTGCGGTGTCGGGATACGGTGATACGCCAGCAATTGCTTGGACAAGACCTTGTCACGCGACAACGTCAGCCCGCGTGGATTGCAGCCGGTATACGGCTGGCGGAGCAATTCCAGGAACGCCACGACGTGCTGGTCGTACTTGGCGATGCCGTCGAACTCCTCAAGCAGGTTAAAGACGATATTTGGACGCCATTCCTGGATGGTCATGCGCAGCTCGGTCAGGCTGTCGAGCAGGCCGATGCAGCGGACGTCGTGCCCAGCCGTCTTCAGGTGCGAGACGACATCGTATTCGGTGCGCCATTCATCGATCTGGCGCTGGTCGTAGCCGTCGAGCGAGTCCGGCGGAACCAGGCTCTCATGGGCGACGACGAGTATTTTGAGCTTCTTCATAGTATCAACCGGCGGCCGGCACTCCTCTCGAACGCATGCACCAGACGGGTCAGGATAGCCTCGACCGGCCGCACGGCCCGGCGTGGATCGCCGGCAACATACAATTTGAGCTGCCCCGCGCGATGAATCGCCGCGCGCATCACCTGATGCACGAGGTAGTCGCCACACTGCTCACGCGCAGCGATCGCGGCATGCAGCCGTGGGCGCAGCCTACGCAGAAAGGCGTCGGCGCGCCGCCGCTTCGCGCCCGGCACGGGGCTGAACACCTGCAGCAGCAGCCCATCCTCATCCCGCCGCGTCGGCGGCGTGTAAGTGCGCAAGCGCTCGTCGTAATGCTCACGCAGTGTACGCGTCGCCTTCGATAGCGATTCTACGTGCAACCGGCTGCGCACCGGTGGCGGTCGAGCCGCCACCTCCGCCATCAGGGCATCGACGTACTCGAGCTTGGCGAGCGCAGGCCAGTCCTGATAGTCGCGACGCCAGCGCGAGCCAGGCTTGAGCCAGACCGCAAAGGTCTCGGCGAAGTCCTCGGTCGGGTGACTCTGCGCATACCAGCTGCACAGGTGCTGCACGAAGCGGCGACTGGCCGGCCGCGGCCGGTAGCTGTCCGGATACGGCAACGAGGCTGGCCCAAACGTCTCGCGCCAGTCGCGCCGACGGCGCAGGCGATAGGCATTGTCCAGAGCATGACCCGCTTCGTGGCGCAGGATACGCATGAACCAGTTGCGGTTGCCACCCTCAACCTCGCGCATCATGCGCCGCTCGAGCAGTCGCAGACGCGGATGCGCGAGGTAGAACGGCAGCGCGAAGCCGGGCACGCCGTCCGGCGAAAACCACTCCTCGCCGAGCCAGCAGTGGGGCCTGAATGACAGCCCACGCCGTGCCAGCTCCTCATACAGACGTTCGATGTAATGCTCCATCGACGAGCCGCCGAGCGTGAGGCCCAGATCGCAGAAGCGCACATCGAGCAGCTCCTCGTCGGCGAGGCGCGCCCAGGCGCGGCGGCTGTTGCGTGGCGTGGCGGCTCGCGCGGGCACTGCATCCCCCCGGGACAACGACTAAGGCGCGACAATCCTGGCGAGCGCCGCGGCCAGCAGCCGATCGGCGATCGCGGCGATACGGCCGGCATCGGCGACGTCGGCGACCCAGTGCGCCGGCAGCGAACTAAGCCCGTACAAGGCACCTGCGAACTGGCCGACCAGCGCGCCGTTGGCGTCCGCATCGAGGCCGAGATTGACGACCGCGAGCACAGTATCGCGATAGCCGGTGCCGCGGGCCAGGCCGCCCAACAGCAACTGCAGCGCGGCGAGCACATCTCCACCGGCCAGCGTCGCAGGCGCTTCGGGGATGTGCTGCCAGCCGCCGGCCGCGACCGCCGCAACCTCACGTCGCAGGGGTTGGCGCTGCCACAGGCCGGGCACCGGGCTGTAGCCGGGCGCGAGCAGCACATCGCGCGGCTCGCCCCGCAGCACACCAACGGCAAGCGCCGCCGCATAGCGGCAGGCGTCGATGACCACGGGATGATCATGTGTCAGGCGGGCAAGGTCCGCCGCCAGCTCAATCGCCCGCTCGGGATCTGCGAGCTCGAACGCGGCGGCGATGCCGGCGCGCAGCAGCGGCTCGCGGTCAATGCGAGCCGCGTCGACCGGCGTGCCGGGAGCCGTCGCATGGCGGGCCAGCTCCCGTGCCATCGACGCGGTGATGCCGAGGCACTGGCCGGTCGTGGCGCCTACGCCATCGGTCTGCCAACGCGCCAGTCGGTCATAGGCGTCTGCGCGCACCAGCTCACCGCATTCGGTCAGGCTCTCGGCGAGCAGCAGCGCGACCGCCGCGTCATCGGTCCACGCGCCTCGCGGCAGCTCGTACGGGCCGCCGCCGATCAGATCGCCAATGCGCGTGAAAGTGCCCGGGCGGCGGTGCTGGGCGGGAGCGGCCAGCGCGTCGCCGAGCGCAAGCCCATACAGCAGACCGCGGTAACGATCCTGCAGCAGCGCCAGGTCCGCATCGATCGCCGGCGCATCCGTCGGGGACGCATTCACATCGCGTCTCCACCAGAGGGCGTACGACCTGCGTCGAGTGCGGCGAAGTCGAACAACGCTGGGTCTGCCAGCTGCGAGGGCTGCACGTCGCGCATCGCAGCGAAGATCGATTCGACCCGACCCGGGTGAGTGCGCTCCCAGTCGCGCAACATGCGACCGACCACCTCGCGCTGCAGATTGGGCTGCGAGCCGCACAGCGTGCACGGGATCAGCGGGAAGTGTCGGGCACGCGCGTAGCGCAGGATCTCGCGCTCAGGCACGTAGGCCAACGGCCGGATCACGATGTGACGACCGTCGTCAGACAGCAGCTTCGGCGGCATTGCCTTGAGCTTGCCGCCGTAGAAGAGGTTCAGAAACAGCGTCTCGATCAGGTCGTCACGATGGTGGCCGAGCGCGATCTTGGTGACGCCATTCTCGCTGGCGTAGCGGTACAGCGCGCCGCGCCGCATCCGCGAGCACAGGCTGCACATGGTCTTGCCTTCGGGAATCAGCCGCTTGACCACCGAGTAGGTGTCCTGCTCGATCACGTGAAACGGAACCCCGAGCGACTTGAGGTAATCGGGCAGCACGTGCGCCGGGAACCCGGGCTGCTTCTGATCGAGATTGACCGCCAAGAGCTCGAAGCTAACCGGTGCGCTGCGCTGCAGCGACAGCAGCATGTCCAGCAGCGTGTAGGAGTCCTTGCCGCCCGACAGGCAGACCATGATCTTGTCGCCGTCGGCAATCATCGCGTAGTCGGCGATCGCCTTGCCGACCAGTCCGCGCATCTCAGCCTGCAGGCGCTTGAAGCTGCGCGACGGACGCGGCGCCGCCGGCAGGACAGGCGGCACGATCCTGGGCACGAGCGGCAGGTCGAGGTCCACGGCCGAGTTCAACGCGGCTCGAGGTATTTCGCTTCGAAGTAACGCAGCGCAGGCGCCGCCGACAGCGGCCTGCCAGTGGCTTCCTTGATCAGGTCCTGCACCGTCATCTTCGCGCCAATGCCGTGGACATGTTCGCGCAGCCAGGCGAACAGGCCCGTGAACTCACCGCGGGCGAGCTCCTCATCGAGCGTCTCCTGGTCGCCGCGGAGCTTTTCCCACAGCTGGATTGCGATCAGCCCGCCGAGCGCGTGCGCTGGGAAGTAGCCGAACTGACCCACCGCCCAGTGGATGTCCTGCAGGCAGCCTTCGAGGTCGTTGGGCGGCACCAGCCCGAGGCGACGCTCCGCCGCCTCGTTCCACGCCGCCGGCAGGTCCGCCGCCTTCAGATCCCCATCGAGCAGGCTCTGCTCCAGCTCAAAGCGCAGCATGATGTGTGCCTGGTAGGTCATCTCGTCGGCGTCGGCGCGCAGCGAACCGCGATGTACCCGGGTCAGGTGGCGATAGAGGTTCTCCACCTCCCACTCGGGACCCGACACGCCCAGATGCTTGTCCAGCAGCGGCTTGAGAAACGTCAGGAACGGCCGGCTGTGGACGACCATCATCTCCAGCAGCAGCGACTGGCTCTCCTCGAGCGCCATGCCACGGTTGCTGCCTACCGGCTGGTCGCGCCACTCGGTAGGCAGACCCAGGTCGTACATCGCATGGCCTGTCTCGTGCAGCGCGCCGAGCAGGCCGGTAAACGGCTCGTTAGGCTCGAAGCGCGTGGTGACGCGCAAATCACCCGCCATTCCCTCGGTGAACGGATGCTCGCTCTCGTCGAAGCGGCCACGATCAAAGGGGAAGCCCAGCGCCTTCATCGCCTCGACGCACAGGGCACGCTGCTTCGACGCGGCGAACTTGCCGGTGATCGGCAACGACGGCTTCACCGACTGCAGCTCGATGCTCTCGCGGATCAGCGCTGGCAAGCGCCTGCCCAGCACCTTGAACAAGCCGTCGATATCGGCGGTCAGCACGCCGGGGCTGTACTCGTCGACCAGCGCGTCGTAGGGCGCAAGCCCAAGATGCTGGCCGAGCAGCGCCGCACGATCGCGGGTCAGCGCGACGACCTCGGCGAGATGTGGCGCGAAATCCGCAAACTGCTGGGTCCGGCGCGCCTCGGTCCACTGCACTTCGGCCCGCGCGCTGGCCTTGGCCAGGCGCGAGACCAAAGCATGCGGCATGGCCAGCGAATGATCGCGCTGGCGGCGCATCTCCCGCAAGTTGGCGACCTGCCAATCCTCCAGGCCCTGCGAGTTCGCCTGCGCCCGATCGATCAGACGCGACATCTTGGGTGAGGTGAGGATCGCGTGACATTCGGTTTCGAGCGCGGCGAGCTGTTCGCCGCGAACCTCGGCACTGCCGCGCGGCATCATCACCGCCGCGTCCCAACGCAGCGTCGCCAGCGCGCCACGGAACGCGTGCAAGCGCCGGAACTCTTCCTCGAGCTGTTGGTAGGGAGTCGCAGCCATGATTCCTTCGGGGCCGACCAGCCGGCGACGACGTTCGATCATCAGACCTCGCCGGTAGCGGGGCCGTGGATACGTCGTGGCGACGGGTCGGGCGGAACCATTCTACCCGAGGCCCCTCGCCGGAAACGGCCGGAGAGGGGTTAAATAACTGTTTTTATTGCGAAAAGATCGCCATTTCAGTCATTGACAGGGGCTTTTCCCGCCCGTCGCTCAGAAATACAGCCGCATCAGCACCTCGGCGATGCAGGCTGGCTTCTTCTCGCCCTCCAGCTCCACCGTGAACTCCTCGGTGATCTGCAGCCCGCCCGAAACGTCCTCGACCGCAAGCAGCTTGGTGCGCGAACGCAGCGTTGCGCCTTCCTTGACGGCGTTGGTGAAGCGCAGCTTGTTCATGCCGTAGTTGATCACCGTGCGTACGCCGGGATACAGCGGGGTATCTTCGTTCACGATTCCGCGCAGCAGCGGATAGAGCGACATCGTCAGGTAACCGTGCGCGATCGTCCGCCGCCACGGTGAGTCCTTGGCCGCCCGCTCGGGATCGGTGTGGATCCACTGGAAGTCGCCGGTGGCCGCGGCGAAGGCATTGATGCGTTCCTGGGTCATCTGCATCCAGTCACTGACATGGACTTCCTGACCCACCTTGGCGAGCAACTCGGCACGAGCATTTTCAATCGACATCTCTCATCCTTTGGCCGGCGTCCGACCGCTACCCCGGCCCGAGAGCCAGCGGGAAATCTCGACCGGAACCTGCTGGGCCCGGCCGCTCACGTAAATACCTATGTGCCCGCCGTCGAACACCAGCTCATCGCAGCGGCCACCCACGAGCCCGGCAAGCGGACGGGACGCCGATGGCGGTACGAGGTGGTCGGCGCTGGCATACACATTCAGCACCGGCACGCGGATGCGCCGCAGGTCGACCTCACGTCCCTCGAGCTGCAACCCACCGCGGACAAGGCGGTTCTCCTGGTAGAACCAGCGCACGAACTCGGCGAACGCTCGGCCCGCCTGATCAGGACTGTCGCGAATCCACTGCTCCATGCGCAGGAAGTTCGCCAGCTTGTCCGGGTCCCCTGCATCATCGACGAGAGCGAGGTACTTCTGCAATGTCAGTCGAAATGGCATCAGCGACTGGAAGGTGAAGTTCAGCAGCTCGCCGGGCACGTTGCCGCAGGTCGCCACCAGCGCATCCACGTCGATGCCCTGCGCCCAGCGGCCGAGCAGGTTGTCCGGGGTCTGAAAGTCGACCGGGGTGACCATCGTCACCAGCCGGCGAATGCGGGTCGGTTCAAGCGCGGCATAGAGCAGCGACAGCGTGCCGCCCTGGCAGACGCCCAGCAGGTCGGGCCGGCCAACACTTGCGGCGACGTGCTGCACCGCCCGATGTATGTAGCCGAGCACGTAGTCGGCGACTCCAAGACCCCGGTCGCCGCGGTCTGGATACCCCCAGTCCAGCAGGAAGACTTCGTGGCCGAGCCCGGTCAGCCGACGGATCAGCGACCGGTCGGGCTGCAGATCGAGCACCGTCGGTCGATTGATCAGCGCATAGACAATCAACAGCGGCGTGCGTCGCGCCGGCCGCGCCGTCGGCGCGTAGCGATACAAGGTGGCCTTGCCGTCCACCAGCACCGCCTCACGCGGCGCCGTGCCGAGCTCGACCTTGGGCAGCGCGGCGAGCGTCAGCCGCGATTGTTCGACACGCGCCTGGAACGCGGCCATCTCGCGCGGTAGCGCGCTCAGCTCCAACGCAGTCACGGGCGGCGCCTGCGCGCGCGCTTGGCCGGCCGCGCGGCGAGTTCCGCGCGCAGCGAGCGCAGCGAGTCGTGCAGCGCGTCCACCTCGGCGCGGGACGGGACTCCGGCGAGCCGCGCGGCCTGTTCCGCCAGCGCCTGCTGGCCGGCACGCAGACGCACCAACTCGTTGAACAGTTGCGCCTGTGCGGCGACGAACGCCTCGCCGCGGGCGGCCTGCTGGAACGCGGCCTCGGCACAATCTATCCAGGCATCAAAGGTCTCGCGCAGGGTCGCAGGGGCGGGCGCGGTGGCAAGACGCACGGCGAAGCGAGTGGCCGTATCGCGAGCGATCACGCCGAGTTGGGCGCTCCATGCAGCGAACGCCGCCGCCAGCACCGGTGTGCCGATCGGAGCGGCGGGCAGCACGCCGGCATAGAAGCTACGCGCGAGCGTCTCCAGCTCCGCCAGCCAGCGCGCCTGCTCCGCGGGCGACGCCGGCAGCTTTGCCGCGAGACGGGCGTAGTCGCTGGCGAAACGCGTGAAGGCTGCGCTCGCGCCGCCCAGCGCCTCGGCCGCGGCGGGGCCCGCCGGAACCGACAGGCCTTTCCAAAGCTGCAGCCAAGCGTCCAGACCGCCCATCAAACTTTACTTAATCTGGTTTGCGGTGCCACGGGAACCGAACTCTGGCACGGCGAACGCCCCCGAGATAAATTCTAAGTAATTGATAGTTAAATCTTTATGCACAAATTAAGCGCTGCCTGAACCATTCCTGATTTTCATGTTGCAATGCAAAAAGAACTGTTTATACTGCACTGCAACAAACGACTCTCCACCGGAGCACTCAAGATGACGAACAGCACCACTGAAATCAATGCGTTCCTCGAGAACTCGCGCAAGTTCGCCGAGCCGATGACCCGCCTACAGGCGCTGTCGGCCCGCACCTTCGAGCGCTTCGCCCGCTACGGCTACGAAGTCGCCGGCGATTACCTGAACCTCAGCCTGGCCTCGCTCCACGCCGCGACGCAGACCCACGAGCTGCCGGCGCTGCTGAAGAAGCAGACCGAGCTGACCACTGCCTACGTCGAGAAGCAGACCCAGCGCTCGCAGGACTTCCTGAAGCTCGCCGGCGAAGCGCAGGCCGACGTGACCCAGTGGGTCGACCACGCCTCGACCGAGTTTACGGCCCGCACGAAGGCCGCCAAGGCCGCCTGAAGAATCTCGACCCCTGGCCGCCACGGCGGCCAGGGGTCGTAACCTCCCCCCTCGGGATGGTGTGGCTACGGCTCACCGTCCCTTTTTTTTATTTGGTGTGGACACCCGCATGGGCTGGTGTTGCGAACTGGCAGTGACACAGGAATTGCGCTAGCAGGCGCTCACGCCGTGCTGGTTGTCAGCGCATCTCGGATCAGCGCATCAAGGCGCGCGCCGCGCGCGCACGCGTGTTCGAATGCAGGCTCGAAGTCAGCCAGGTCGCGCGCGGACATCCCCACCTCAGGCGCAGTGGCGACGTCACGCCAACGCGCAAGCTCATGCCCCACAGCCCCGCCGTCGCGTGGGCTTCGTCCCGGGTAAGCCCAAAATAGTCGGCGACCGCGAGCAGCTGCTCGAGCGACGTGATCGGGCCTGTGTCTTCGCTCAACCACGTCTTCGACTCACGGGCCTTATCCGGAAACGGTTTCACCTGCTGCTCATGCCGCCGCCCCGACACGCGCTATCCCTAGCCTTGCGCGGACGAGGTGTCCGGCATGCCCGCGCGTGTCGCGGCGATGCCTCGTTCCCGTGCACGGACGACGGACACCCCCCCTCGCGGCTAAGGATGCTTTGCGCGGCGTTGACGTCGCAGTCGTGAGCACACCGGCACTCACCACACATCCAGCGCCTGCGTGCCGCCGACTCACCACGCCCCCGTGCTCTTGCGCTCACGAACCCGCTGCGGCAGGTCCTCGTCCCTCATCAGCAGACCCGCTTGGTCGGCGCCGGTATCTAGCAACTGCCCGAGTCGCTCAACCTCACCCAGAACATGCAGCACCCGCCCGAGGTACTCGAGAGCCACCTTGGGGTCGCCCTTTTCGAGACGGGTGAGCGTCTTACGTCCGATGCCTGCCCGCTCCGCCAGCGAAGCTTGGGTGAGCCTGCGGCGCCGGCGCGCGAGCGCCACGTCATGGCCTAACTTCGCGATCGCTCGTGCTACCGGGGCGGGCAGCGGCAGAGGCACTCTCATTGTGAGTCCTATAGAGCCCAGTAATTGCCTTAATGTATCCTACAGAGACCATTATAGCGTTCATCGCTGCCGCAACAAATGTGCCCAGAGGACTCGTGACAGATCGGCTACGCCGCACCGATCTCGGACATCGGCCAATGTCTGCCCTGCAGCTACGCGGGCAAGAGGGGCCAAAACGGTGCAGCAACAGCGCCTTGATCTGCAGGAGCGGGACCTTTTGCGCTGCAAGGAAACAGCGCGTCATTCGCGCTAGACTTGGCCCATGACGAAGGAACGGCTGATCAAGAAGTACGCCAACCGGCGGCTCTACGACGCCTCGCAGTCGCGCCATGTGACGCTCGAGGACATCCGCGAATTCATCGTCCAAGGTGAGAAAGTCACCGTCGTCGAGGACAAGAGCGGCGTCGACATCACCCGCCTGATCCTGCTGCAGGTCATCGCTGAACAAGAGCAGTTCGGCAAACCGATCCTGTCGAGCCAGCTGCTCGAATCCATCATCCGCTTCTACGGCAACGGCATGCAGGAGTTCATGACCCGTTACCTCGAGAAGAGCGTCGAGACGTTCTCGCGCCAGCAGGACACGCTGCAGACGCAGATCTCCAAGCTGATGGTGAACGCGCCGCTGACCTCGATGGCCGAGCTGGCCAAGCAGAACCTCGACTACTGGACCAGGATGCAGGAGTCGATGGCGGCGACCTTCATGCCCATGATGCGCGGCGCGGCCGAAGCCAAGCCCGCACAGCCGACGCAGCCGGAAGGGACCGACGCGCCCGCCGCGTCGCCGAAGGGCAGCTCCAGCCGTTGATGGCAGGCGCAGGCCGCATGGCCTTGCGTTGACAACGCCCCCGTCCGGCTCCGACGATGCGACCCAGACGCGAGTCAGGAGCACGCATGAACATTCCCGCGATAGTAGATTTCGGCGACCCGTCGTCCCCGACAGCAGCCCCGATCGATGCCGGCCGCATCCTCGCCGGCCATCCCGCAGCGACCGTCGACAATCGCTACTCCGACCCGTCGCTACGCTTCCACTGCGGCACCTGGTCGAGCACCCCGGGACGCTGGCAGATCAACTACACCGAGCACGAGTTCTGCTATCTGCTGCGTGGCCGCGTGCGGCTGGTGGCCAAGGATGGGGCGACGCGTGAGTTCAGCGCCGGCGCCGCGTTCGTGATCCCGGCCGGATTCGTAGGCACGTGGGAGACGATCGAGGCGGCCGAGAAGCACTACGTGGTGCTGGAACCGGCCTGACTGGCACGGCAGTCGCGATAGGCGATCACCAGCGCCGCGGGCACCAGCGGCGCTAGCAGCACGCCAGCAGCGAAGCTCACGCCGCCCCCCAACATCGCCCCGAGCCGCTCGTGGCTGCCGGCAAACAGCGCCAACGCCGTGCCCACCACGCCCGCGCACATGCCGGCCGCCGCAACTACAACCGTCACCACCGTCACCAGTGCGGCGGTGGGCAACCAGCGACCGGAGACCAGCGCGGTGCTGCGCGACAGCGACGCAAGGCCACCGCAGCGCTCAACAACGCAGGTCATCGGCCAGAGGATCCAGGCAACACTCAAATACGCGCCCGGCACGATGAAGGCGAGCGTACCCAGCGTTGTCGCCACCACGTAGACCAGCGCCGCCAGCAGTGCGCCGGGCAGTGCCGCCAGCGCCACTCGCCAGTCGTCGAAGCCGCCGCGCACTAGCCCCTCTGCCTGCGCCCACAGCCGCAGCACGATCACCAGGTTCAGGTACAGCCACGGCACGAACGCGAGCGCAAGCAGCCCCCAGAGGCGGCCCGAGAAGGCCAGCTGCAGCAGCCCTTCGAAGCTGTCGGCGTCAGACGCCAGCGCCGAGACCGCCGCGCTGAGTGCTGCGCTGAGCACGGCCAGCAGAACGCTCGCCACCGCCACGCCGCGGTAGCCGTTGCGCGCAAGCCCAACGCTTGCATCGACACGCGCACCGAGCCCGGCAGCTGCCGGCAGCACGGTCAGTGACCTGCCGGCGCGTCGACGATCGCGCGCCAGTTGATGATCGCGTTCCACAGCATGCGCTGGTCACCGCGATTGAGGTCGCGGTGCAGCGGGTTGAAGTTGAAGCTGACCACATGGCCACGGCCCACCGGCATGTCGAGGATCGCCGGCCGACCGGCGAGATTGGACTCGCCCCAGGCCTGACCGCTGACCACCATCGGCGCACCCTCGCGGTCGCCCCACTCGAGCACCACCCCCGCCGGATCCGGCGGCCCGTCCAGACAGGTCGTGCAGTACGCCATGCGCAGCCAGCGACGCGGCGTCGCATACAGTGCGAAGTTCTGCCGGAACACATAGGTGCGCGGTGCGTAGCCGTAGGCAATCGGGTGATCGGGACGGGCAAAGCTGACGCGCAGGTGCACGCCGGGCGTGCGCGTCGTCGCTCCCTGCGCGGCCGAGGCGGCCTCCGCCCCGCCGCCCTGGCTGCTGCGCGGCACGCCGCCCGCGTCACGACGTACGCCGCGCACCATTCCCCCTTCAAGGGCGAGCATCGTGCCGTTGCCGAGCGTCACCAGCAGCCCGCCCTGCTCGACGAAACCCTGCAGCTGAGCAAAGCCCGCGCCGCCGATACCACCGGTGATGTCATCGGACGCGGCCGGCGTGCCCAGGCTCGGCGTCGCCGCGGTCTTGCGGTACGGCATCGGCCCCCAGGCCTTCGGCAGGCCCTGCAGCTGCTCGGCGAGCTCGAGGTCGACCTGTCCGTAGAGCAGCACGTCGTAATGTTCGCGCAGGTGCCCGGCACGAATGTCCTCATCGCGGACGTAGCTGTAGGGAATGTGTCGCTGGTCCAGCGTGTAGCGTGCCCAGCCGATCGAGTCGGTGTCGGCCCACGGCACCCACACACCGACGCGCGGCACCGGCGCACGGTGACGCGCCACGGTGGGCGCGACAGTCGTCGCGACGAACTCCAGTCCCAGGTCGGTCGCCGCCTGCGCCAGCACCGCATCGGCACCGACCCGCGCGGGCACGATCCAGGAGCCGGCGGGGTACGCCCGGCCGCCCGCCGCGAACGCCTGCTCGGCGATCTCGACCTCGAACGCCGCGAGCCGGAAGCGGGCTTCCAGCAGGCTTTCCTGGCCGGTATCGGCCAACAGGTAGACGCGGCCGCTGCCGCCGACGTGGCCCGCCGCCAGCGGCGGTGCGCTCAGCCGCTCCAGCGCCGCGTGCTGCACCGACGCATCGGCGCTCGCCAGCACCTGCAGGTGGTAGTGCGCGGGCAACGACCACGAGGTGTCGTCGTAGGGCTCGCTGCCCTCCTTCGGATAATGCTGCGGGCTGAGCAGATCCACCGCGTAGTTGCGGTAGGGCTGGTCCAGACGCACGACGTAGGTGCCGGCAGGGAACGTCCCCTCGCTCAGCTGCAACGGCGCGATCGCCCGCGACACCTCGATGCGCTGGTCGAGCAGGCGCCGCACCAGTGCCGCCACGCGCGCGGGATCGCCCTGATCAGCAGGGATCACATACGCGTAAGGGGCCTCATCTCGACCTTTCTGCCAGGAATGCAGCCCCTTCAGGTAGAAGTTATGCAGCAGTTCGCGGGAGTGCGCGGCGGTGAAGTCCAGCGCCGACAGTGCCGCCGTCTCGTTGTAGTTGACGTTGTCGCGTGCCGACCAGGCGAACTCCCGCGCCGGCGGCGGCACCAGCCGCCACCACTCGCGACTGGTGTCCTCAGGGCCCAGCGTCCAGCGCAACGTCTCGGCAGTGCCGTTGCCAAAAGTCTCGTAGCCACGACCGATCGCGTTGTGGTTCATCGCGACGGAGTCGAGATACAGGTGCGAGAAGCCCTCGCCGAAGTTCCAGGTCGACACGCCCGGCATGCCAAGCCCGTTCATCGCCTGCACCTCGTGGAAACTCAGCTCCAGGAACTCGCTGTAGGTCAGCGGATCGATGTTCGGGTTGTAGGGACCCGAGCCATTCCAGGACATCAGCAGCGCGACCGACTCGTGCAGGTCATGCACGACGGTCGGATGCCACTCATGGAACATGCGGTGCACGGCCTTGGTCGTCTCGTGAACCTGCTGGTGCGCATCGCGGTTGATGTCGACGAACGCGTACTTCGACCAGTACGGCGGCGACTGGCGCGGCAGCGTCGCGCGATCGGTCTTGCCCTTGAGGTAGGTGTAGAACCACTCGACCACCTTGTCGCGACCGTCCGGGTTCGACACGGGATTGATCAGCACGACGAGGTTCGAGCGGATGCGGCGAATCATCGGCGTATCGGACACGGCCAAGCGGTAGGCGAGCTCCAGCACCGACTCGGTTGAGCCGGTCTCGTCCGAGTGCAGGGCCGCATTGAAGTAGTAGATCGGCCGGGCGCCCTCGATGAGCTTGTCGGCGGCGGCAGGATCCGTGCGGCGCGGATCCGCGAGCGCTGCGGTCGCGCTCTTGAGCGACTCCAGCCGGCCGATGCCCTCCTCATCGGCGATCGCCAGCATCACGATGTCGCGGCCTTCCTCGGAACGGCCGATTGTCATCACACGCACGCGCGGCGAGGCGGCGGCGAGCGCGCGGCAGTAGGCGTAGGCCTGCGCCGAGGTGACCAGTTCGCCCGGCGCGCCAGCAATGCGGTGCAGAAATGCGCGCGGCGAGGGGACGGTCGCCGATGCCGGCAGGGACGCGACCCAGGGCGAGAGGAACTGCGGCTCGGTGGTCGCGCGCGCGATCTCCTCGGCAGAGCCGGACTCGGCGACGTCGACCGGCGGCTCGGCCGCCCGTGCCGCGCCAAACGCGACCCACAACGACAGCGACAAGACCAGGCGCACGTACCACGGGTATTTCATGTCGACCTCTGCATGCTCATCGACGTGCGGCCGCCGACGGCTGAAGTCTACACCCGGCACCACGACCGGCCGACGTCACATCACCGACAGCTAACGGCGGCTATAATCGCGCCATGGCTTACCGCATCCTGTTCATTACCGCCGAATATGCCCCGCTGGCGAAAACCGGCGGGCTCGCGGACGTCTCTACCGCGCTGACGCGCTACCTGCACCGCGGCGGCCATGACGTACGGGTGTTCATGCCCTACTACCGCCAGGTCGCTGCGGCCGGGCTTGCGCTGTGGCCGGTCGAGTTTCTGCAAGACCTCGAGATGACCGTCGGCGAGCATCGCTACCGCTACCGTGTACTGACCGGCGCGGCGCCCGGTGCCGACCTGCAGCTGTACTTCATCGACTGCCCTGAGCTGTACGATCGCCCCGGCATCTACGGCGAGACCGCGGACGAGGCGCGGCGCTTCCTGCTGTTGACACGTGCCGCCCTGGAGTGCGCACAGCGCATGGCGTTCGCGCCCCACATCCTGCACTGCAACGACTGGCACACGGCATTGGGTCCGTTACTGCTCAAGACAACCTACGCCTGGGACCAACTGTTCGCCGCGACGCGCTCGGTGCTGACGATCCACAACCTCGCCTATCAGGGCGTGTTCGGCGCCGAGCATGCCGATGAGCTGGGCCTCGGCGACGCCTCCTGGCTGCTGCACCAGCAGGATCTGGCCGAGGGGCGGATCAACTCGCTGCTGCACGGCATCCTTTATGCGGACCTTGTCACGACGGTAAGCCCCGGCTATGCGCGCGAGATCTGCACGGCGGAGTACGGCGCGGGCCTGGACAGCTTCCTGCGGGCGCGCGGCGAGCGCGTCGTCGGCATCCTCAACGGCGTCGACTACGAGGAGTGGGACCCCAGCACGGACCGCTACCTGCCGGTACGCTTCGGCGCCGACGATCTGACGGGAAAAGCCGCCGTACGACGCGCGCTCAGCGCACGCGTCGGCATCGCGATCCCGGACGGCGTACCGCTGATCGGCATGATCAGCCGGCTGGTCGGCCAGAAGGGCATCGAGCTGATCATCCCGGTGCTGCCTGAGTTCCTGCGCCGCGGCGACTGTGCGCTGGTGGTGCTCGGCACAGGCGAAGCGCGCTACGAGGACTTCTTCGCCGGGCTCGCGCTCGAGTTCCCGGGGCGGGTGGCCTTCCATCGCGGCTACAGCGAGGAGCTGGCGCACTGGATCGAGGCTGGCGCCGACATGTTCCTGATGCCGTCGCAGTACGAGCCTTGCGGGCTCAACCAGATGTACAGCCTGCGTTACGGCACCGCGCCAATCGTGCGTCGTACCGGCGGACTCGCAGACTCCGTCGTGCACTATTCGCGCGACGACGGCACCGGCACCGGCGTTGTCTTCGATCACTACGAGGCGGCGAGCCTGCGCTGGGCGCTGGACTATGCGATCCGGCTATATCGGGAGCCCGCGCAATGGGCGCGATTGGTCGCGAACGCGATGCGCCAGGATTATTCCTGGACGCAGCAGGGCGCCTGTTACCTGGAGCAGTACGCGCGCCTGGTGGGACCGAGCTGACCGCACCGTCCGCCGCGCTTCAGCGCACCGGAAAGACGCCCTTCTCGTCGAACGGGATGGTGTGCAGGAACGCGAGCCCCGTGCTCACCTTGCCGAGCAGCCGGTACTCGGCCGGATGCGCGCTGTCCTTGAGTCGCGGCAGCACCTTCCAGAAGGTCGTGGCGAGGTTCGTCGTCACCAGCATCTCGAACTCAGCCTCACCAAAGGCGGGCACCGTGAACGCGTCAGCCGTCACGCCGCGGCCTAGCTCTTCGCCTGCGAGCTCGATCGTGTAACTGATGCCCTTGATCGGCAGCGCCAGACCGTTCGGGTTCTGCACGCGCATGCGCACGCGGAAGCGCTGCTCGGCGAGCGAGGCGTCCTTGATCTCGATCGAAGCCAACGACAGCCGTGGCCGCTCGAAGTGCGGCGCGAGCGTTGCGCAGCCCGCGAGCAGCAGAAAAAGCACACCAACGGCGCATCGCATGCGCGTTCCCTGAGCTATGTTCATCAACGCGTCTCCTGCGACATGGCGCCGCGACGAGTGCTTTAGGATGGGCGGCCTAGAGGCGACCATATAACTGGTTCCAATAGCGACAGCGTGCGCCGAGCCAGCCGGGCACCTCCTGCCAAGTGAAACGCCACTCCCAGTTTCCCTCGAGGGTGCCGGGCGTATTCATGCGCGCCTCGCTACCACGACCAAGCAAGTCCTGCATCGGCACGATAGCAAGTCCCGCGACCGACGCGAGCACCGTGCGGGTCAAGGCGTCGACCGCCTCTGCCGGCGAGGTGCCGAGATAGTCGGCGACACGCCCTCGCGCGTACTCGTCGAGGTGCGTAAGCCAGCCCGCCGTCGTGTCGTTGTCATGAGTGCCGGTATAGGCCACGCAACGGGCGATCCAATTGTGCGGTGCGTGCAGGTTGCGCCCGTCGCCGTCGAAGCCGAACTGCGCAACACGCATGCCCGGCAGCCCGAATTCGTCGCGCAACTGTTCCACCTCCGGCGTAATGACACCGAGATCCTCGGCGACCACGGCGAGGCTGCCGAACGCCTGCAGGGCCGCCGCCAGCAGCGCCCGGCCTGGCGCCTTGCGCCATTCTCCGCTCACCGCGGTGGGCGCGCCGGCAGGCACCGCCCAGCAAGCCTCCAGCCCCCGGAAGTGATCGATGCGCACGAGGTCGAACAGCTCGAACTGCGCGCGCAGCCGCTCCAGCCACCAGGCAAAACCCGTCGCAAGGTGCGCCTCCCAGCGATACAGCGGATTGCCCCACAACTGGCCGTCGGCGGCGAAGTAGTCGGGCGGTACGCCAGCCACCGCGGTCAGTCGCCCGCTCGCATCGAGCTGGAACAGCTCCGGGTGACCCCACGCCTCGACGCTGTCAGGCGCCAGGTAGATAGGCACGTCGCCAAACAGGCGCACGCCACGCGCAGCCGCGTAGCCACGCAAGGCCTGCCACTGGGCGTAAAAGAAATACTGGCAGGCCTCAATCTCGGCGATCGCGGCGGCAAGCTCTGCGCGTGCGCGCTCAAGCGCCGCAGGCGCGCGCGTCCGCAGCGCCGCCGGCCACTCCCACCAGGGACGGCCAGTCTCGCGCTCCTGGATCGCCGTGAACAGCGCGTAGTCGGCTAACCAGTGCGCGCCGTCGAGCTTGAAGCGCACGAATGCGTCGCGCATCGGCCCACTGCCTGCGTGCAGCGCAGCGCTTGCCGCCGACAGCAGCGCCGCACGTGGCGTCTCATCGAGGCGCGCCGCGTCGAGCAGCCCGACGCTCGCGAGCGTCTCAAGGTCAATCAGAGCGGGATCACCGGCGTGGTTGGAGCGCGCGAAATACGGCGAACGATCGGCGCCGACCGGACCCAGCGGCAGGAACTGCCATACGCAGAAGCCTCCCGCCACGAGCCAGTCAACGAAACTGCGCGCAGCCTGCCCGAGCGCGCCGTGCGCTGCGTCCGGCAGCGACGTCGGATGCAGCAACACGCCAGCGCGGCGGCGATCAAACACCGGCAGGACAGCGAGCTCACTCATCAGCGGCACGACTCCGGCGCGCCGATGCCGGCGCTACAGCCCTATTCGATCTCATGATCCGTCCTTAGGAGTCGGGCGACAGCGGCGCGGCCGCAGCAGCTGGCCGCTCAGCCCGGCGCCCGCAGCATCTGCGGCGTGACCAGTACGACGCCCTGCTCGGTGACCTCGAAGCGGCGAACGTCTTCCTCACGGTCGACGCCTATCTGCATGCCGTCCGGAACGATGCAGCCCTCGTCGAGGATCGCCCGCTGGATCATGCAGCTCTTGCCGATACGCACCCCCGGCAGCACGACCGTGCCGTGCACGAGCGATCGCTCGTCAACACGCACGTCCGAAAACAGCAGCGACTCACGCACTGTCGCCCCCGAGATGATGCAGCCGCCGGCGACCATCGAGTTGACCGCCATGCCGCGCCGACCGGCGTGGTCGTCGAGGATGAACTTGGCCGGCGGACGCTGCAGCTGGTAGGTCCAGATCGGCCACTCCTCGTCATAGATGTTCAGCTCGGGCCGGACATCGACGAGCTCCATGTTCGCCTCGTAGTACGCATCCAGCGTGCCGACGTCACGCCAGTACGCCTGTGCACGGGTACGCACGTCCTGGAATGCATAGGCGTAGACGCGCAACTCACTGAGCGCGGCGGGAATGATGTTCTTGCCAAAATCATGCTGCGAGTCCGCGCGCGCCGCATCCTCGGTCAGCAGCCGCTCGAGCAGCTCGGCGTTGAAGATGTAGATGCCCATGGAGGCCAGCGCCGTGTCCGGTCGGCCGGGGATCGTCTCGGGACTGGCCGGCTTCTCGGCAAAGCGCACCACGCGATTGGAGTCGGTGACCGACAGCACGCCGTACTCGCGCGCCAGCGCCACCGGCACCTCGACCACGCCGATCGAGATCGCGGCGTTCTTCTCGACGTGCGCGGCGATCATCGGACCGTAGTCCATCGTGTAGATGTGGTCGCCGGCGAGCACCAGCACGTGTTTAGGGTGGTGCGCGCGGATGTACTCGAGATTCTGGTAGACCGCGTCCGCCGTGCCCTGGTACCAGTGCGGGCCCACCTGCTGCTGCGCCGGGATCACGCTGACGAACTCGCCGAACTCGCCACGCAGGTAGCCCCAGCCACGCTGCACGTGCTCGATCAGCGACTGCGCCTTGTACTGTGTCAGCACGGCGATCTGACGGATGCCGGAGTTCACGCAGTTGGAGAGCACGAAGTCGATGATCCGGAACTTGCCGCCGAACGGCGTCGCTGGCTTCGCCCGACTGGTGGTCAGCTGCTTGAGCCGTTCACCGCGTCCGCCGGCCATGATGATGGCCAGCGTACCGCTGGTCAGTCGGCTGACGTAACGGCCGGAATTACCTAGCGGGGCCTTGAGGCTCATGGATGTTCCCGTGTGATCTGGGGGCTATGGTACCGTGCAATCGGTGCTCTGCAACCGCACCAACAAGCGATTGAACTCACAGCTCAAGACCTTCCTTGCCCGCCGCGCGCCGCAACTGCGCAAGCTCGGCGCGCTCGCGCGCGGCGAGGTGGCGCCGCTGCTGGGCCTGCACCGTGAAGCTGACCACTGGGTGCTGCTGAGCTGGGTGCCGAACGCCGTCCGTGCCTGGGCGGACGGCCGCCCACTCACCCGCATCGGCGCCGGGCCCGTCTACGGCTGGGCCGGCGCTGAACCTCCCACCAGCCCCTGGCGCCTGCGCTGGCGCGACGCGCGCGGCGTGCAGCACGAACGCCTCGACCCCTACGCATTCGCGCCCGACCTGCCCGCCGAGGCACTGATCGCGCACGCGCAAGGCAGCGCGAGCGCGATGCACCAGTTGTTCGGCGCACACCCGCTGCAGCGCGACGGCGTGAACGGACTGCGATTCGCCGTCTGGGCGCCGCGAGCGCTCGAGGTTCTGTTGGTACTGGACCCTATTCGCCTGCCGCTGCGCGCGGCGGCCGCTGGCGCATGGGAACTGTTTGTGCCGGACCTTGCGCCCGGCTGCTGCTACCGCTACGAGATCGTGTCGGAGGCAGGTTACGCCCTCAAGACAGATCCCTACGCCCGCCAGCTTGAAGAGCGACCGGGCTGGCGGGCAATCGCCACGGCCAACAGCACGTACCCCTGGACCGACCAGGACTGGCTCGCGGCACGCGCGACGCGCGGCCGCGGGCGGCCCACCTCCGTATACGAGCTGCACCTGGGCTCGTTCGCACAACGTGACGGCGCCCCCCTGAACTATCGCGAACTGGCCGAGCGGATCGTGGCGCACGTCGTGCCGCTGGGGTTCACCGACGTCGAACTGCTGCCGGTGATGGAGCATCCACACGCCGCCTCCTGGGGCTACCAGACCAGCGGCTACTTCGCGCCCACGGCCCGGCACGGCTCACCGAATGACTTTCGCGCCTTCGTCGATCATCTGCATCGCGCCGGGCTTGGCGTGATCCTCGACTGGACCCCGGCGCATTTCGCGACCGACCCTGAGGCGCTGGCCCGCTTTGACGGCGAGGCTCTCTATGAGCACGCCGATCCTCGGCGCGGCGAGCATCGCGATTGGGGCACGCTGGCGTTCGACTTCGACCGTCCGGAAGTGCACTCCTTCCTGCTGTCCAGCGCGCGCTACTGGCTGGAGGAGTTTCACGTCGATGGCCTGCGGGTCGACGCGGTCGCCGCGATGCTCTACCTGGACTACCAGCGCGCCCCGGACGCATGGCTGCCCGAGGCGGACGGCGGCAACGAGCACCGTGCGGCAGTGAGGTTCCTGCAGGCGCTGACCTCACTCGTGCACGAGCGCTTTGCCGGCGTCGAACTGCATGCGGAGGATTCCTCGATCCGACCCGGCACGACCGCGCCGGTCGCCGCCGGAGGACTGGGCTTCGACTACAAATGGAGCCTCGGCTGGATGCACGACTCGCTGCGCTATTTCGGCGTCGATCCACTGTTCCGCCGCCACCATCACGACGAACTGATCCACGCCACGCGCTACGCGGCGAACGAACGGTATCTGCTGCCGCTGTCCCACGACGAGGTCGTGCACGGCAAGCGCTCCTTGCTCCGGCGACTGCCTGGCGACGCCTGGCAGCAGCATGCAACGCTGCGGCTGCTGTACGCCTGGCAATGGACCCACCCGGGCGCCAAGCTGCTGTTCATGGGTGGCGAGGCGGCACAGGCCACGGAGTGGGACCATCGCCACGCGCTGCCCCAGCCTAAAAGCGCCGCAGCCCGCGGCATCGCCCGGTTGGTGGCGGACCTGAACGCCCTCTACCGCCAGACCCGGGCGCTGCAGGCGGATGGCCCCGACAGCCTCGTCTGGCTCGACACGGAGGATCGACTACGCTCGATCTACGCCTTCGAACGGCGTGCCGGCGGCGCGATCGCGGTCGTGGTGCTCAATGCGACCCCCGTGCCACGCTACGGGGTGCGCATTGGCCTGCCGTTCGCGGGTCGCTGGCTGGAGCGCCTCAACACCGACGCGAAGCTTTATGGCGGCAGCAACGTCGGCAACCTCGGCGAGGTCGCCGCGGCACAGGATCCGGCCATGGGACGGCCTTATTCGGCCGCGGTCACCCTGCCACCGCTGGGCGCGATCGTCCTGGTGCCGGCCTGAAGGGCTTATCGGGCTCCTACCCCCTCAGAATGGGTCGAGTTCGAATTTAAGATCGTTATCATCTAAGTACTATTGTTTAGTATTGACTAGTACTAATTTAGTGATATGATCTACCTCAACATGGAAACACCAGAACACATCGAGCTGCCCCCGGACCCCACCGACGAGCCACTGGACGTCGAGGGCCTGGCCCGCAAGTTCCAGAAGGAACTCAACTCCGGCCTGATCGCGCTGGTGCTGCTGTCGGTGCTCGACCGCGCCACCGACGACCTGTACGGCTACCAGATCGCCAAAAGCCTGCAGGCGATGAGCCTGGGCGGCAGCCCGATGAAGCAGGGCGCGCTCTACCCGGTGCTGCGGACACTGTCCGCCCACGGCCTGCTGGCCAGCCGGGTCGTGCCTTCCTACGCCGGCCCGCCGCGCCGCTACTACCGCATCACCGCCGCCGGCCGCGAGACGCTCGCACGCTGGCAGGGCATCTGGACGACGACCCGCGAGTTCGTCGACGCAGTGGCCAATCCCGCCGCCCCCACCTCCACCGATAGTGAGCAGTCATGAACAGGCCAGCCCCCCGCTCGATCGACCAGTACCTCTCGCAGCTCAATGACGCGCTGCGCGGCGAGGATCCGGCCCTGACGCAGGACGCCCTCTACGACGCCGAGGAATACCTCCGCGCCGAGGTCGCGCAACACCCGGGCAAGACCGAGGCCGACGTGCTGGAGCTGATCGCCAGCACCTATGGCGCACCGGACGAAGTGGCCGAGGCCTACCGCACGACCGAAAAGACCGTGCGCGCCGCGACCCGTCCGATTGCCCCGCCGCCGCGGCACACGGCGCTCGGCCGGTTCTTCGGCGTCTATGCCGACAGCCGCGCATGGACGGCGCTGTTCTACATGCTGCTCGCGATGGTGACCGGCATCTTCTACTTCACCGTCGCCGTCACCGGACTTGCGATGTCAGCCGGGCTTGCGATCCTGATCATCGGCGTGCCGTTCTTCCTGCTGTTCATTGGACTGACGCGCGTGCTGTCGCTGGTCGAAGGACGCATCGTCGAGGGATTGCTGGGCGTACGCATGCCGCGCCGCCCACTGCGCTCGACCCAGGGCATCGGCCTGGTCGCGCGGATCAAGGAAATGCTGCTCGACCGGCGCACCTGGACGACGCTGCTGTACATGCTGGTGATGCTGCCGCTGGGCATCCTCTACTTCACGATCGCGGTCTGCGGCATCGCGCTGTCGCTGGGCTGCATCGCAGCGCCAGTGCTGTCGATCCTCAACCAGCTGGGCCTGACCGTGAACGACGTGCAGTTCAACGGTGAGGTCCTCGGCTGGCCTCTGACCCTGCCGTTCGCCGCGTTCGGCGTCCTGCTGCTGACCGCCGTCATGCACGGCGCCCGGGCGCTCGGCCAGCTGCATGGCAGCATCGCCCGCGCGCTGCTGCTGTCGCAGGACGGCGAGTGAGCTGCGACGCCCCTGCCAATGCCTACCTCGAAGCGCGTCTGGCGGGCGCCCTCGACGCTGAGTTGCACTGGACCGCCACCGACATGCGCTGCGAGGGCATGCGCCGGCCGGATGGACTGGGCCTGCGGGTCACGTTCCAGGGCCATGTGGCCGGCCGACCGCTGACGCTGGTGTTCGCGGCCGCCCGGCTCGGCGAGGGCGAGTCCGCCCACGCGGTCCCGGTCAACGTCACGCTGATCCGCGAGGGCGACACGATCTACGGCACGCAGGGCGACGGCCGCTGCCTGCTGGATGACGTTCGTCAGGCGCCGCTGGTCTCGCCCACCGCCGCGGGCACGGTGCGCCTGTGGCAAATCGAGGCCCGCGGCTTCTGCCTGGACCCGGCGCGCGCCGCCGTCACCGGCAGCAGTGCGATACTGTTGTCCCGTTTCGACTTTCGTGGACAGATCTCATGGGAACCCGACCCCACCCCGCCTGCGACACCAGCAAGCGCGCCGCCTCGATCCTGAGTCTTGGCCGGCGCTGCGTGCTGGCGCTGCTGCTGCTCGCAGGGACGCTCGCGGCCATCCCCGCCGCCGCAGCGGATCCCGCGCACGAACCACTCGACCACTTCCCGAGCAGCGAGCTGACCCTCGACGCAGGCGGCCGCTCCTACCCGTTCAAGGTCTGGATGGCGACCACTGACGCGCACCGCGAGCAGGGACTGATGTACGTGACCAAGCTGCCGACCGATCGCGGCATGCTGTTCGTGTTCGAGTACCCACAGGTGCTGAACTTCTGGATGAAGAACACCAAGATCCCGCTGGATCTGCTGTTCATCGCGGCCAACGGCAAGGTGATTCGGATCGCCGAGAACGCCGAACCCGAATCGCTCGCTTCCATCAGCTCGATGGGAGCGGCGCTAGCGGTACTTGAGCTGGCCGGCGGTACGGCCAGGAAGCTCGGCCTGCAACCAGGCGTGCGCGTGCAGCACGCGGCATTCAAGTCGCCGTAGAGGCACGCCGAGCGCTTCAGGCGACCGGCGGCTCGAACGACGGATAGCGCTCGAGCAGATCGCCGAGCGGCTCCTTCATCGCGCCCAGCCACGGCTCGTAGTGTCGCCACTGATCGACGCCGTCAGCGTAAATTGGCCGGCGCACCTGCTCGGAACTGATGGTCATCACGGTACGCGCCGTATCGTAGAACCGCAGGCAGCGCTCCTCGAAGTCCAGTCCGCAGTAGGCGAGCAACCGGCGCACCTCGGACTCGGGATCTGCGACCAGCGCCTCGTAATGAACGCGATGGACCCGGCCCGGCAAGACCGCGTCGGTATGCGCCATCAGCTCGTGATAGTCGCGGTAAAAACGACCCATCTCCTGCAGGTCGTAGCTAAACGGCACGCCGTGCACGAACAGCTGCTTGAAGCACGAGAAGCCGCAACCGAGCGGATGCCGGCGCGCGTCGATGATGGCCGCACGCGGGAACATCAGGTGGATTAGACCGACGTGGCCGAAGTTCGGCAGCATCTTGTCGACAAAACGTTGTCGCCCGAGGGGCCGATACGCCTGTGTCCGCGTCAGATAACGCGACGCAAGCGCCTCGATGTCGCCGCGGCCCAGGGCAATGATCGACTCCGGATACGTGGACACATCGCCGACGCGGGACTTCAGCGCGAGCTCTTGCACGATCGCGGGCATATCGGGCAGTTCACGCGTGCCCTCGATCTGTGAGTGACTCGCGAGAATCTGCTCGATGAGCGTCGACCCCGAACGGGGCAGCCCAACCACGAAGATCGGATCACTCGCATCGATACCCCAGCCGGCACGCTCAGCGAAGAATCGCGGCGTATAGATGGCCTCCGACCGCCTCACGTCAGCAGTCATCGGATCCGGGTGATAGTCAATCGTGCCGCGCTGCAGCCAGTTGCCCTGCTGGTAGTGCTCGAAGGACTCCTCGTAAAGAGCCGCGTCCTCTAAGGCCTTGCCGATCGAGAACTCGAGCTTGATACGCGGCTTCCCCAATGCCGGGGCACGCGCAACCTGCTCGCGCA
>SESH01011481.1_pt1 | contig 41840 bp, 34 predicted proteins | sample 3171561 | NCBI WGS metagenome assembly SESH01 (sample SAMN10866947, study PRJNA518727) | freshwater metagenome | biome: subpolar coniferous forest; feature: holomictic lake; material: water; isolation source: holomictic Lake 442 2011 16.5 m and 2014 13 m | place: Canada: near Kenora, Ontario
TCGGCGTCGCGGGCCTTTTCAGATCATCGTCTCCGACACGGACATCAGGCGCGTTTGGCCTCAACCGCAGCGCCTGCGACCTCGATGAACGAGCGCTCAAGTATGTCCAGCCCCTCGTTGATGATCGCGTCGCTGGCGGTCAGCGGCACGAGGAAGCGAATCACGTTCGAGCGCGTACCGCACGACAAAACCAGCAGGCCATTTGCGGCCGCCTTTGCCACCAGCGCCTTGGTCAAATCCGGGTCAGCTTCGCCGGCGTCGCCATTCTTGACCAGTTCCAGCGCAATCATCGCGCCTAGGCCGCGCACGTCGCCGACACAATTGAGCGCAACGCGACTCTGCAAGCCATTGAGGCGCTTCTTAAGCAGGTCACCGATGACGTTGGCGCGCGCGCAGAGTCCCTCTTTTTCGATCACATCGAGCACTGCCAGCGCCGCCGCGCAACTCAGTGGCGAGCCTGCGTAGGTACCGCCGAGGCCACCGGGAGCGGGCGCGTCCATGATCTCGGCCTTGCCGATGACACCCGATAGCGGGAAGCCACCGGCCAGGCTCTTGGCGATCGTCATCAGATCGGGCTCGATACCGGAATGCTCGGTCGCGAACAACTTGCCGGTGCGCGCAAAGCCCGTCTGCACCTCGTCGGCGATCAGCAGGATGCCGTGCTGGTCGCAGATCCGGCGCAGCGCCTTCATGAACTCAACCGGCGCGGCGTAGAAGCCACCCTCGCCCTGTACCGGCTCGATGATGATCGCGGCCACTCGCGCCGGATCCACGTCGGCCTTGAACAGCGTATCGAGCGCCGCCAACGACTGCGCCTGGGAGACCCCCAGATAATCACAGGGGAACGGCACATGAAAAATCTCGCCCGGCATCGGGCCGAAGCTCAACTTGTAGGGCGCCACCTTGCCCGTAAGGCCCATCGTCATCATCGTGCGGCCGTGAAACGCGCCGGCGAACGCGATGACGGCGCTGCGCTTGGTATAGGAACGGGCGATCTTCACCGCGTTCTCCACCGCCTCGGCGCCGGTGGTCAGGAACATCGTCTTCTTCGGCGTCGGACCCGGGGCCAGCTTGTTCAGCCGGTCGGCAAGGCGCACGTAGCTCTCGTACTGCGTGACCTGGAAGCAGGTGTGCGAGAACTTCTCGAGCTGGGCCACCACGGCAGCCTTGACCGTAGGGTTCAGGTGGCCGGTATTGAGCACTGCAATGCCACCGGCGAAGTCGATGTAGCGCTTGCCCTCGACATCCCACAGCTCGGCATTCGCGGCGCGCTCGGTGAACACCGGCAGCATGTTCGAGATGCCGCGCGGCACGGCCGCTTCTCGCAATTTCTGAAGTTCCGCGTTCGTCGTCATGATGCCAGCGCTCCTGTGGGGACCTGTCGGCGGCAGACGCCACCGTCGCCGCCCAAGGCCGCCTAGGTTACCAGCGAGGACGGGAAGCGTCGATGGACCGTGGCGTTAAAACGCTGTTTTTAAAGGAAATTATGGCGTTCTTGCCACCCGCTTCTGGCGCCTCCAACAAGCCATTATGGAGGGTGTGTAGAGCCGCGATCGGCGGCGCCATAGGCGCCACCGACCCGGCTTCGGCCTCCCTGAACGCAGGCTCGCCTGCGTAGCGGGCGTCTCAGACCAGCTTCACCAGCTGCTTGCCGACATTCTTGCCCTTGAGCAGGCCAAGGAATGCGGTCGGCGCGTTCTCGATGCCCTGCGCAATCGTCTCGCGGTACTTGAGGCGACCACTCGCCACCTGCGCCGCAAGCTCGGACATCGCCCACGGCACCATGGTCGGGTTCTCGAACACGATGAAGCCCTGCATCTTCAGCCGCGAACGCAGAATGACGGTCGGGTTCTTGATCGGCACCGGCTCACCGTTGTAGCCGGCAATCATGCCGCACACCGCGATGCGTCCGAAGGCGTTCATGCGGCCGAGCACGACGTCGGTCGTCATGCCGCCGACGTTTTCGAAGTAGCCGTCAATGCCCTTCGGTGTCACTGCGGCGAGCATTGCATCGAGCGCAGCGGCGTCGGCAGCAGCCTTGTAGTCCACGCAGGCATCGAAGCCAAGCTCGCGCACCACGTAGTCGCACTTGTCCTTGCCGCCGGCGATGCCTACCGCACGACAGCCACGCGACTTCGCCAGCTGGCCGACGACGCCACCAACGGCGCCCGCCGCAGCGCTGACAACCACCGTCTCGCCGGGCTTCGGCTCGATGATCTTGGACAGGCCGAACCAGGCGGTGATGCCAGGCATGCCGACCGGGCCGAGGTAGGCCGACAACGGCACCTGCCGAGTATCAACCTTCTGCAGCATCACAAGGCCGGGCCCGGCGATCAGCGAATATTCCTGCCAGCCGCCGAAGCCGGCGACCTGATCACCAACCGCAAACCCGGGGTGCTCGCTCGCCACAACCTCGCCGGCAGTACCGCCGATCATCACCTCGCCCAATGGCTGCGGGTCGGCGTATGACTTCGCATCACTCATGCGGCCGCGCATATACGGGTCGAGCGAGAGGTAATGGTTACGAATCAGTACCTGTCCGGGACCCACGCTCGGGACCGCAACGGTCTCGAGTCGGAAATTTTCAACAGTGGGTTCGCCCAGCGGGCGGGACACCAGAACGATGCGGCGATTGGTTGCGCTCATGGAAGCACCTGGTCGATCGGAATAAGGGGTGGGCAGTCTAGACGATTCGGAGCGGCTCCTGCGGGCGGACCTGCCGTCCGCAGGGGCAAGAATCAGGCCGCGCGTGCCGCGGCCGTCACGCCGAGATAATCGAGGATTCCCCCGGCCGCCTCGCGGCCTTCAAACACCGCCGTCACGACCAGGTCGCTGCCGCGCACCATGTCGCCACCGGCGAACACCTTGGGGTTCGTCGTGGCGAACGGCCGAAAGGCGTCCGCCGACACGCGCACCCGGCCGTCGGCGTGGCGCTCAATGGCATGATCCGCGAACCACGGCGCGGGGCTCGCGGTGAAACCAAACGCAACAACGACCGCATCGGCCTCAATGACATGTTCGCTACCAGGGATCGGCTCTGCGTTGCGACGGCCGCGGGGCCCTGGCGCGCCTAGCCGCGTCTCCACGACGCGAACACCCTCGACCCGTCCATTGCCGATTATCTCGATAGGCTGGCGGTTAAAGAGGAAGCGGACGCCCTCTTCCTTGCTGTTCTTGTAGTCCCGACGCGAGCCGGGCATGTTGTCCTCGTCGCGTCTATACGTGCACGTGACGCTGCTCGCACCCTGACGGATCGCGGTGCGATTGCAGTCCATCGCCGTGTCGCCGCCGCCAAGGACCACGACGCGCTTGCCAGCGAGGTCAACGAACTCGCCGCCCAGATCGAGCTCGCGATTGATATTGGAGACGAGGTAAGGCAGCGCCTCGATGACGCCGGGGAGGTTCTCGCCGGGGAAGTTCCCCTTCACGTAGGTGTAGGCGCCCATGCCGAGGAATACGGCATCGTACTCAGCCAGTAGCGCGTCCATGGAGATATCGCGACCGATCTCGACACCGAGCCGGAACTCCACTCCCATGCCCTCCATCAGCTCGCGCCGTTTCTCGACGACGTCCTTCTCCAGCTTGAACGGCGGGATCCCGAAGGTAAGCAGGCCACCGATGCGCTGATAGCGGTCGTATACGACCGGCGCAACCCCGTTGCGGACCAGAATATCGGCGCAACCAAGACCCGCCGGACCCGCGCCGACGATCGCCACGCGCTTGCCGGTCGGTCGCACGTGCGACATGTCCGGCTTCCAGCCCGCCTTGAGCGCCTCATCGGTAATGTACTTCTCAATCGATCCGATGGTAACGGCACCCAAGCCATCGTTGAGCGTGCACGCGCCTTCGCACAACCGGTCCTGCGGGCAGATGCGCCCGCACATCTCGGGCAGCGAATTGGTCTTGTGCGACAACTCCGCGGCTTCAAACAGCTTGCCCTGCTCAATCAGCTTGAGCCAGTTTGGAATGTAGTTGTGCACCGGGCACTTCCACTCGCAGAACGGGTTGCCGCAGGCGAGGCAGCGCCCCGCCTGCTGGGAAGCGGCCTTCGGGTCAAACGACACGTAGATCTCACGGAACTCACGCGAGCGGACTTCGACCGGAATCTTTTCCGGCTCAGTGCGCGGGATCTCCAGGAACTGCATTGTCTTGTCGAGCATCACGCAGCCCTCCGCAGATTTTCGATCAGTGTGTCGATTGCCGCTGCCTTCGGCTTGACCAGCCAGAAGCGGCCGATGAACGTGCGGAAGTCGTTGACGATCTCCGCGCCCCAGCGGCTGCCGGTCTCGCGCACATGCGCCTCGATAAGACCGCGCAGGTGGTGCAGGTTCTGCTCCATGCCTTCCATGCTGATGCGATGGATGTCGACCAGCTCGTGGTTGTAGCGATCGACGAAGTCACGGTCCATGTCCAGCACGTAGGCGAACCCACCGGTAAACCCGGCACCGAAGTTCAGTCCAGTACGGCCGAGCACACAGACGACGCCGCCGGTCATGTACTCGCAGCAGTGATCGCCCGCGCCCTCTATAACCGCCAGCGCGCCGGAATTTCGCACCGCGAAGCGCTCGCCGGCGACACCGGCAGCATACAACTCACCGCCGGTCGCCCCATACAGGCAGGTATTGCCGATGATCGGCGTCTCGGCCGCTATAAAGGTCGAGCCCGCCGGGGGACGCAGCACGATGCGACCGCCCGCCATGCCCTTGCCGACATAGTCGTTGGCATCACCCTCGAGGTACAGGTGCAAGCCACCAGCGTTCCAGACACCCAGACTCTGGCCGACAGAACCCTTCAGGCGCACCGTGATCGGCGCATCGCTCATGCCGTTGTTGCCGTGCCGTCGCGCGATCTCGCCCGACAGGCGCGCGCCCAGCGAACGATGACGATTCGACACTTCGTAGGCGAAGGTCCCGCCACTGTTGGATTCGATGGCCGGCAGCATGTCACGCACCATCCGCTCAGCCAGCTCGCCCTTGTCGAAAGGGTTATTGCGCGGATCTACGCAGAACTGCGGCCGGTCGGCAGCAAGACCCGCGTTCGAGAGTATCGGACTCAGGTCGAGTTTCTTCTGCTTTTCCGTCTGGCCCTCGATGATGCGCAGGTATTCCGTGCGGCCGATCAGCTCGGCAATAGTCCGCACACCCAGCGACGCCATGATTTCGCGGCACTCCTCAGCAACGAAGCGGAAATAGTTGATCACCATTTCCGGCAGGCCAATGAAGAAGCGCTTGCGCAGCACCTCGTGCTGGGTCGCAACGCCGGTCGCGCAGTTGTTGAGATGGCAGATGCGCAGGTACTTGCACCCGAGCGCAACCATCGGCGCAGTCCCGAAGCCGAAACTCTCCGCCCCGATGATCGCTGCCTTGATGACATCCAGTCCGGTCTTCAGGCCGCCATCGGTCTGCAAGCGCACGCGGTGACGCATATCGTTTATGCGCAGCGTCTGGTGGGTCTCGGCCAGTCCAAGTTCCCAGGGCGTACCGGCGTACTTGATCGACGACAGCGGACTTGCGCCCGTGCCGCCGTCGTGGCCGGAAATCGTGATCAGGTCGGCATAGGCCTTCGCGACACCCGCGGCGATGGTGCCCACGCCCGGCTCCGCCACCAGCTTTACCGACACCAGCGCAGTGGGGTTGACCTGCTTGAGGTCGAAGATCAGCTGCGCCAGGTCTTCAATCGAATAAATGTCGTGGTGCGGCGGCGGTGAAATCAGACCGACGCCGGGACGTGCGAAGCGAAGCTTCGCGATCATCTCGGTCACCTTGTGGCCCGGTAGCTGGCCGCCCTCGCCCGGCTTGGCTCCCTGCGCAACCTTGATCTGCAGCACCTCTGCATTAATCAGGTACTCCGGCGTGACGCCGAAGCGGCCGCTGGCAACCTGCTTGATCTTCGAATTTCGCTCGTTGCCGTAGCGGCCCGGATCCTCGCCTCCCTCGCCAGAATTGGAGCGCGCGCCGAGCCGGTTCATCGCGATCGCGAGCGCCTCGTGAGCCTCGATCGACAATGCACCGAGCGACATACCGGCAGAGTCAAAGCGCTTGAGGATGCTCTCCACAGACTCGACCTCGGCCAGCGGCACTGGCGCCGAACGCGGACTCAGCGCAAACAGGTCACGCAGACAGGACGCAGGGCGCTCGTTGACGAGGCTCGAGTAGATCCGATACTGCTCGTAGTCACCCGTCACCACCGCCGCCTGCAGCGTCGCGATCACGTCCGGGTTGTACATGTGGTACTCGCCACCGTGCACATACTTCAGCAACCCGCCCTGCTCGACCGGCGCAAGTGGATCCCAGGCGCGGCCGGCCAGCGTGCGCTGGTCGGCCTCTAGATCGCCAAGATCCGCGCCCTGAATGCGGCTCACCGTGCCGACAAAGCACAGATTCACGACATCGTCGTGCAGTCCCACGATCTCGAACAACTGCGAACTGCGGTAGCTGCCGATGGTAGAGATGCCCATCTTCGACATGATCTTGAACAGACCCTTGCGAATTCCGCGACGGTAGCCGCGCCCAAGTTCGGCGCGCGTCTCGGCGGACAGGTCCACCGCGCCCTTGCGCACCATGTCGAACAGCGTCTGATAGGCCATGTACGGGTAGACGGCCGTCGCGCCGTAGCCAATCAGGCAGGCGAAATGGTGCGGATCGCGCGCCGTACCCGTTTCCACCAGAATGTTGCACTTGCAGCGCAGGCCAGCCAGTACCAGTCGGTGATGCACGGCACCGGTCGCGAGCAGGGCGTGGATCGGCACCTTGCCCTTGACGAGGTAGCGATCGGACAGCAGCAGCACGACCTTGCCTGAGCGCGCGGCAGCTTCGGCCTGGTCACAGATGCGCACGATCGAGTCGCGCAGACTCTCTTCCGCCGCGTGCTGCAAATCAATGAACTCGTGCTGCAGTCCAAAGTCCTTGAAGCCAAGGATCTGGCGTAATTTGCGTTGCGACAGGATTGGGGAATTCAGCACGATCTGTCGCGCATGCTCTGGTGATGGCGCGAACACATTGCACTCCGGGCCAATCTGCGTCTGCAGACTCATCACGATCGATTCCCGCAGAGAATCGATCGGCGGGTTGGTCACCTGCGCAAACTGCTGCCTGAAGTAGTCATACAGCGAGCGGATCTTGTGCGACAACACCGGCATCGGTGTGTCGTCACCCATCGAGCCCACCGCTTCGCTCTCGTCCTCGGCGAGAATGCGGATGATCTCATCACGCTCCTCGGCGGTAACGTTGAACATCTTGCGGTAGAGATCCAGCGTATCGCGATCCATTGGCTCGGCGGCAAGACGCGCGTCGATCAAATCGCTTTCAAGATAGCGGACACCCTTCTTGAGCCAGGTCTTGTAGGGATGGCGCACCTTGAGGATCTGGTCGACCCGCTTGGAGTCGAGCAGCTCGCCGGTTTGCAGGTCGAGCGCCAGAATCTCGCCCGGACCCATCTTGCCCTTACGGACCACATCCTCGGGCCGGTAGTCCCAGACGCCGATCTCGGAAGCGACGGTCAAATGGCGGTCGCGGGTGATCACCCAGCGCGCAGGCCTGAGACCGTTACGGTCGAGCGTACAGGCGGCGTAACGGCCATCTGTCAGCACGATGCCGGCCGGGCCATCCCACGGCTCCATGTGAGGAGCGTAGAACTCGTAGAACGCGCGCAGGTCCGGATCAATCGTATCGACCGTCTGCCAGGCAGGCGGCACCAGCAAGCGCATCGCGTGCAGCACGTCGAGGCCGCCGGCGAGCAGCACCTCAAGCATGTTGTCGAGCGTCTGCGAGTCGGAACCGGTCAGGGACACCAGCGGCTGGATGTCGTCGAGGCTAGGCAGCAGCGGCGAGCGGAACAGCGGCCCGCGCGCGACCGCCCAGTTACGGTTGCCGGAGATCGTATTGATCTCGCCGTTGTGGGCCAGGAAGCGGTACGGATGGGCGAGCCGCCACTGCGGCATCGTGTTGGTCGAAAAGCGCTGGTGGAACACCGCCACCGAACTTTCCAGCCGCTCATCGGCAAGGTCCGGATAGAACTCGATCAGGTGCTGGGGCATCACCATGCCCTTGTAGACGATCGTGCTCGCCGACAGCGATGGCATGTAGAAGATCGGGTCCTTCTGCTCGAGCGCCTTCTCGGTACGGCGGCGCGCGAGAAACAGACGTCGGTTAAAGCTCGCCTCGTCGACGTCGTCGAGGCAATTGACGAACACCATCTCCATGCGTGGCAGGGTACGCAAGGCGTCCGCGCCACAGGCACTGGGATTGGTCGGCAGCACCCGCCAGCCGGCCACCACCAGGCCCTCACGGCGCAGCTGGGCTTCGAGGGTGCTCTTGGCGCGCTCGGCAGCGTCGTCGTAGGTCGACAGGAAGGCGGTTCCTGCCGCGAAGCGTAGCCCCAACTGCAAGCCCGCCTCAGCGGCGACTGCCCGCAGGAAGGCTTCGGGCTTCTTCAGCAACAGACCGCAGCCGTCGCCGGTCTTGCCATCCGCGGCAACCGCACCGCGATGGGTGAGTCGGTTCAGCGAGGAGATGGCGGTCTGCACTAACCAGTGGCTAGGCTGATCGTCCAGGTTCGCGATCAACCCGAAGCCGCAGCTCGCCCGTTCATGGGACGGGTGATACAGGCCGACGGGGTCATAGCCGCCATTGGCTAATGCCGCGGCACTGGTCGGCAGCGCGCGCTCTGCAGTGTTTTCTGGCTCGATCATGCCCCGTCCTCGCACCCGTCCATCGGGCGTCTATTGAAGGCGGACTATGAAGATCGCCCGGCATCGGGTCAATGCTGCGATGCAGCAGTGATGCTGCATTGCAGCAAATTACGCCGCTGTCAACGCCCTAAAAGGCTGGCGGGAGGGGGGGGCCAGGGCATCGGGGCGGGGTGGCCGCGCTAGGCGCGCCGCGGCCAGCCCCGACTCACTCAGCAGCGGCGGCTCCGGCCACCGGAACGCTGCCCGCCGCTGGCGGCGCCTGGTTCAGGCGCCGGCTGAATATAGGCGCGAGCCAGCGCTCAATGTCATCGACGATCGTGAAGCCCGCCGGCACGATCATGAGCGTCAGCACTGTCGAGGTCAGGATGCCGCCGATGACGGTGACCGCCATCGGCGTCCGAAACGAGGACGCATCACCGATGCCAAGCGCGGTCGGCAACATGCCCGCGATCATCGCAACACTGGTCATGACGATCGGCTGGGCACGCTTGTGGCCGGCTTCAACCAACGCCGTCATCCGGTCCTTGCCCGCCCGCATTTCCTCGATCGCAAAATCAACCAGCAGGATCGAATTCTTCGCGACGATGCCCATCAGCATCAGCAGACCAATGACGACTGGCAGCGAGAACGGCATGCCAAACAAAAACAGTGCGGCCAGTGCACCGCCCAGCGACAGCGGCAACGCCGACAGGATCGTGATCGGCTGGAAGAAGCGGGCAAACAGCAACACCAGCACGGCGAAAACCATCAATACACCCGCGCCGACGGCGAGCAGGAAGTTGCGGAACAATTCCTCCATGATTTCGCCGTTGCCGGTATTGACGATGCGCAGCCCCTTCGGCAGGTTCTTGATCGACGGCAGCTTGTCTATCTTCTGCTGAGCCTGGCTGTTCGCCGTATCGGGAGCGAAGTCGGCGTCGATCATTATCCGGCGGCTCTGGTTATAGCGCCGCACCGCGGTCGGCCCCTCGCCGAAGCTGATGTCAGCCACCGACTTGAGCGGCACCGTCCCACCCATCAAGGTGGGCACCGGCAAATTCTCGATCGTAGCCAGGTCCTGGCGCGACGATTCGCGCAGGCTGACGCGAATGGGCACCTGCCGATCGGAGAGCGAGAACTTGGCGGCGTTCTGCGGAATATCGCCTAACGTCGCGATGCGAATCGTCTGGCTGATTGCCTGAACGGTGACGCCCAGCTCCGCGGCGAGATCAAATCGCGGGTGAACCACAAGCTCTGGCCGGGGCAGGTCGCCCTTGATGCGCGGATCGCGCAGCTCTTTCACCGTACGCAGCTCATCGATGATCTTGCGCGCATGCGCATCGAGCAGAACAGGATCGTCGCCGGTCAGGTAGATCGTGTAGTCACGGTCGCCAAAGCCGCCCTGCGACGCGAATGAGATGCGGGCATCCGGGATCATTTTTAACTCGGGTCGCACCGAGTCCTCCCAATCCTTCTGGGAGATCTTGCGCTGATTGGACGGCAGCAGCGAGACGTACAAATTCGCCGTGCGCACGGCAGAGTCATCGCCCTCGCCGATCGACTCGACGACGTCGGTGACCTCTTTATGACGGCGCAGGACCGCCGTCACGCGCGCCGACACAGCCGTCGTCTGCTCCAGCCGGACGCCCGGCGGCAGCTCGATATTGATCGTACTGGAACCAAAGTCACCGCCCGGGACGGCCGTTTTTGGCATCACAATCAACGCGGCGATCGACAGCGCGAAAAACGCGATGCCAACAGCAATCGTCTTCCAGCGATTGCGCACGCAGACGTTCAGAAACCCGAGGTACCAGGTCATCAGCCCACCCTCAAGGTGCGCCTTGAAGCCCTCGGACTGCAACGTAAACGCACCAACGACCGGGGTCACAAGACGCGCGACCAACAGCGAGAAGAACACCGCGACCGCGACCGTGAGCCCAAATTCCTTGAAGTACTGCCCGGTAATACCCCCCATGAAACTCACCGGCACAAACACCGCGATGATCGTCGCAGAGGTTGCGACGACCGCCAGTCCTATCTCATCTGCGGCATCCAGCGCCGCCTGATAAGGCGTCTTGCCCATGCGGATATGCCGCACGATGTTCTCGATCTCGACGATCGCATCGTCAACGAGCACGCCGGCAACCAGCGACAGCGCGAGCAGGCTGATGCCGTTGAGGGTAAAACCCATCCACGACATGAAGGCAAACGTCGGGATCGCAGAAAGAGGAATGGCGAGAGCTGAAATCGCAGTGGCGCGCCACTCGCGCAGGAACAGCCAGACCACGGCGACCGCCAGCAACGAGCCTTCGATCAGGGCCTCGAGCGCGGTGCGGTAAGTCTGCTTGGTGGCATCGACCGTCGTGAAGACCATCTTCGCGGCGACGCCGGGATTCTCATCAAGAATCTTCTTAAGCTCTTTTTCGACCCGATCCAGCGTCGCGACGTCGGACGCGCCCTTCGCCTTAGATACCCCAAAGGTCGTCGCATCGCGGCCGTTGAGGCGCGAGATCGAGCGAATCTCGCCTACACCATCACGCACGTCAGCAATGTCGTCGAGCCGTGCGACGCGATTGCCACCGACCTGGATCTGCGTCGCGCCAAGCTCGCCCGCCGTATGCGCGCCGCCGAGCACGCGAATCGACTGCTCGCCACCTGCGACCTGGGCGCGGCCACCCGGCGCGTCAAGGTTCAAGGACCGCAGCTGCTGGTTGACCTGCACAGCCGTGATGCCCAGCGCCTGCATGCGGGCGGGGTCCAGTTCGATGCGGATCTCGCGGTTGACGCCGCCGCCGCGCGATACCTGAGCCACGCCGCCGATGGCGAGCAATCGCTTGGTCACGGTATTGTCGACAAACCAGCTGAGCTGCTCGGGCGTCAGGCTCGTCGTGCTGACGGCGTAATAGGCGATCGCGTTGCCGTCCACGTCCATGCGCTGGACATAGGGCTCCTGAATACCCTCCGGCAAATCGCCTCGAACACGGGCGACTGCATCGCGTACATCGCTGATGGCCCGATCGATCGGCGCGCCGATGTTGAACTCGATGAAGATCATCGCCTGGCCTTCGGTGGCGCGCGACGTGATGTTATGAACGTTGCCGACGCTTGCGACCGAGCCCTCGATCTTCTGCAGTATCTGCGCTTCCATTTCGGTCGGCGCGGCACCCGGCTGGGCGACGGACACGATGACCATCGGGAAGGACACGTCGGGGTTGAGGTTGATCGGCAAACGCACGAAGGAAACGATGCCGACGAAAGTCAGCACCATGAACAGCACCAGCGGAAAAATCGGGTGCTTTATCGCCCATGCGGAGATGTTCTTCACGGCGCGGCCTGTGCAACGTCGACGCGCACCTGCTCGCCTTCGTGGAGAAAGGCGCCGGCGGTTAGGATCACCCGCTCGCTACCGTCGAGGCCCTCCGCAATGACGATGCCGTTTGACTGCACGCCACCGAAGCGCACGGGACGTCGCGCCACACGATCGCCCGCCGTAACGATGTACACATAGCTGCCGTGGGAATCGGCAAGGAACGCCGTCTGCGGCACGATCGGCCTCACGTCACTCGAGACCTTCGCTTCACCCCGCGCGAAGGCACCCGGGCGCAGGTCGCGATCACGCGGCAAGGTAACCCTCACCTCGCCAAGCCGCGACTGCGGATCAATCACTGCCGGCAACAAGCGGATCGTGCCTGAATACGGAGTCGCGACACCGGTGATGCTGACCTGCGCGAGCTGACCGACCTTCAGCTTCGGCAGGTCCTGCTCGGCGACCATCGCCCGCATCTCGACATCACCGCCGCGAGCAAGACGAAACAGCGGCGGAGTGCCTGCCGTCACCGCCTGACCAACCTCGGCGGCACGCGTCAGCACAATTCCGTCCTCAGGCGCATGCAACTCGGTTCGCCCAAGCCGCGCCTCGGCCTCCGCCAGCTGGGCCTCAGCGGCATGGACACGGGCGTTCCCGGTCGCGAGCTGCGAGCGGCGCTTGTCGACCTCGGCCTTCGACAGCGCTCCAACCGACGTATTGATCGCGACCGCTCGCTGGTACTCGGCGTCAGCCAGCACCGCTTCAGCGCGACTCTGCTCCAGCGCCGCGCGGAGACTTGCGACCTGCGGCGCGAGCACCGACGTATCCAGACGCGCGAGCGCCTGGCCACGGTGCACCGTATCGCCGACTTCGACCAGCACGGCGGCGACGCGCCCACCCTCTCCGTCGATCCCTATCGGCATGTCGTAACGAGCAACAATCGCGCCGGTAAAGCTGACCGACAGCGTGTAAGGACTACGCCCCGGAGCCACCGCAGTAACCAGCGGCGCCAGATTTTCCGGCGCATCAGCCTTGTGACGCAGGCGAGTCACGATCAACACGGCTAGCCCCACAAGGAGCAGAACCAGGGCGCCGACGACCATAGGGCGCGACAGAAGCCGACGGTCAGGGACAGTGGCCGCGCTCAGATCGTCAAGGCTAGTACGGACGTGGTCATTCACGGGTTTTGCTTCGGGTTCGGAGGCTGGGGCTCGGAACCGCGATTCTACGCGGGGTTTCCCCTAATACTCGGCTAACGAGACGAAGCGTGCGGCCCACGCGACGAAGCGACCGCAGTGCCCAGGCAAAAAAAAGCGCCGGGAGCTGGGGGGAGCTCGTCGGCGCCAGGATTTCAAACCACAGGGGGAATCGAGACTAGCGAGCATGACAAAGCAAGGGCCGTGCCAAGTCTTTTAGTCGTTTAAAATCAACAGGTTGAAGTGCGCTGCCGTAGCGATCTTGGGTGCCGGGTGACCATTCACGGCAATTTCTGACCTGCCCCGGCGCGGCCATGGGCCAGCCGGCACCGACCTGGCTCCGATCGGTCGCGCCAGCGGCCGGTAAGAGCCGCGCTAGCGGCGCACATAGAGATGCACGAATCGGTCGGTGTGACCGCGCACGGCCGGATCAAACACGAGCTTGCCGTGATCGTCGGCGGCATTGCGCAGACCCTTGAAGCGACCGACCAGCCGGAAGCCGTGCGACTCAATGTCCCGAATCGCGAACTCCTCGTCGATGCGGTGCAAGGTCCCTGCCGCCGAATGGCCAGTACCTCCGATCGCTGCGTGATCGACAACCAGCAGCCGACCACCCGGCTTCAGTGCCCGATGCACTTGCTCGAGAAACTGTGCCGCATCAATCTTCGGAAAATCGGCGCCGTGCTCGAAGTAAAGGTCGTGGTACGACATCACAAACAGCGCGCCGTCGAAGGTACCGGAGCCGAGTTGCATGTCGTCGCTGGGCACGACCCGCCGCTCGACGCGTGCTAGACGGCCGTCCTTGAAGCGCGCTTCCAGGTCGTCCTTGGCAAACGCGGCGTAGGGCGGATTGTTGACCAGCACGACCTTGCCGTCCGGCCCGACCAACCGGTCAATGATCTCACTGTAGTAGCCACCGCCACCGAACAGGTCGGCGATGTGCATGCCCGGCTTGAAGCCGGCGAACGCCAGCACCGCCGCGGGGTGCTCGCGGGCATCGCGTTCGCGGTCCTTGTCACTACGGCCAGGGGCAGACACCGCCTGCGTATACGAGGTGCCCGGCTCGGAAACTCCAGCGCGGGCCGGCACGGCCACAACAGCTGCGACGAGCAATAACGTGCTTGCCGCGGTGATACGTATCCTGCGCATCGCCTTTCTCCTCATCCTTCCGTGGGCCTGAATCATCTGCCTGTAGCGGCCATACCGGCAAGCCCTGCATAGGTCAGCCGCCTGCCCGGCAACGACGAGGCGATTTACGGCTCGTTAAGCAGCTCATGCACGCGTCGGTCAGCCCAGCTCTCACGGTCGATACGATCGAGGAATCCGCAGTGGCCGCCGTGCGCGGTAGGCTCGATCGTCAGCGCAGCCGGTGCGCTCAGACGTTCGAGGTCCTCCGCCGGGATAATCGGGTCGTCCAACGCTATCAACAGATGGCTACGCACCGTCAGCAGCTCCAGCGCAGAGCCCGTGATCGCATAGCCCGCGAGGTAGCTGTCGATATCGCCGTAGCCGCTGTAGCGGCGCACCAGCTGTTCGGTCATCGCGGTCAGCCCGGGGCGCGCCAGCAGGTCGTCCAGATCGTACAAGTCCGGCCACGCCTGCCGCTTCTTGAGCAGCGACCGTCGCCACTTCAACACGAAATAGCGGCGATACAACCAGACGCCGCGTTCGAGCCGCTGCATCGTGTGTGCCGGATCGAGCACCGGGCAGATCGCAATCGCCCGAGCCAGCGCAATGCCGGCCGCCGGCGCCCGCACGGCAACTCGTAGCGCAAAGTTGCCGCCGAGCGAGTAGCCGACCAGCGCGAGGCGTTGCGTGGGGAACAACCGCCCCACTTCGCGTACAGCGCCAACGACCTCGGCGATTCGGCACGAGTGAAAAAGTGCCGGGTTGAGGTGATGGGTCGGCCCGTGGTCGCGCAGGTTTAACCTGAAGATATCGAAGCCGCGCTCGTATAGGTAGGCCGCGCAGGACAGCACGTACTGCGACTCCGCACTGCCTTCCCAGCCATGTAGAAGCACCACCAGCTCGCGCCCACCACGCGCGGCGACCGCGTGATGGCCCAGCAGACGCACACCGTCACCGCAGTCGAGGATAACGTCGCGACTGGCCGCAACCAGTTCGCGCGCGCGCCGCGCAACGAAGAACCGGCGCGGCAGGACACTCGCCAGAATCGTCTGCAGGTGCGGGCTGTGCAGCCAGCGCGGCGGCGCGAAGGGTACGGGACGCAAGCCTGGCGCCCGTCAGTCGATGCGCAGAATGCCGCTACCGGGGAGCATCTCTACGTAACGCGCCCCCATCAATCGCGCCGGCGTGGTCGCGCCGGGTGCCGTCGGCCGCGCCAGCAATCGTTCGGTGACGCCAAGGGCGGCGTTAACCGTCACGGAATAGCCGTTGGCGGTCTGCACGCGTGCGGTGACGACCCGTCCGGCCGCGTCACGCGCCTCGCCCCAGACACAGGTAGGGGTGGTTGCACGCTCGTCGGCACTCGGCCCCGGCGGCTGCCGATCAACGCGCCGCTTCAGCCAGCGCTGCACGATCGGCCTGCCAAGCAGCCAGCGCAGCCTGTTCAGGCGGCGCAGCCCGCGCAGGCGTGCGGGCGAGATCGGCACGTACACCTCGATATTCGGGATGCTGGTAGTGTGAAACGCAGTACTTACGTCGCCCCAGGGAATCGTCATGGCGAGCTTCACCCCTGCGCCGAAGTCGATGCGTCGCTCGCGGTACCCCAGCGGCACGGACCGCAGCGCGCCGTTCTGACGGACGCAGCCGCCCTGACCAAGGCCTTCAACCATGGTGCGCGCGGTGCCGCGACTCCAGCTTGAGCGGCCATCGAAGCCGAGCGCAAGGTGGGTCGCCTCAGGTAGCGCCTCCTTCAGGGCGAGCGCAACGCAATCTGTGGGCAAGACGTCGAAGCCAACCCCCGGACAGATAACAACGCCGGCCGCACGCGCCGCTGCATCCTGTCGCTGCGCAAGCTCAAACACGGCGACCTCGCCGGTAATATCGAGGTAATGCGCGCGCGCCGCCAGGCACGCGCGGATCATGGGCGCAGCGGTAACGGAAAACGGGCCGGCGCAGTGCAGGACCAGCGTCACGCCAGCCAACGACGTTTCCGGAGCATTCCCCTCGAGCGAAAACACGCGCGCCTCAAGACCGAGCTCAGCAGCCAGCGCCGTGACACCACTGCGCGAGCGACCGGCGAGAATTGGTCGGTGACCGCGGCGCACCGCCTCGCGCGCGATCAGCTCACCGGTGTAGCCGTTTGCACCGTAGATCATCCAGCTCATGGCGTTACCGCACGCGGATCGGCCAGGAACTCAACGACGTTGCGCGCCTGCGCGGCCGTGTTCCACTGTGCGGCAGTCGAGTCATTGGCGGGTGGGTAGCCGGCGGTGCCACTGGAATTCATCCAAACCAGACGCAGGTCGATCGCGCCGTGGCTGCGCTCGCGGACGCTACTGGCAAGGGCCGTGAACGCCACCGGCTCACGCTCGGCTGCACGCTGTGCATCGTCGGCAGGATTACCCACCACATCGCAACGGTTCGCCGGCAGCTCGCCAGGCGCCGGGACATAGCCCTCGCCGGGATTGCCAGTCAGACAGAACTGGCCGGCCGAGAGTCTGATCCGGACGACACCGGCGAAACCCTGCTTCTCCAGCTCGCCGAGCCAGTTGCCGAGCGCTGTAAGCCGCGCAGGGCCGAGCGGCGCATCGCCATAGGCGACCGTGAGTCGCTGGGAGGGGAAGGGTGCGACTCGCACCGGCGGAACGGGCGCAATCACAGCGGGCGCCGGCGCGTCCACCTCGGCCACCGGGGTGGCCCTCTCGACCACCACTGGCGCCGGGATCGCCCGAGCCGCGGCCAGGTCGCTATGCGCCTGCCAGACGAGTGCGCCGAGCGCCGCTGCAGCCAGGAGCGAAACGACGGCCAGCACGATCCATCCGGTAGGGCGAGGCGGCTCGGGCAGCGGTAGAGGTTCGGTGGCCTTGGCGATCGTCGCGTTCAGCTCGCCCACGGCGCGGCGTAGCCGCTCCTCGAGCTCGGCAACCAGTCGCGCGCTCACGCCGTCGAGGCTGGCAACGACGAAACGGCGCAGTTCGATGCCCTGTTCCTGCAACAACGGCTCGACGATGGCGCGGACTTCGGCGGCCGACAGCGGCGGCGTGACCGGCACCAGGGCCACGTCAGCCGTGGCCGGCTGCTCCGGCACAACCACCCCGTCCAGCGCGCCGCGCGTCGGACCGACGGCAGGCAGCTGGAGCTGGTCGAACGTGGCCGCGGCGGATGGAATTGCAGACTCGCGGCGATCCGGCAGGACCTGCAGCTGCCTCAGGACTTCGGCTATATCGGACGCTGCCATCTGCTTGGGCAGCACGCCGGCTGCGCCACTCGCACGCGCTTCACCGGCGTACACCTCGCCATCCTGCGAGGTGTACATCATGATCGGGATAGACGCTGTGGTCGGATCGTTCTTGATCGCCTGGACCGCGCTCAGCCCGTCCATGCCTGACATCACATGATCCATGAAGATCACGTCAGGACGATGATCGACCAAGTACTGCAGCGCGGCCTCCGCGGAGTCGCGCATATCGACTGTCAGGTCATGCTTCTCGAGCAACCGGGACAGGACAACTCGCGCCGACTTCGAGTCATCGACGATCAACGCTCGCTTCGGCGTCACAGCAACCTCACGAACCCAGACACTAGGTGAAAACCCGAGTGTAGCGCAGCCACGGCGATGGGCAACGACGGACTGCTGCCGGAGGGCCCGCGCTCCCCACCGGAAGCTGCGATCGGGCGTGCCGGCACCACGGGTCGGCCGCTTCTCGGTCAGGGCCGGGGCGCGTGCAGTGACCATCCGCACGTCGACTTACGGCGAAACAGGCCTCGGCGGACTAACGCGGGGAAAGCCGGCGAACCACCCGGAGAAGGCGAGCCTTCGGCGCCAAGCTACTCGCGGATACCAACGCCCTTTTCCATCAGCCACACCGCAACGCCAAACAGCGCGACGGCGAACCCGATCATGATGGCGAACGACAGGCGTATATCCACATCCGACACGCCGAGAAAGCCGTAACGGAAGCTGTTGACCATGTAGAGGATGGGGTTTGCGTGCGACACCGCACGCGCCCAGGGCGGCAGCAGCTCGATCGAATAGAACACGCCGCCAAGGTAGGTCAGCGGAGTCAGGATGAAGGTCGGAAACCAGGAAATATGATCGAAGTTCTTGGCGAAGATGGCGTTGATGAAGCCGCCCAGCGAGAACACGATTGAGGTAAGCAGCACCGCAGCGACGATCAGCAAGACGTTGTTGACATGCAGGTGCGTGAAGAAAAGCGCAACAACGGTGACGACCACACCGACCAGCAGGCCGCGCACGATGCCGCCCGCCATGTAACCGATCACCACCAGCCAGTTTGGCAGCGGCGAGACGAGAATCTCCTCGATGTGCTTGCCAAAACGCGCACCGAAGAAGCTCGCAACCACGTTGCCATACGAATTGGTGATCACCGACATCATGATCAGCCCGGGCGCGATGTACTGCATGTAGTCGTAGCCGCCCATCTTGCCGATGCGCGCGCCGATCAGGCTACCGAAGATGATGAAGTAGAGCGTCGCGGTAACACCCGGCGGAACCAGCGTCTGGCCCCAGATGCGCGCGATACGACTGAACTCCCGCAGGACCATCGTGCGGAATCCGATCCATTCAGTACGCGCGCGCGACGCCACGACCTCACCGCCACTCACGACCGGCCTCCCGCAGCCGGTGCGTCGGCATGGCTTACCAGCCGCATGAAGAGCTCCTCGAGACGATTGACCTTGTTGCGCATCGAAATGACATCAACGCCCTGAGCCGCGAGACGGATGAAGATGTCGTTGACGCTCCTGCCGCTGGACACCTCGACCTCCACGGTACGGTCATCGACGCGCGTGACGCCGAAACCGGCGAGGGTCAGCGTTCCGGACAAAGGCTCGCGCAAATTCAATACGAAGGTCTCCGTCTGTAGCTTGCGCAGCACGTTGCTCATCTGGTCGTTTTCGATGATCCGACCCTTATCAATAATGGCGACGTTGCGACAGAGGTTCTCGGCCTCCTCGAGATAGTGCGTCGTCAGAATGATGGTTACGCCGCGCTCGTTGGTCTCGCGCAGGAATTCCCACATCGTGCGGCGGATCTCTATGTCGACTCCAGCGCTAGGTTCATCGAGGATCAGCAGGCGCGGCTCGTGGACCAGCGCGCGCGCGATCATCAATCGACGCTTCATCCCACCCGACAGTGAGCGGGCGACGGCGCGGCGCTTCTCCCACAGTTGCAGCTGCCAGAGGTAGCGCTCGGTCCGCTCGCGCGCCACGGCGCGCGGGATGCCGTAAAAGCCAGCCTGGTTGATGAGAATGGTCTCAACCGACTCGAACTGGTTGAAGTTGATCTCCTGCGGGACGATGCCGATGCAGGACTTCGCAGCGCTAATGTCGCGATCTATGTCGTGGCCGAAGACGGATACCGTACCGCCGGTCTTGTTGACCAGCGAGGTGATGATGCCGATTGCCGTGGTCTTGCCGGCACCATTGGGGCCAAGCAGAGCGAAAAAATCACCTTGCTCGACGTCGAGGTCAATGCCCCGGAGGGCCTGCACCCCGTTGGCGTAGGTCTTGGTCAGTTGGCGGATGGAAAGCGCGTGCATGGGTTCCCGGGGGCTGATGGGCTAGCTGAGGACGGCAGCGAGCGCGAAGCGTAAGACCCCCGCTCCACGGGGGCAACCTCGGCGTCTACAACGGCGAAGCGTCCGCCGTGAAATGCGGCACCGCAAGCGCAAGCCCTTGAGCGGCCAGCAATTGCAGGCCCAGCTCGCGCACCGCAAGGACCCCACCCCGAGGTCCGGCATGGGCGGCAGCCACCAGCTTTGGCCAAAAACGCGCGTTGTCGCCCCAGCGGGCCTCGAGCCGCGGCAGCGCACGGGTGGCGGCATGGTCCAGCGCCGACAACGGCAGGCCGCGCCAGGCATCGACGACAGCGGGCGTCATGCCCAGCACCATGGCCGGGGCCATGTCATTGCCCTGCACCAGGTGCCAGGCCAGAAAGACCGCGGTCCGGGCGAAGGTCGCCTCATCGCTGAGGCTGCCAGGACCGGGCCGGCTGGCGTCGCGGACGACATCACGCCAGAAAGGGGCGTCCTCAAAACGCAGGTTGAACAGGGTGTAGGGCAAACCGGCCACCGCACGGCGGACAAAGGGATCCAGCGCGGCCAACGCGCGGACCATGACCGGATCCAGACCCCAGACCGACCCGGAGGGCTCCCCCGTGCGCTTGGAGAGCAGCGCGAGGAAGCCCAGATTCGACTCGCGGATAGCGTCCAGCGTACTCGGCTCCAACAGCGGCCTAGTCGCGTACTGCCCGACCAGACGCTCGTCCTCAACCCGCCCGCCTTGTTCATTCATGGCCTTTCTCCTCAACTAGGGGACAAATTGTGGCTGGCAGTCGCCCCGGAGCGAGAGTACAGTTTTTGGTGGGTTTATACCAAAACTAGTTATTCCAACAATCTTCCAATGACGGGAAGCCAGCCATGCGAATCACGGACGATCGCTATACGCGGGATAGGCAGCGTTTTGACCTGGCGCTGCGGATGATTCACCACGAGGCCCGGACCTGCACGATCCGAACCTGGACCGGACTGACGGACGACCGCATCCGCAAGCTCTACCGCTCCTACGTCGCCGACCACGGCCCGACCATCAAGCGCCACCGCGGCAAGTCACCCAGTCACCCCGGCTATTTCCTGAAAAACCTGGAGACGCGGCGCCACGCGGCGGCGCTGGCCGGCCTGTATTCGATCCTTGGCCTGCTGCAAAAGGCCATTGCCGAGCGCTCAGGCTCCGGCGCTCAGGCCACGCTGCACTGGGCTGAAAAGTTCTGCAGCACCTATGAAACGTACCGGCAGCTGAACCAGCCGCATCGGATCTCGTTTGAGCACGCCTACTACCTGCTGCATGCGCTGCAGGTCCGCATAGAACTGCGCCCCGGCGCCTGCCCGGTCTGCAACGCATTCACCGTTGTGGACACGTTGCGCACACACGGCGGCACGTGCGCACTGTGCGAGCGCGAGAGCCGCGAGCCACACCGCGATCCCAGCTAGAATGGGGCGGCGCTCACCCGCCCCACCATGGCACCAAACCGAACCCCAAACGTCTACGCCGGCCCCTACGTCGACCGCAGCAGCGAGTGGCGCAAGGACCCGGCGTGGCTCGAAGCCGCACTGCGTGATGCCGCGACGCAGTTCGTGCCGCTGTGGCAACTACGCAATCTTGTGCGCTTGCAGCCAGCCCCTGCGGCAGAGTTGCTCACCATCGCCGAGCTAGGCGCGTTCGACGCCTCCCAGGCCGTGCTACTGGGCGTGTATCGCGGCACCGCCTGCTTCGCGCTGGAGTTACTCGACGAGCCGCCGGCCCGAGCCGGCGCCGAATTTTCAGACCTGCGGACGACCGGCGGCCTGCTCCCGGCCGACGACGCCGGCCTGCTCGCCTACGCGCGCGCGATGATCTACTGGCGGCAGCGGCACCGGCACTGTGGCGCCTGCGGCGCACCGACGCGCGCCGACAGTGGTGGCCATGTGATGGCCTGTACTGATCCGGACTGCGGTGGGCAGAGCTTCCCGCGCATCGATCCGGCAATCATCGTGCTGGTCAGCGACGGCGAGCGCGCGCTACTCGGCCGCCAGGCGAGCTGGCCCGCCGGCCGTTACTCCACCATCGCAGGCTTCGTCGAGCCAGGCGAGAGCCTCGAGGATGCGGTCGCACGCGAGGTGCGCGAGGAGACCAACGTCGAAGTCAGCGAGGTGATCTACCACTCCTCGCAGCCCTGGCCGTTTCCCTCATCACTGATGGTTGGCTTCCACGCGCGTGCCGCCAGCCTCGCGATCAGCTGTCCCGACGGCGAGCTTGAGGACGCACGCTGGTTCAGCCGCGCGGACCTCGCCGCCGGCCTGCCGGCGCTGCCACCGCCGCAGTCGATTTCGTTTCGCCTGATCGCCGACTGGTACCGCCGCGGCGCAGACCGCGACCTCGCCGACGAGCCAGGCGCACGGATCTGGCCGCTGAGTCGCTAAGCGTGGCCTTCGACCCCGTACTCGTCGGGCTGCTCGGCGCGGCCTTCCTCGCCGGCGGCATCGATGCGATCGTCGGCGGCGGCGGCATGATCCAGCTGCCGGCCCTGTTTGCCGCGCTGCCGGACGCCCCTCCTGCGACCTTGCTCGGCACCAGCAAGCTCGCCGGCCTAGCCGGCACCGCCAGCGCGACCTGGCGTTACGCCCGCAGCGTGCGCATCCCGTGGCGGGCACTGCTGCCGTTGCTGATGATCGCGCTGGTCGGCTCTTTGGCGGGCGCGTTCACCGTCACGCACGTCTCAGCCGACGCGTTTCGGCCGCTGGTGCCCATCATGCTGACCGCCACGCTGCTCTATACGCTGCTACAGCGCGAGCTCGGCACGCAACACGCGCCGCGGGATCTCGATCGGCGCGGCACCCTCACGGGTGCGGCACTGATCGCCGCAATTAGTTTCTACGACGGCTTCTTCGGTCCGGGTACTGGCAGCTTTCTGATGCTGCTGTTCATCCGCCACTACGGCTACGACTTCCTCAACGCCGCCGCTGCCGCACGCGTTCTGAATACTGCCACGAACGTCGCTGCGCTCGCCTGGTTCGGCAGCCGGGGCCACCTGCTGTGGCCGACCGGGCTTGCGATGGCCGGCGCGAACGTCATCGGCGCACAGTTCGGCGCGCGTCTGGCCCTGGCGCGAGGCGCCGGCTTCGTGCGCACCGCGTTCGTCATCATCGTCGCGGCGCTGATCCTCAAGACCGGCTGGGCGACCTTCGCCCCGCTCCGGTAGCCGCTGATGTGTCTGGCCGTGTTCGGCTGGCAGGTGCATGCGGACTTCCCGCTGGTGCTGGTCGCAAACCGCGACGAGCTACATGCTCGCCCAACGGCACCGCTGAACTGGTGGGGCACGCCGCCACTGCTCGGCGGCCGCGACCTCGAGGCCGGCGGCACCTGGCTTGCGGTCGATGCGCGCGGCCGCTTTGGGCTGGTCACCAACCTGCGCGGCGCGCCGGCGCCTACCGGCGCGCCATCCCGTGGCACCCTGATCCCACAATTCCTGACCAGCAACGCCTCTCCCAGCGACTTTCTCGAGTCGCTCGCGGCCGAGGCGCACCGCTATGCAGGATTCAACCTGCTGCTCGGGGACCCTCGGGAACTGGCCTGCCTGAGCAACGCCGACCGCAGCGGGCCGCGGCGCCTCGAGCCGGGGATTCATGGCCTGAGCAATGGCCCTTTGCATAGCAACTGGCCAAAAGTGCGTCGCGGCCGCGAACGACTGGCAGAAGCGATCGCGTCGCCCGCCGCAGAGTCGCTGATCGCAGTGCTGGAGGAGCGTACTCCGGCAAAGGACGCAGAGTTGCCAGACACCGGCGTCGGCGTGGAACTGGAACGGTTGCTGTCAGCACCATTCATCGTCGCGCCCCACTACGGCACGCGCAGCACCACCTCCCTGCTGCTGGCGGCGGACGGCAGTGGAGTCGCGATCGAGCGCTCGTTCGCCGCCGACGGCCTCGCCCGCACCACCCGCCGGATCGACCTGCCGCCGAATCGCCGAGCGTAGTCACAGGCGCGTGACAGCACACGCCACGGAAAAGCTTGACGGACGTCGCATAAATATGCATAATAATTGCAAGTTTATGCAGATCCCCTCCGCACCTCATTACCCGGGCTCTTCCCGCGCCCACGACGACCGGCGCGAGTCGCTGCGCCGAATCATTCGTGACGGCGCCGTCGGCCGGCAGGTCGAGCTCGTGCGCCTGCTCAAGCGCGCCGGCTTCGACGTGACGCAGTCCAGCGTCAGCCGTGACCTGCGCGAGTTAGGCGTCGCCAAGGTAGGCGACCGCTACGTGCTGCCAGAGGATGCGACCACTCCGGTGGCGGACCTGCGGGCGGTCTCGGCCTTCGTGCAGCAGGCAATTCCAGCTGGCCCGCACCTGACTGTCGTGCGCACCACCATCGGTTCGGCCCAGAGCGTGGCGCTAGCCATCGACCGCGCCCGCTGGCCGGAGGTCGTCGGCACGATTTCCGGCGACGACACCATATTCATCGCCACCGACAGCGCCCGCACTCAGCGTGCCCTGCTCGAGCGCATCCGCTCACTCGCTAGCCGCTGAAGGCTTCCCATGACGACTCAATCCCAGGGCGCCAAGCCCATCCTGCTCGCGTTTTCCGGCGGTCTGGACACGTCCTTCTGCGTGCCCTGGCTGAAGGAGACCTACCAGCGCCCGGTCATTACCGTCACTGTCGATACCGGCGGCATCGATGCCGCCGCGGCCAAGACGCTCGCGAGCCGCGCGCGTGAACTGGGCGCCAGCGAGCACTACCTGGTGCCCGCCAAGACGGCTTACTTCGAGCGGGTGCTGCGCTATCTGCTGATCGGCAACGCGCGGCGCGGCCAGCTCTATCCGTTCTGCGTCGGCGCCGAGCGCGTGCTGCAGGCACAGATGATCGCCGAGATGGCCAAGTCGCTGGGCTCGACAGCAGTCGCGCATGGCTGCACGGCCGCCGGCAACGACCAGGTCCGTTTCGAGGTTGCACTGCGCACGCTGGCACCAGGACTGGAAATCATCGCGCCGGTCCGCGACCGTGCGTTCAAGCGCACCGAACAGCTCGCCTTCCTGGAGGAACGCAAGCTACCTGTGCCGCCGTACGGCGCCGCGTATTCGGTCAACCGCGGCCTGTGGGGCGTGACGATCGGCGGCAAGGAGACCCTGACCTCGGATGACACTATCCCGGATACGGCGTGGGTACTGTCGCCTGACGCGTTCACTCAGCCGCGCGCGCCCGAGCGGCACACTATCGGCTTCGAGCGCGGCATACCGTGCTCGCTCGATGGCGTGGCGCTGGACCCTGTGGCGCTGATCGAAAAGCTGGAGGACCTCGCCGCGCCGTTCGGGATCGGCCGTGGTATCCACCTCGGCGACACCGTGATCGGCACCAAGGGACGGGTCGCATTCGAGGCCCCCGCCGCTGATGTGCTGCTGACCGCGCACCGCGAGCTGGAAAAACTGGTGCTGACCGGTCGCCAGTCACGCATCAAGGAGCTGGTGGCAGCTCCCTACGGCGATCTGGTTCACGAAGGTCACCACCTCGACCCGGTCTGCCGCGACATTGAGGCGCTACTGGTGTCCTCACAGCAGCGCGTTACTGGTGAGGTGAGAGTGCTGTTCCGGCCGGGCAGCGTTTTCGTCGAGGGCACGAGCTCGCCGTATTCGCTGATGGCCGCTTCCAAGGGTGTCTATGGCGAGGCGGCCGGCGAATGGTCGCCGGCGGACGCGCTGGGCTACTCGAAGATGCTGGCCCTGACGGGCATGTTCCACACCCGGGCCGGACAGAACGCTGGAGAGCACAAGTGAAGTCAGTCGTCGTCGACAAGGTCGGATCGATCACTCAGGCCTGTGGCCTGAGTCACGAGCTGCGCATCGCTGAGGACATCCCCTGCGAGGAAGGCGTGGTCATCGTCGTCGAAGTGCTGACCAACAAGAACACCTACAACATGCTGGAACTGACCAGCGGCCGCATGGCGAAGGTGGTCAAGGGTGACATCGTCGTGGGCGCCCTCGGCCACCGCAAGGCGCTATTCGGCTACTCAGGCCACGTACCCGAGTCGGTCAAACCCGGCGACATCATCCAGATGCTCAACATCGGCGGCGTACTCGGCATCTGTGATTCGGCCAACGCCGACAGAGGTCGGCCGTTCGACTGCCGCGTGCTCGGTGTAGTGCTGCAGTTCCCTTACCTTGGCGAACGCATCGGCGTGCCGGCGCGCATCGGCTACCGCCCGCTGGACCTCGCCTCCACCCTCGATACGCGTGGCATACCCGTCGTCGCGCTGGCCGGCACCTGCATGGAGGCCGGCAAGACGGCTGCTGCCTGCGCCATCATCGCGCGCATGCGCCACCGTGGTATGTCGGTACATGCGTTCAAGGCCACCGGCGTCTCGCTGCGCCGCGACATCCTCGCGATGGAGGATGCTGGCGCACGCAAGACCATGATCTTCACTGACTTTGGCGTCGGCACGACTACGGCGAAGGTAGGACCCGCGCTGACGCGCGCGATGCTAACCGAGATGGCCCAGGGCCAGCCAGACATCATCGTGTTCGAGCTCGGCGACGGGCTGCTCGGCACCTATGGCGTCGAGGCCATACTTTCGGCTGCCGATATCCGCCAGTCGATCACGGTGCTCATCCTGTCTGCCAACGATCCGGTCGCGGCGTGGGGCGGCGTCAAGCTGCTGCGCGAGCGGTTCGAAGTGGAGCCTGCGGTCGTAACCGGGCCGGCAACCGACAACCAGGTCGGCGTCGACATCATCGCCGAGCAGATGAACGTGAGCGCCTTCAACGCGATCACCAACGGCCTCGAGCTCGGCGACCGGGTCATCGAGGCTGCCGGCCTCGCGGCAAAGTTTCCCGTGAAGCCGACCACCGCATGACCGCGCCGGCCCGCGTTCCGACCCTCGTGCTCGGCGGCACCGGCTATGTAGCTGGCGAGCTGCTGCGCCTGATCGCAGGACACCCGCACCTGGAACTGGTCGCTGCGATATCCGACTCGAAGCCGGGCGAACGCCTCGCTGCGGCGTTCCCGCATCTGGCGTCGGCCTATCCAGAGACGGCCTTTGTCAGCGCCGAGGAAGGGCTGCGACTGGTCGCTACGCTGCCTGCCTGCTCAGTGCTGGCTGCCGCACCGCATGGCATCTCGGCTGCTCTAATAGATCGGCTGCTGCGCGCAGCCGCCGCGGCCGGCACCCATCCGCGAGTCGTCGACATTTCGGCCGATTACCGCTTCAGCGACGCGGACGCCTACGCGGCTGTCTATGGCCATGCACATGGCGCCCCGGCTCGACTCAGCGACTTCACCTGCGCCATACCTGAGCATCTAGCGACGCTCACCACCCCGCACGTTGCTCATCCGGGCTGTTTCGCGACTGCAATGCTGCTTGCACTCGTGCCGCTGGTGAAGATGGCGCTCGTCGAGCCGGTGCTCTACGTCAGCGCCATCACCGGCAGTACCGGCTCGGGCCGCTCACCGACCGAAGGCACGCATCATCCGCGGCGCCACAGCGACCTGTACAGCTACGGCGCTCTCGCCCATCGCCATGCACCGGAAGTCGTCGGTATCGTCGAGCGATTGACGGGCCAGCCGGTGGAGCTGAACTTCGTACCGCACTCAGGTCCGTTCGCACGTGGCATCCACGCGACCACGCAGGCCCGGCTGGTGCGCCCCATGTCCAGCGCCGCCGTGCGTGCCGCGCTAACAGAGTTCTACGCCGGCCAGCCGTTCGTACGCATCAGGAACGAAGCGCCGCGGATGAAGGACATCGTCAGCAGCAACTACGCCGAACTGTCAGCGACTGCGCATGGCCGTAGCGTCGCGGTCATGAGCGTCATCGACAATCTGACCAAGGGTGCCGCCGGCGGCGCCGTGCAGTGGCTGAATCGGATCCACGGCTGGGACCAGGCGACGGGACTGACCGCACCGGCCCCCGGCTGGACCTGACTGGGCCGCACCGAGAACGAACCATGGCCGCGTCCCCCTGCCCCGCTACCCCCATCACAAGCCATCTTGCGCGCGTTTTCTCGCAGTACCCGCTTGAGGTGGTCCACGCCGAAGGCGTGTGGCTGCACACGCGCGACGGCCGCAGGATCCTCGACTACTACGGCGGACACGCGGTCGCAGCGCTCGGCTACGGCCACCCTCGCTGGATTGCTGCGCTCGAACAGCAGGCACGCGAAGTGCTGTTCCAAACCAACGCAATCCCGATGGCCGTGCGCGAGCGTGCGGCATCCCGGCTGGTTGCGTTCGCGGGACTCGGCCTGGACGACGTCTTCTTCGTCAATTCCGGCGCCGAAGCGAACGAAAATGCGTTGCGACTGGCATTCCGTCAGACCGGCCGGCGCACGGCGGTCGCGCTGCAACAGGGCTGGCATGGACGCACCGCCGCCGCTGGCGCCGTGACCCATGGCGCACGCGAGAAATGGTATGGATTCCCGCAGGCGCCTTTCGACGTACGCTGGATATCGCGCACCGATCCAGACGCCGCCGCAGCTGGCATCGACGACGATACGGCCTGTGTGATCGTCGAGCCCGTGCAGGGCCTTGCTGGCGCATTCGAGGTCCCTGTCGCCGTGCTGGAGGCGATACGGCGGCGGTGCACCGAGGTTGGCGCGCTACTGATCTTCGACGAGGTGCAGTGCGGCGTTGGCCGCACCGGCTTGGCTTTCGGCGCAAACCGTGTCGGCGTGACGCCGGACATCCTGACCACTGCCAAGGCCCTCGGCGCCGGCTTCCCCGTTTCAGCGATGCTGCTGTCGAAGGCGGTCTCCGCGCGACTTAAGCTTGAGGACATGGGCACTACCTTCGGCGGCGGCCCGCTCGCCTGCGCGGTGGTCGAGGCCGTCATCGACATCATCGAGTCGGAGGATCTGCTCGGTAACGTGCGCCGCATGTCGGCACTGATCCACGAGCAGTGCATCGTCGGCCCGGTGACGGGCATCCAGGGCGCAGGGCTACTGCTCGGCCTGCGCACGAGCCGCCCTGCAAAGCAGGTCCAGCAGGAACTGATGGCGCGCGGCATCTTCGCCGGCACCGCCGCCGACCCCAACATCGTCCGTCTGCTGCCGCCATTCACGCTGCAGGCGGAGCACGTCGCGGCGCTGGCAGCCGCGCTGCAGGAGTTACCCGCATGAGCCTGTCCCGTTTTCTAGACCTTGCCGACCTGTCGCGCGACGAGATCCTCGACCTGCTGGTGCTCGCCGAACGGCTGCAGCTCCATCCGGAGCCGGCCGCACTGGCCGGAAAGATTCTCGGCCTGGTATTCCTGAACCCGTCGCTGCGCACGCTCGCCTCGTTTCAGGCGGGCATGGCTAGACTCGGCGGCAACTCGTTCGTGATCACGCCTGGCCAGGGGACCTGGGCGCTTGAAACGCGCCTCGGGGTACGGATGGACGGCGGCGCGGCAGAACATATCCGTGAAGGCCTGCCGGTGCTCGCCTCCTACTGCGATGCGCTGGGCATCCGCGCGTTCGCGGACTTCAAGGATCTCGGCGCAGATCTGGACGAGGTCAACTTCAAGGCGATGGCAGCGCTGGTAGACAAGCCACTGATCAACCTTGAGTCTGCCGTCAACCATCCCTGCCAGGCTCTTGCCGACTGGAAGACGCTGGACGACCTCTCGGTCGCGCCGCGCAGCCGATTCGTACTGTCATGGGTTCCGCATCCGCGCGCACTGCCACTGGCTGTCCCTGCTGCCGCCCTGCACATGGCCGCGCTACGCGGCCATGAGGTAGTCGTGGCGCGCCCGGAAGGCTACGCACTGCCATCGGCCATCATGGACAAGGCCCGCGCAGCCGCGCGCGTTTCCGGCGGCTCGGTCACAGAGACCGACGATCGGGCTGCCGCTTTCGCAGGCGCGCAGGTCGTCTATGCCAAGGAATGGGGTTCGACGACTTGCTACGGTGACGCAGATGCCGACGCGCGACTGCGCGCCGACCTCGGCCACTGGCAGGTCAACGAGCGAGCGTTTGCGCCGGCCGCCAGTGACTGCCGGCTGATGCACTGCCTGCCGGTGCGCCGCAACGTTGCGGTCGCCGACGAGGTCCTCGATGGTCCGCGCAGCGTCGTGCTCCGCGAGGCCCACAACCGACTGGTCGTCCAGATGGCGGTCCTGCACCGCCTGCTCGCCTGATCCCCCACGAGAGTTTTTCAAAGACATGTCACGCACGCAGAGGCTTCCATGAGCTACCGCCCCGAACAAGCCGTCGCCATCCGCGCGATGCGCAATGCCGCACCTTACATCCGCATGTACAAGGGCAAGGTTTTCGTCGTCAAGGTTGGCGGCGCCATATTCGCCAGCGCCGCGGAAACCCGCTCGCTGGTCGAACAGGTGGCGATCCTCCACCAGATCGGCATCCGCGTCGTACTGGTCCATGGCGGCGGCCCGCAGCTGGACGAGATGCAGCGCTCACTGGGTCTTGAGCCGAAGATGGTAGACGGCCGGCGGGTCACTGACGAAAAGACCGTAGATGTCACAGTGATGGTGCTCAACGGCTTGCTCAATACGCGACTACTAGGCATCTGCCGCGAACTGGGCATCCGCGCAGTGGGCATCTCAGGCGTCGATGGCGGGCTTGTCAATGCCCACCGGCGCGCGCCGGTGAAGGGCGCCGACGGCAAGATGGTCGACTACGGCCAGGTGGGCGACATCGACAGCATCGATCCGGACGTGCTGCAGAAGCTACTCGACAGCGGCTACATGCCGATCGTCAGCCCGCTGTCATGCGATTCTTCTGGCGCGTTCCTAAACATCAATGCCGATACTGTCGCTGCCAACATCGGCGCGGCGCTCGGTGCCGAAAAGCTGCTGCTGTGCACTGGCGAGACCGGCATCTTCGAGGACATCACCGACCCTTCGACGCTGGTCTCCTACACCGACCTCGCAGGACTCAAGCGTCTCGAAGCGAAGGGCAGCTTTTCCCGCGGCATGATGCCCAAGGCCACCGCGATCGAGGCGGCGATTCGCGGCGGCGTACGCCGCGTGCACGTGATCTCGTTCAAATCGACCGATGCGCTGCTGGCGGAAATATTCACCAACGAAGGACTGGGCACGCTGATCGTCGCCGACGTCAAGGGGCTGTCGCTCGCCGAGCTGCAGTCCGAGACGGCGCCGTGACACGCCTGTGGGACAAGGGCGAGCCGCTAGACGCTCGCGTCCTACGCTATACCGCCGGCGAGGATCACGCTCTCGATGACCGGCTGGTGGCCTATGACGTCGAAGCGTCGATCGCACACGCCGGCGGCCTGCATGCGGCGGGGCTGCTGGACGGCGCGGACCTCGAGACTCTTAGCGTCGCGCTACGCGACATCGCCGCCGCGCACGCGCGTGGCGAGTGGCGAGTAACGCTGGAACAGGAAGACGGCCAGACGGCGATCGAGTCGCTACTGACCGCAAGGGTCGGTGCTCTCGGCGGACGCATCCATCTCGGGCGCTCGCGTAACGACCAGGTACTGACCGCGCTGCGGCTCTACCTGCGCGACGCAGTTGAAGATCTGCGCACGGGCGCCCAGACCGTCGCCGACTCGCTGCACGCGCTAGCCGCGCGCCATACCGAGGTCGCCCTGCCCGGTTACACGCACATGCAGCAGGCGATGCCCTCAAGCGTGCCGCTGTGGGCCGGTGGGTTCGCGGCCGAGATTCACGACGATGCCGAGGGCCTGCGGCTTGCACACCGCCGCATCGGCCGCAATCCGTTGGGCTCCGCGGCGGGGTACGGCACGCCAGGGCTGCCGCTCGATCGGCAGGAAACCACGCAGCGCCTCCACTTTGCCGCAACACACGAGCCTGTGACCGCAGTGCAGCTCTCGCGCGGCAAGGCCGAGGCGCAGGTGCTGTTTGAGGTCGCTCTGCTGATGACCGATCTGGGTAGGCTCGCGTCGGACCTGCTGCTGTTCTACACCCAGGAATTCGCGTTCGTGTCGCTGCCCGACGCGTTCACGACCGGCTCATCGATCATGCCGCAGAAGCGCAACCCGGACGTCTTTGAGCTCATTCGCGGCCGCAGCATGTCGGCGCAGGCGTGCCTCGGGGAGGCACTCGGCATCATTGCGAAGCTGCCCAGCGGATATCAGCGCGACCTGCAGCTACTCAAGGTGCCGCTATTTCGAAGCATCGACCTGGCGCTGCAGACGCTGGACATCCTGCCCGCGGCGCTCGAGGGCGTGCGCTTCCGGCCGGAGAACATCACCCTTGATCCCGCCATCCACGCAGCGGAACGGGCCAACCGCATGGTGGTCGAGGAAGGCATTCCCTTCCGCGAGGCTTATCGGCGTGTAGGCGCGGAACTCGCGGCGCAGAAGAAGTCGCCTGGCCGCGACGCCTGACATGGGATTCGCGCCGAAGAGGCGCTAGAGGCCGGCGTGCGCGGTAATCGCCGCGTGGACGGTGGCGAGCAGCTGGGTGACGTTGGGGCGGCGACCGCGCAGGTCGTGCTCCTCGACCAACGCCCAGCGGCGCTCCTTGGATCCGGTCGCGAGTTCCGCAGTGGAGACCAGCAGGTACTTGTCCTTGCCGTCCCAGCTGACCCTGATGCGGACACGGCGGCGACCTACCTCGCATTCCCAGCGACCGAAGGATTCGGACTGATAGGCAAAGGAGTGGAGCACAACGCGATCCGCCGCCAGGCGATTAGCGAGTTCCGCGAACGCATTGAGGAAGGTGAGGCCTTCGTTTTCGTCGGCCATCTTAGTCCTGACGCCGGGCAACCCCGCCCATGGACTCGCGCTCGGCGCGAGTCATGAGCGAAGCCGTCGTCACGCTGCCGGCGTGCGGCTTGATCAGAAGGTGACGACGCTGCGAATCGAGTCGCCCGAGTGCATCAGATCGAATGCGTCATTGATCTTCTCGATCGGCATCACGTGGGTGATCAGCGGGTCGATCGAGATCTTACCGTCCATGTACCAGTCGACGATCTTTGGCACGTCCGTGCGGCCGCGAGCGCCGCCGAACGCAGTGCCCTTCCAGGTGCGGCCGGTAACGAGTTGGAACGGACGCGTGCTGATCTCCTGACCGGCACCAGCGACGCCGATGATGATCGATTCGCCCCAACCCCGATGGCAGCATTCGAGCGCCTGCCGCATCAGCGTCGTGTTGCCGACGCATTCGAAGCTGTAGTCAGCGCCGCCGTCAGTGAGGGACACGAGGTATGCGACGAGGTCGCCCTCGACTTCCTTCGGGTTGACGAAGTGCGTCATTCCGAACTGCTCGGCCAACGCCTTGCGCTTCGGGTTCACGTCGACGCCGATGATCTTGTTCGCGCCCACGAGGCGGGCGCCCTGGATCACGTTGAGGCCGATGCCGCCGAGCCCGAACACCACGACGTTAGCGCCAGCCTCGACCTTGGCCGTGTTGATCACAGCGCCGATGCCGGTCGTGACGCCACAGCCGATGTAGCAGACCTTCTCGAACGGCGCATCCTCACGAATCTTGGCAACCGCGATCTCCGGCAGCACCGTGTAGTTCGAGAACGTCGAGCAACCCATGTAGTGATGCACTTTCTCGCCGTTCAGCGAGAAGCGACTCGTGCCGTCCGGCATGACGCCCTTGCCCTGGGTCGCGCGGATCGCCGTACACAGGTTGGTCTTGTGGGAGTTGCAGCTCTTGCAGTTGCGGCACTCCGGCGTATAGAGCGGAATCACGTGATCGCCCTTCTTCACCGAGGTCACGCCCGCACCGACGTCTACGACGATGCCGGCTCCCTCATGCCCGAAAATCGCCGGGAACAGGCCCTCCGGGTCGGCGCCCGAGCGCGTGAATTCATCCGTGTGGCAGACGCCGGACGCCCGGATCTCGATCAGCACTTCGCCTGCCTTAGGGCCTTCCAGATCGACAGTCACAACCTCGAGGGGTTGTCCGGCGGCATAGGCAACGGCGGCGCGAGTCTTCATACGGGCGTCCTAACGAACTAGAGAATGGGGGGCACAAGCACGGCGGCCGTGCTGGACAATAGTATCGCGACGCCCGCGCCCACGCGACAGAACCCGCAGCGACTACTCGGCGTCTGGCTGGACTTCGGGCGCCGCGGCAGCGAATGCGGGCAGGCGTGCGAGCCCGTCGCCGATCGCGGTCAGGGCCGGAAACCCGCCCAGATCGCACTGAAAACGCCGCGCATTGTAAAGCTGTGGCACCAGCAGCACGTCCGCCAGCGTCACCCGATCGCCGTAAAGGTGCGCGCCGTCAGCCGAGTAGCGCTGCGCCAGCATCTCCAGCCCCTCGAACCCTGCCGCGATCCAGTGACGGTACCAGCGGTTGACGCCCTCCTGGTCCTGGCCGAGCGGACCCTTGAGGTAGTTGAGGACGCGCAGGTTATTCAGCGGGTGGATGTCGCAGGCGATCGACTGGGCCATAGAGCGCACGATCGCGCGGCCGCGCGCATCCGCCGGCAGCAGGGGCGGCGCAGGATGCGTCTCGTCGAGATACTCGATGATCGCCATCGACTCACCGAGCACGAAGCCATCTTCATCGAGGGCCGGCACAAGACCCTGTGGGTTGCGGTCCAGGTACTGGGCGCCACGCTGCTCGTCGCGGCCGAGGTGAGTCGGCACCTGCTCGTGCGCGATACCCTTGAGCGCCAGAGCAATGCGCACGCGATAAGCCGCGGAGCTCCGCCAGAACGTATACAGCCGAGTCGTCACTGGGTCTCTCCAAAGGGGTTTTAGATCACGCGACCAGGGTTCAGGATGCCGCGCGGGTCAAGGGCGGCCTTCAGCGACCGCATCAGGGCGATCTCGTCCGGCTGCCGCGACAGACCGAGCCACTTACGCTTTAACACGCCGATGCCGTGCTCGGCGGATACCGACCCGATCCCGGCTAGCGCGCCATAGACGATCCCGTCGTAAGCCGCCATATCAGCGTAGCTGTGCAGACTTGAGATCACGTGCAAATTGCCGTCGCCGAGGTGGCCGAAGATGAACGCCGGCCGGCCTCGCAGCAACGCTGCGCCCTCGAGCGTGATGCGCTTGACGTAGTCCGGCATCGCCGCGATCGGCAGGGAGACGTCATAAGCGACCGGGTTCGGCAGCCGCGGAATCAACTCGCCGGCCGCATCGCGTACCCGCCACAGGCGGGCCGCCTCGTCCAGCGACCGAGCAAGCACTGCGTCTGCCGCAACGCCGTCGGCAAGCAACTGTGCCAGGAAGTCGCCCAGCCGTTCGGTGTCGTGGGCGGGATCCAGTGCCTCAATCTCGATCAACGCGTAGTGCGGGTGACGCTCGCCAAATGGCCGATTGGAAACAGCCAGCTGCTCAAGGGCGTATTCGTAGTAGTCCGACCACATCACCTCGAAGGACGACAACTGTCCACCCAGCGTGGCGCGCGCAGCAGCCAGCAGCTTGACGAGCGCCTCGAAGGAGTCGGTGGCAACGAACGCAGTCAGTCGCTCGCCAGGCAGCGGGTACAGCCGCAGTACCGCGCGGGTGACGACGCCCAGCGTGCCCTCCGTGCCCACGAACAGCTGCTTGAGATCGTAACCGGCGTTGTTCTTGAGCATCGCGTTCAACGACGACACCACCGTGCCATCGGCGAGCACCGCCTCCAGCCCGAGCACCAGCGCGCGCGTCATGCCATAGCGAATCACGCGATTGCCGCCCGCGTTGGTCGAAATGTTGCCGCCTATCGAGCAGGAACCGCGCGCGCCCAGATCGAGCGGGAACTGCAGCCCATGGCGCTCGGCCGTGTCTTGCACGACCCCCAGAGGGGTCCCCGCGAGCACTCGCATGGTGCCGCCGGCCGTATCCACTTCCTCGATGCCGACGAGGCGTTCCAGAGACAGGGCGATCTCGCCCGGCCGCGGGGTTGCGCCACCGGCAAGCCCGGTGAGCCCGCCCTGAACGACCACCGGCTGCGAGACGGCATTGCAGCGCCGCAGCACCTGCGAAACCTCTTCGGTCGTCCGCGGCCGTAGCACGGCGAGCGGCGGACAAGGCGCTTGCCGGGTCCAGTCGGAGTGGTGACGCTCACTAATATCGGCACCGCTGACGACGCCGCCAGGCGACAGGTCGCCTGCGAGCAATTCGAGCAGAGCGGGTAACGACGTCGACATTGGGGTGAATCCAGTCTGGCGGGGTCGCCGTGCGGCTACGGTGCCACCTCCCACCGGCGGATTCAACAGGGCTATAGTCAGCGCCTGTCCTGCAGCGACGACGCCACTCGCGTGGAGATTTCATGAAAAATTTCACTCTGTTGCTCGCCTGCCTGCTGGCCGGCACCGCGCTCGCCACGGCACCCTCCATTTCGGAGCAATCGCGCGTCGAGGCCCGCGCCATCTTCGCGACCGTCATCGGCTACGAGACATCGATTGGCCACGGCCAGGTGCCAAAGATGGCGCAGTACCTGGCCGAGCTCTTTCGCAAGGGCGGCTTTGCCGCTGCCGACGTACACCTGCTGCCGCTCGGGGAGACCACCTCCTTGATCGTGCGCTACCACGGCGATGGCACCGGTGGCCGCCCCATCGCGGTCCTGGCGCACATGGACGTCGTCGCCGCCAACCGTTCCGACTGGAAGCGCGACCCGTTTCACCTGACCGAGGAAGGCGGCTACTTCTTCGGCCGTGGCAGCATCGACATCAAGAGTGAGATCGCGCTACTGACCGAGACCTTCCTGCGGCTGAAGGCGGAACGGTTCGTTCCCACTCGCGACCTGATCATCGTCTTCAGTGGCGACGAGGAAACCAAGCAGGCAACCGCCGAGGACATCGCAGCACATCACGCTGAGCTGGTAGACGCCGAGTTCGCCCTGAACGGTGATGGCGGCGGCGGCGTGCTGAACGAGCAGACCGGCAAGCCGCAGCAGTTCTACGTGCAGGGCGCGGAGAAGAGCTCGGCGACGTTTTCCTTGACGGCACGCAACCCGGGCGGTCACAGCTCTATGCCGCGCGCCGACAACGCGATCTACGACCTCGCCGCTGCACTGACTGCAGTTCAGCACTATCAATTCCCGGTCATGACCAATGACTGGACGCTCGGCGACTTTCGCGCGGCCGGCGCGCTGACGCCCGGCCCGCTGGGAGCCGCCATGCTCAGGTTTGCGGCCGACCCGAAGGATGTGGCAGCGGCGGCCGAAATCAGCCGCAATCCGTCCTACGTCGGCAAGCTGCGCACCACCTGCGTCGCGACGATGCTGACCGGCGGGCATGCGGAGAACGCACTGCCGCAGTCCGCCGTTGGCACGGTCAATTGCCGCATCTTCCCCGGCGTCTCGCCCGCGACGGTGCAGCAAACGCTGCAGTCCCTCGCCGGCGCGTCGGTCGAGGTCACGAGCAATTACGAGCCGCTTGTGTCCGACGCCTCGCCGCTGCGCAAGGATGTCATTGCTGCGGTCGAAAAAGCCGTCAGCGCCGCAAATCCCGGCGCGATGATCGTGCCGACCATGGCGGCCTATGCAACCGATGGCGCGGTGTTCCGCAAACACGGCATCCCGACCTATGGCGTCGGCAGTACGTTTGCCAAGAACAGTGACGAGTTTGCACACGGGCTCGATGAGCGCATTCCTGTCGCTTCGTTCTACAGCGGTCTGGTGCACTGGGACGTGCTGATCAAGACGCTCGCCGGGCACCGCTAGCAGTCACGCCTCTATGCCCCCAGGCGCACGGCACCTCAACTCCAGCCACCAGCCGGCGTTGCTGACGCATTTTCTTGCGCTGTCCGACCGAGATTCCTACCTGCGTTTCGGAGGCCGGCTGTCGACGCAGGCCATCGACGAGTACACCCGTCGCATCGACTACGGCTCATCAACCGTACTTGGAATTTTTGGCGACGAACTCGAGCTGCTGGGAGTTGCGCACCTGTGCCCACAGGGCGGCATCGTCGAACTTGGCATCAGCGTACTGCCTGACCATCGGCGCCAGGGACTGGGTACGCTGCTGCTGCATCGCGCACTCGGACACGCACGCCTGATTGGGGCCAGCCGGCTATTCATGCACTGTTTGGCCGAGAATGCCGCGCTGATGCGACTCGCGACCGCCGCCGGCGCTGCGATCTCTTTCAGCGACGGCGAAGCCGACGGCTTCATCGAGTTGCCGCCGGGCACCGCGTTCAGCTCGGTCGTGGAAATCGCCGAGGAGCAGATGGCGCTCATGGATTGGGTGCTGAAAGCACAACGCGTGGCGTGGCAACACGCACTTCATCCAGACGACGATGGCGCCGCGCAGCCTGACGAGCAGGTCACGCCGAAATAGCGCGCAGCCCGTTCAGCGACGGGCGTATTCGGCCATCGAGATGATCCGGCGGGCGGCTACGTCCCAGAAAATACAGTGGAGTGCGGCCGGCAGCTCGGCGAGCGTAATGCGGCGCACCGTGCCAAACAGGTGCTTGTACTCGGCATGACAGGCCGCCAGCCGATAATTCGGGATCGACGCCGACAAGTGGTGCACGTGGTGGTACCCGATGTCACCCGTGAACCAGTTCATCCAGCCGGGCAGCACCAGATAGCTCGTGCCATCGATCGCACCTACGTCGTAATCCCAGCCCTCGCTGGTGCTCGCATAACTGTGCTCGAAGTTGTGCTGCACGGTAAATAGCACGATGCCGCCGCCACCGGCGATCGAGACGCTCGCGATCCAGATCGCAAAGAACAGCAGCGGACCGCACGCCCAACACATGACGGCCCAGACGCCAAAAAGCGTCAGGTTGTTCGCGCACATGTGCCAGTACTCGGTCGGCGACTTCCAGTAGCGGGTGCGATAGTCGGCAGCCAGCGCACGCAACGGCCGAGACGGCGCAGAGAACTTGCCGCTGACCATGTGACCGAGCAGGCCCAGCGTGCCGCGCAGCCAGGTGAAGCGCGGGTTGAACACCAGGTAGATGAAGCCGGCCAGCGGCGCAGTGGCCATGGCGCACTTGGCGCGGTAGAAGCGCTGTGCGCCGGCACCGAGACGGTCGTACTCGTCGATCGACAGCGTTCCGTAAGGGCCGCGATAACGCTCCCAGTTGCCATTATGCGTGTGATGAAAGTTGTGGTGCTGGGCCCAAACGTATTGGGGCATCCCCGTGATGACCCCGAAAAGAAAGCCGAATGCCTGATTCAGACGAGGCGAGACGAACAAGCTGCGGTGACCACAGTCATGCATCAGCACGAACGCGCGCAATGTCAGTAGCGCGACAGGCACAACGGCCGCGCAGACAAGCCACCCAGAGATCGCCGCCGCCTGCACCGCGAGCCACCAAGCAAACGCAAAGGGCACGAGCGTCGTCACGACCTGCAAAAAGCCGCGAAGGTCGCTGCCATTGGCGTAGCGGGCGATAATTTCGCGCTTCTGGCGCTTGATGAGGTCGATTGAGGCCACGGGCAGAAATACCTGCTTGGAAATAGTCGCAATCACGAGTAGCTGGCCAGCCTAACAGATGCCCGCCACAGCAGCGGCGGCGATATCTGCCCCGACGCCGCAGCCACCCTCAATGTCCGCCGCGCACCCTGAGCCCCGCGGCGCGTAGCGCCTCGGCAAGTTCAGTCTCCAGGCGGGCCGCCTCGTCGGCTGAAATTTGCTGCAGGTGCAGCACAGGCCCCACCAGCAGCTCCAGACCGCGACGACGGACGCTACCTGATGACCGAATCCCCGCCATGTGCTGGTCCAGCCGCAGGACTGGATCGTGACGCGTGGCACCGACGTATACGCCATGAGGATCGCCGCTGGCGTCGGCATAATCGAGCAGCACGAGGTAAATATTGCTTCGGCCCCGGGCGGTCGCTTCGCAATAGGCCGCGACCTCGTAGGCAAGCGGCAACCATTCAACGTGGCGGGTCGGCAGCCACACCGGCACCGATGCCGCGGCCACCGCCCACAGCCGCTCCAGTGCGCGATCGATATTCATTCCCATCTCGCCACGCATCCATAGCTCGTGGATGCACGCCGCCCCGGCCGATCCATCGCTAGCCGCAAATGCGGCCTCGAGCCGCTGCACGATCAGCTCTCGTGGTACGGCTTTCCAGGGACGCGGCAACCGGCGCTCACGTGACGGCGCCGACAAGACTTCAGTTTCGCAGCATGACGGTGGTGGCGACGAACGCGCCGCCAGCGGTGATGATGCCGCGCACGCGCACGACGTGACCACTGGCCATCGCAAAGAACTGCAGCCGGGTCAGTGTCGCGCCATCAATGCTCGCGAACCCGGCGCCTCGCGTGTCGACCACGATGCCGGCCAGCGTCAGCGACGGATCCGCCACAGCAGTTGCCTGGTCCTGCAACTCCGTCAGTGGCGAGACCGGCAACGCACGGCGCTCGACGACGCGGGCGTTCGCAGTCGCAGCAGCGGTCGACACGCCGCGCACCTCGACCCAGTCACCGATGCGCAGGTCGCCGTAGGAGATCGCTCGCATCAGTGCCGGGCTGCGATCGTCCCAGCGAGTGATGGATGCGTTTGCCAGCGCAATACCGGCGACCGTGAATGTCGCGGCGACAGCATCGATCCGCTCAACGCTGCCGACAACCCGGAACACGCTCGTAGGAACCAGCGCGACAGCAGAGGCCGCGAGTACTCCAGCGGCATCGTACTGGCCTTCGACCTCTATCTCCGCGTCGGCAGCGATATCGGTCGCAAGGCCGCCGCTGTAGACCGTCGCAACACCGGTGCTGACCGCCTGGCCGGCAATGTCGAAACTCGAGCTGGACGCGAAGCGGGTGACTGCGCCGTGGAGCGTGCCGTGAGTGCCGCCGGCGCCCGCCGTCGCCTCGTCCTGCAACGTGACGGTCTGGGCGACGAGCGTTGCGCTACCGCCGACACTGCTGCCGCTGGCCAGCACGTAGCTACCGTTGGTGATCGCAGGCACCAGTCCGCCTGCAACGCCGGCGTAACCTACTGTGGTGCCGTTCAACTGGAAGGTCTGGGCTGCACCGCTGAGGCTGGCCACTCGGCCAGAGACCCGCAGCAGGGAACCGGTGGCGGCATCGAGGCGCGAAGCGATCAGCCCGCTCGAGGTGCGATAGCCATCCACGGCCACCAGCTGTCCAAGAACTAGCCCGCCGGGTTCGGTGGGAGCGATGCCGTCGCCGACGCTGGTGTCGCCGGTGATCTGCACCGTCTGGCCGAGCACCGTGAGCGTGCCGCCGGCAAGGTCGCGCGCAGTCACCGGCCCGATCAACTTACTGGTAGCGACCAGACTCGCCGCTTGCCCCGCCGAGGTACTGCTGCCGACAGTGCCTCGCATCAAGACGATCTGGCCAACACGCAACGCAGCAACCGAGGTCGACACTCCGTCGACGCTGACCGTCGCAGCCGTCGTCGCGTATTCGGCGCCATCGATGAAGACGCTGCCGAAGCGACTCACCGGGCCGTTGGCGGTCTGCTCCGCACGGGTCCCGGAGCCCCCTGGCGTGTAGTAGCCCCGGTCGGTGCAATAGCCGCCGCTGAGGAAGCCAGACGCCAGCACCAAACAGAGCACCGCCGGCCAGCGACGCGCGTGCGTTCGAATGTCGCCCACTTTCGCTCCTTCCGCCGACTTCGACGTACGACTACACGGCGGCCGTGGACGCCGCCCGCAGTTGCTGCAGCAAATCGCTCTGCCGCGCCTGCAGGCGTGCAACTGCCGCCGCTTTTACGTGCCCGAAGCCGCGCGCCTGCGCCCACAGATCCGCGAGCTCAACCGCCAGTGCGTGGCGCGCTGGGTTAAGCGAACCGAGAATTTCGTCCACCAAACGCTCGAAGTCGCCAATCAGCTGCCGCTCCAGACGGCGTTCCGCCTGATAACCGAACGGATCGAACGCGGTACCGCGCAGTCCGCGCAGGCGCGCGAGCAACGCGAACAGTGGCAGCACCCATGCACCGAACTCGATCTTGCGTGGCACCGGCCGGGTAGGGCTCGGCCGCGCAAGCCAGGGCGGCGCGAGATGAAAACGCAGCCGGCCCCCATCGCCAAATGCCCGTGCCAGCGCTGCCCGGAACTCATCCCCCGCGTGCAGCCGCGCGACTTCGTACTCATCCTTGTAGGCCAGCAGACGGAAGTAACTTGCGGCCACTGCAGCGGCGAGGCTCGTGTTGCCCGGGCAGGCGGCCGCTTCAGCCGCTTCCACGCGCGCGACCAGGCGCCGGAAGC
>SESH01087251.1_pt1 | contig 41483 bp, 33 predicted proteins | sample 3171561 | NCBI WGS metagenome assembly SESH01 (sample SAMN10866947, study PRJNA518727) | freshwater metagenome | biome: subpolar coniferous forest; feature: holomictic lake; material: water; isolation source: holomictic Lake 442 2011 16.5 m and 2014 13 m | place: Canada: near Kenora, Ontario
TTATGCTGCCTATCAAGTTGTTGGTATAGTTGAAGCGCTTGATGAAGTGACTAAGCCCTTCTGCAGCATAGGCAGCAAGGTGAAACACGTATTCGAACTTGTACTCCCGGAAGAGACTGTCGACAAGTTCGGCATCGCATACCGAACCCTGTACAAACTGTGCGGCAGGCGACAAGTTATCTCTAAACCCACCAGACAGGTCGTCGAGTGCCACGACCTTGTGACCCCTCTTGAGCAGTTCGTCGACAACGTGGGAGCCTATAAAGCCTGCACCGCCTGTCACCAAAGTATTTCCGGCCATATTACTCCATCACCCGAGGGCATATCCTATTCACATCGGGTAGACCGTGAACATTCTGTGCGCCTCAAGAATCGACTCGGCAAGGCTCAGAAGGCTCTTCCTTCCAACCGAACACAGCGTTTTCTGAAGACGGACTCCCTGTCTCAACCACATAGGATCTTGGAACCCGTATGTTCCATATCACACAGGTGCAAGTGTGCTAATTCCGCGCATGCTAGTCAACACCAGTTTCCTGCCAGTCCGGACGCTGCAAGAACTCAACAAGTGTGTCGTTACAAGGCCTCAGTAATGGTCCGGCGGAATGACCCCGGAACGGATGGCGGAACTATTCCGCCGTATACCTGAAGTCGATGGGATCTATGGATCTTGAGAGGAATCTTCGCTTGAAGCCGTCCACCATCCCTATCAGAAGCAGGGGCGGCATCACCATACAGCCAAGGCTGAAAAACCAGAACTGGGGGCTGAAGACGTTGACCCACCTGTAGCGCAGGAGCATGCCTATTTCCCTGAGCAACCAAGAATACCTGCCGTAGTTGCGTATCTGCACCAGGCCCACGTAGTTCGTCGCGACGAAATCCCTGATGCACTTCGTCCGCATGACCGTGAACTCCGGCTCGGGAAACATGGTTTCAAACAGCTGCACCCATGTCCAGACCGGCGACGGATCGTATATGCTCTTCACGCTGCGGCTCTGACTGCTCTCTATGCGCACCGCCAGCACGTTGTCCTTCATGCAATAGAGCGCATGCCGCTTCCACACTGACATGACCGGGTACACGTGCGCGGGGAAGACGTGACTGTGCACGGGTGCCTGGATCCATTCACGGCGAAGGGCAAGACACGAGAGCTGATCCATAGAGGAGATCGCGCGGAACAACAGCTCGGGCGGCGCCGTGTTGATGGAAAGGATACTGTCACACGTGGCCTCAACCGGCGGTTTGGCACGAACCGGCACCTTCACATCGCCCTGAAACCAGAAATACGCGCGCGTAACGACGCCAACCTCGGGATGCTTCACGAAGATGTCGTGGATCTTCTGAAGGTAGCCATCACAAACAAGGTCATCCTGCCCCATCAAAACCACAATGTCGTTGCGGGCATGTTCCATGCATCGCTGGAGATTCCCGCCGTAGCCGATGTTCCGGCTGTTGCGCACAACCCGGATCCGCGGATCACCGATCGCTTCGACAACACCGCATGTGTCGTCCGTGGAGTTGTCGTCGCAGATCACCACCTCGAAATCGCGGAACGATTGCGTCAGAATCGTGCGAAGAGTCGGCCTGATCCAGCGGGAGCCATTGTACGTGGGCACGCAAATACTGATGCGCAGACCGCTCATTTGGTGTCCCTGAAATTCCTGACCATTCTGTACTGCTTGATCAGTTCCAGCGAACTCCGCCTCTCGCGCAGGATCTCCTCTTCGCTCAGGACGTCGTGAATAAATGTAAGCGGCCGCTCGATTTCGTTTTCTCGCAGTCCAAGGGTCATGTGGTAGGAATTGTAGTCGGCATGCTTCATCTTTATGCCGTACTTGCCGGGGTTGTGGTATATGTCGGAACCAGGATAGGGGACCAGGGTGGATATGTCTATCCCATCGGCCTGCACCTGACCCAGAAACGCGCGAAGCCGCTCGGTAAAGCCCCGCGGCTCGCCTGGTAGTCCGATGATGAAGAAGAGCCGGGCCTTTATTCCAACCTTTGCCGTGTTATCCAACGCCTCGCGCACCTGGCCCACGCTGATCTTCTTGGCGTTGCGCTCAAGCACCTCCTGCGCAAGAGACTCGACCCCGTAGCCAATCTCCTCGCAGCCTGCGTCCTTCATCATCTGCAGACGCTCCAGATCCGCCTGGTCAACCCTGGTGGTCGCCCTCCAGCGGATATTCAGGGGTGCCATCTTCTGGCAAAGCTCCTTGAGCCGGGCCTTCTTCACGGTCATGGTGTCATCCTGAAAACGGAAACACCGTACCCCGTACTGCTGAATGACCTGCTTCAGTTCGCCGATGACGTTGTCGGGGCTCCGGAACCTGAGACGATTCCCCCACATCGCATCGCTGGCGCAGAAGCTGCAGTGGCACGGGCAACCCCTGGACGTGATCAGCGTGCCCGCGTGGTCGCCGCCGACCGAAAAGGCGTTCTTGCTAAAGATGGCATCGAACGGAAGCATGTCCCTCGCCGGATACGGGAGGGCATCCAGATCCTCGATCGGCGGACTTCTGTAAATGCGCGGCCCATCCTCTCCGGATTCCCTGTCCCGCAACAAGCGAAGGAACGAGTCCTCCCCTTCGCCGACGACTATCTTGTCGAAAACCGGGTCGATACTGTCCGGCACTGACGTGGCATGGATTCCGCCGATAACAGTGCGTCCTTCGGGATTCTTCGATTTGGCGATCCGGGCGATCGCCAAGGCCATCGGATACTCGGGCGAAGCCGACGTCACACCGTAGATATCCGACTCTCCGATCAGCTCGCTGAACTCCTCCTGCTTCCTGCTTCTCAGATCAGTGATCCTGACCTGGTATCCGGCCTGGCGAACGACCGCCGCCAGATACAACAGCCCCAGCGGGGGATTCCTCATGTCGTCGTCGAGAAAGGGATCCGGTGGAACCAGAAGTTCAACTGTGGTCTGTGTTGTCACTTGGGCGAGGACCTTAGCACTCAACCGTTACGGAATCCACCCGGAAATGAACAAAGGGAAAGATCTCTGCATGGCGCTGGCGGGGACACTCGCAACAACATGCATCTGGTCGCTCTTCCCAGCCGCCCAGCACCTTACGATTGCCGCATGAACGCGAAATCATCATCATATTTCGACTGGTAATCATACTCCTTCGCCATGGCGGCAACTCCGTTTGCGTAATCCAGGTAGTCGCGCCGCAGAGTCTCGACGGCGCCTTTGACCATGACAGGATCGTTGCCTGACAGCACAATACCGGCCTTGTGTCGCCTGACTTCATCCACAATATAGCTGACATCCGTCATCAGCACCGGCACTCCAAGGGAAAGGTAGAGCTTGGCCTTGCCGGGCTCGGTATGCCTGGTGTACAGGGTCTGGTCCAGATCGTAGAGCATGGTCCCGCAAACCCATTCGGCGGCGAGCGCTTCAAGCTCACCGGTGGCAAGATAACCGTGAAAGATCACCCTTCGGTCAACTCCGGAGTCCCGGCACCGCTTTATCAATTCCGCCGCGTAGCACCCCTCCCCAACCACATCCACCCTGATGTTCTCGTTGAGACGAGCATACTCGATCAGGCTCTCCAGGCCGACACAGGACCTGACAACTCCCACATAGCCTAGCGTTGTTGTCCGTGCATCTCTCATGTGCTGCGCCTTCATGGCGAACCCGCCGTCGTCAAAGCGTCTCTTTATCCCCAGGCTCCACCTTTTGCGCACCAGCGGCTTTCGCTCACCATCGGCAAAGACGTCATGCCGCTTCTGTATATCCAGTGACATGTAAAATACGTGGTCAATGGTCCGCGCGCAGTACCGGATGTACTTGTTGAAGATGGCGCCGGACCAATCCTTCGAATCGTAGTGAAAGATGTCCGCGATGATGAACACAAACTTCTGCTGCTTCAGGATTCGCAGAGCCTTCTGGAAGAGGCAGACAGGGGGGTGCGGAGTCATGATCCACGACCGCCGCGGCGCAACAAGTAGCGCAAAAAGGGTAAACCAGAACACCAGCTGAATGGATCTCACAAAGAACCCGCCGGCCCACTGGTTCCGGACAATCACCTTCTCCCGTACCAGTTTACCCCTGTGGTATTCCGAGAACTGTATCGAGTTTGATGAACCGAATTCGTTGCTCTGCCCGAAAGTGAAGAGGAAATAGTGAGTGCAGCGCGGGATGAAGTAGTCAGACAACAGGAAGACATCCTTCGCATGGAAGTGATTGACCGTCACAACGGAGAAATACTTGTCCTGGCTCCCCGCGTCGGACACACGAGCCGCTTCGGCGCCTGCATTCGCAATCGAATTTCCCGGGACGGCCACGGTTCTTCTCTCCATTTTCCTGGCCTGCCTCTCTCCCCATCTGATGAACCGCGACTATATCCCACACCTTTGCAGACGGGCAAGGCGCGTTTTGAGGGTTGTTCGAAGAGCAATGGTCGGTTATTGTGTTGCCGGTGTGCCGTGCGGCGGCGGCGGGCAGATACCCCATGTTTGGAGAACTGGACTCATGAGCAGCTTCAAGGTCAGTTTTGTGATACCGACCTTCAATTCGGCAAGGACCCTTCCGGATTGCCTCCGCTCGATACGGGAACAGAAGTATCCGGCCAACCTCGTGGAAATCGTGATTGCCGACGCGGGATCGTCCGACACCACTGTGGAGATTGCAAAGGAGTTCCGATGCGACAGGATAGTCGGCAACCCGCTGAAGACCGGCGAAGCTGGCAAGACCGCGGGCATCCACGTGGCCACCGGCGAGATCATCGCACTGGTGGACAGCGACAACATCCTTGACTCACCGGACTGGTTGGCTGCCATGCTGAAGCCTTTCTCGGACCCGGGCATCGTTGCCTCCGAACCGCTGGTCTACACCCGGCGCCCGGGGGACCCGGCCATGACCCGCTATTTTGCCATGCTCGGCATGAACGATCCGCTCTGCCTTTTCCTCGGTAATTATGACCGGATCAGCATGGTGACAGGCAAATGGACCGGCCTCAGCGTGCCGGCACAGGAACGCGACGGCTACATCGAACTCGCGCTGGGGACAGACAACCTGCCGACCATCGGCGCAAACGGATTCGTCATACGCCGGTCGTTGCTGGACGGAATCAAGTGGGATCCCTACTTCTTCGACATCGACATCATGCACCAGGCGGTGGCGGCGGGGCACAACCGGGTGGCGAAGGTGCGCTGCGGCATAGTGCATCTCTACTGCCGCACGCTGGGGGATTTCGCACGGAAGCAGGACCGGCGGATCAGGGACTTCCTCTTCTTCTCAAAGTCCAATGAGCGGACGTACCCGTGGGACAAGCAGAAGAGAGCAGGCCTCGTTCGCTTCTGCCTGGCAACAGTCCTGACCCTGCCACTGATCCTGCAGATGATCCGTGGCTGGCGCCGCCAGCCCGACCCTGCATGGTTGATCCACATCCCAGCCTGCTGGATCACTCTCTGGGTCTACGGCCTGGCCACTGCCAAAAAGGCACTCGGCTTCAAGGCCGCCGCGCGCACGCGGGATGGCTGGAAGCAGTAGCCTGCCCGGTGTCAGCGCCTGTCCTCGTCCAACCCCGGCTCCGGCGTCCGTTGGTGCCCGGTCCACCTTCCCACCTTCTCAAACAATATCAGCCAACTGAGGGAGATGGATACGGGGCCGTGCCAGAGCATGAATGAACTTCTCTCAAAGACTGAGAGCCACACCCCATCCAGGAGTGGCATCACAGCAGTCAGGCCGTAGATTTCGAACAACACTCGCCTGATCCGCCGCCAGGGCGAATTGTGCGCCGGATGCTGTTTGCCGCAAACAGGCCAGCCATCGTGGCTGCCGCGGAGCCACGCACGATATTCCCGCACAAAGACCGGGAGACTCTCGGCAGCCTTGTGGTGGATTCCAGCACCCTGAACAAGGGCCACCAGGTGCCTGGCCTCGATCAACCGGACAAGCGGCGGCGCCTTGTCGTCTCCCATCCCTGCCGCTTCCACCGCCGAGCGCCTCACCCCCACGCCGTGATCGGGCGGGATCAGCGGCGGCCGGCGGACAGGAAAACGGTGAATCTCATAACCCTCCCCGCTGCCCGCAACACCATAAGCACCCAGGCAGTATCGCGGGTTGGCTGTGTCGCCATATACGAACCACCCGAACGGATCGCCATTGGTCCTGCACAGGTAACGCGCAAACGGGCCATCAGTCGGAACCTCCGCAATCTGCGTAAACACGCCCGCGACATCGGGGCGCTCCGTGAAGGGCCGCACCATCAGGCGGATCCAGTCTGTTCTCGACAATCCGCCATCGGCGCCAATCGCAAAGACGATTTCACCGGTCGCTTTTCCCAGGCCAAGGTTCACCCTTGCAACGGCATCATCCTCGCCGCAACGCACAACGACCGCATTGAAGCGAACTGCTACATCGGCCACCTCGCCGCAACCTTCAGGCATCACCACAACGATCTCTACCAACCGCTCCGGATATTCCTGACAGGATATGGTCTCGAGGCAACCGGTGAGGCTGTCGGGGTCCTTATCAGTGATCACTACGAAAGACACGGCAGGCAAATCGTCCATTTCAACTCCGCAACACACGACCAGAACACCCCGGGGATTCTCTTCTCATCCTCAGTTCCCGTGCTCAATCACGAGGACGCCGACTAGCGCGGGAACGCGTTACCTGCTGGCGGCTTCCCTGTAGTATTTCTCCAGAGCCGGCACAACCATCCCGTCCCAATCATACCGTCTGGCGGTCTCAACGCCTGCGGCGGCAAGCCTGGCGGCAAGTCCGCCGTCGGCAAGCACTTCCCCAAGTGCCGTGGCCATTTCTTCCACGTTTGCCACAAGAAGTCCGTTCTTTCCGTGATCGACCAGGCGGTCCGCAGCCGAGTGTGGCGCTTTGCGCGCAATCACCGGCACACCCGCGGCCATTGCCTCGATCAGCACTATCCCGAACCCCTCCTGTTCCGACGGCAGCACAAACACCTTTGACTTCGCATACTCAAGGGAGAGCTCCTGCTCGGAAAGGCCGTCGCAGAAGACAATCCGCCCGTCAAGCCCGAGCCGGGAGGCATCCGCCTGGAGTTTCTCCCTCTCGTACCCCTTTCCGACAATCTTCAGCGTGCATCCCCGGATGGGACCGGCTATGCGCGCAAAAGCTTCAATCAGCGTGTCGACCCGCTTGTACCTCGTCAGCCTTCCGACATACAGGACCTGGTTCTCCCGTTGGACTCGCGCTGCCGGGGCAATAGCTTCACAGTCCACACCGCACGGCACGACCGCCATGTTCCGGACGCCCAGGAAGCTCTTCGCGTTCTCCGCCGTGAACTCCGAGATCGCCGTATTGAAGACGCTCAGGCGCGCAATCCACCACTCGAACAGCCACGCCAGTCCGCCAACGAGCGGGCCGCGATGCTCCATCCATCTCCTCAACCCGCGCGCCTCATACCATGTGATAACCAGCCTTGCCCGGCTGAACATGGTGGCTGCCCGGACTGCCAGGCACGACAGGTATGGAAAATTGCTGCAATCGATAACGTCAAAGTCGTTGCGACGCATATAGGAGTAGAGGTGCCACGCAAAGTAGAGAGGCTGCCAGAAGGACCGCTTTCCGCCTACGGTCAATCCAGGCCTGGAACGGCAGACGCCCACGCAGCGGACCCCTTCTCTGGTGAACTCTGCTGCGCCATCCCACATCTGCATGCTGACAAGCGAGACGTCGTGGCCGCGTTTCGCGAGCCGCCGGGCCACCTCCCAGTTCCGCTTCTCGCCGCCGCCCAGCCCGTACGGATACATCACGTCGTATACAATGGCTATCTTCATCTGCCCCCGCCCCACTCCACTCGCTATCCAACCTTGCCGCCGGAAGACGGCGGAACTATTCCCAGTACCCCGCCGATTCTGCCGCAAATGATTCTGCTGTCAATGATTCTGTCAGCCCGCAGGCCGGAACTCTTCTCCATCCCCGCTTCAGGGCGCCCGCCCATATTGCGCTGTCCGCCGGCAGAAAGCGGCAAGAGAAGCCCTGATTGCGGGCTAATTCACAACATATCATGGTTGCAGGAGGCTCGCCGCACGTGGTATAGGTGCCGGCTGTGTTTTGTGAAGGCATCCCGGTACGGTTCAGGAGCGTGTATCCGTGTACTTGCAGCACCTCGACATTCTCGGCTTCAAGAGCTTTGCCCGCCCCACAAGGCTGACGTTCGACCCTGGCATGGTCGCAATCGTCGGCCCCAACGGCTGCGGCAAAAGCAACGTGCTTGACTCCATCCGCTGGGTTCTTGGCGAGCAGAGCGCCAGGATTCTGCGCGGCAACAAGATGGAGGATGTCATATTTGACGGAACCGAGAACCTGAAACCCCTCGGCATGGCTGAGGTAAGCATCACCTTCGCGGACTGTGAGAAGATCCTTGGAACAGAGTACAATGAGGTCACCATAGGCAGGCGGGTCTACCGTTCCGGAGAGGGTGAATACTTCATCAACAAGACAGCCTGCCGGCTGAAGGACATCCAGCGACTCTTCATGAACACCGGCATAGGCACGGCCTCCTACTCCATAATGGAGCAGGGCCGGATAGACCAGATCCTCAGTTCCAGGCCGGAAGACCGCCGCGAGATCTTTGAGGAAGCCAGCGGCATCACCAAGTTCAAGACCGACAGGGACGAGGCCATGCGCAAGCTGTCGCAGACGGAGGCCAACCTGCTTCGCATCGCCGACGTCATCACCGAGGTGAAGCGCCAGATCGGCTCGCTCGAACGGCAGGCCGGCAAGGCCCGCCGCTTCAAGACCCTCAGGGACGAACTTCGCAAACTGGATCTCTACGTCACCAAGCAGCGGCTTGTCGCTCACGACACGGATATCTCCACGCTGAAGTCACAGGTGGAGTCGATTGCCGCCCAGTTGGAGTCCGCCGATGCCTCAATCATGATGATAGAGGCGACCAACGCCGCTTTGAGAAAACAGATTTCCGATACCGAGCAGGAAATTGACGCCCTGATGGAGGCCCGCAGCGCCGCGTCAACACAACTCCAGCGAGCAAGGGATCTTCTGCGGCTCAATTCAGACCGCATCGAAGAGTCGCTCCAGCTTTCAGAGCGCGACAAGGAAGCCATCGCGCGCACGTCGGCTCAGCTTGACCGCCAGAAGGCCTCCCTGGAGGAATTGAGGTCCAGGCAGGAGGCAGGCAGGGCGGAATTGGCCGTCGCCGAAACAGACCGCCAGCGCAAGCTGGAACAACTTGCCTGCCACGAGGCCGCGACAGAGGAGCTGCGAAGGAAGGTCGAGACGTTCCAGTCCGAACTCCTCGAGACCGAAAACAACCTCTCCGGGCTCCAGAACGAGCTTTCCGACATTGATTCCAGTCTCCGGACCGATGCCGTTCGCAGGGAGCGCCTCACGGTTGAGAAGTCGAACCTGGAGAAGGAGTCCGCCGCCGGACAGGAAAGTCAGGCCGCGCTGGCGGAGGCCGTCGCAAAGATCAATGCTGAAACCGGGGAGCGCGCCCGGGAGGTTGAAAGTCTCTCAGAAGCCCTCGGGGCTGCCAGGAAGGATCTGGCCGAGGCCCAATCAGTGTCGGTCTCGTACAAGTCCGATCTTGCGGCGCGGGGTGCCCAGGCAAAGATGCTCGCAAGCGCGGATGCGCAGGCGGCAACATTCCCGCCGGGCGCCAGGCTGCTGATGGATATGGCGAATCCGCTGGAACTGGCGGAGCAGGCCGTACTCGGCCCGCTCGTGTCGCAGCTGGATGTCGATCCCGAATTCCGGCTCCCACTTGAGGCAATCCTTCGCTCCTGGTGCGACGCCGTTGTTGTCGCCGACACGGCCACTGCCCTCAAGGTTATCGCCAAGCTTGAAGAGTCCAAGGGCGGATCGGTCCGGCTGCTGGCTGCCAATGCCGTGACCGCAGACCTGGCACTGCCGCCTCCCGGCCCGGGCGCCAGGCTGCTCGACCATGTTCGTGTCCCCGCGCCGCTGGCCGGCCTTCTCGGCCGGCTGCTGGACGGCGTCCTTGTCGTCGACTCACTCCAGGGCATTCCTGATCCGGTGCCCGCACGTTCAGTCTATGTCACCAGAAGCGGCGCAGTAGTCAGGGGCGATGGCGCAGCCGAGTTCTGGACCCCTGACACCGAACGGCCGAATCCCCTCATTCAGCGGCGCCTGCTGGCCGAGGTCAATGAGGCCATCCAGTCGCTGGAACAGGCACTCGCCGGGCAGCAGGAGAAGTGCCGCGCCATGGACTCGGCCATCACCGCCGCAGGCGGGACCCTTGAGAAGGCCCGCGCACTGCTCGATGATAGCCGGCAGCGGCGCGCGGCGAAGGATGGCGAGAACCAGGTGATCTCGAGGCAGGCGGCGCAAATCAAGGATCGTCTTGAAACAGTTGCCTGGGAGCTTGGCAGCCTCCAGAAGGAAGACGGCACGGATGCCGCACGGCGCCAGGATATCATCCGCCGGATCAGCGAACTTACCGACCAGCGGGCGAAGCTCAGGACCGACGGCGAGGCCGCCGGCAGGCAGGTCCGCGCCCTGGACCAGGAGCGCTCCGTATTCGCAACCGAGGCTTCGGAAGCACGGCTGCGCTGCTCGGAAGCCGCACAGCAGGCAAAACTCATGGAGGATCAGCTGGCCATGACGTCGGGCCGCATGGTCGAGCTTGAAGAAACCGTGGCGCACCACACCAACGCCCTGGCAGCACGGAACGCAAGCATAGAGGAGCTCCGACGCTCCGTCGAGGAAGCCAACGGCCAGATCGTCAAGCTCGAGCAGGACCAGAACAATGCCACCGCCCGCCTCGATACCGCAAGGGCCAACCGGCAGCACGTTGAGGTGCGGATCCAGGAATCCGACAGGGACCTCGCATCGCGCAGGACCGTTGGCGACGAACTGCGGAACCGGAAGTCGTCGCTGGACGTGAAACTGGCTGAAAGCACCATGAGACGCCAGAATATGCTGGACCGTGTCACTTCGGAGTATTCCATCACGGCAAAAGATATCATGGAGGAGCCCGATCCTGCCTGGGAGGAGGGCGAGCCCGAAATCGAATGGCTGGATTCGCGCATCGCGGAATTGAACGCCAAGATCGACGCCATGGGGCCCGTCAATATGGGCGCCGTGGAGGAACACCAGGAGCTCCTCGACCGGCACACGTTCCTGTCGACGCAACATGACGACCTCGTCAATGCGCGCCAGAAACTCATAGCCATGATCAACCAGATCAACAAGACCACGTCCGAGATGTTCTCCCAGACGTTCGCTGCCGTGAACCAGAACTTCGACCTCATGTTCAAGAAGCTCTTCAACGGCGGATCCGCGAAGCTCGTGCTGGTCAATGAGGAGGACGTGCTTGAAAGCGGCGTCGAGATCATCGCCAGGCCGCCGGGCAAGAAACTCCAGACCGTCACCCTTCTCTCCGGCGGCGAGCGTACCCTGACTGCGGTGTCGCTCCTGTTCGCGATCTACCTCATCAAGCCAAGCCCGTTCTGCGTGCTGGATGAGCTCGACGCAGCCCTCGACGACTCGAACATCGGGCGCTTTGTCAATATTCTGCAGGAGTTCCTGAGCAGATCCCAGTTCCTCGTCATCACCCACAGCCAGCAGACTATAGCCGCGGCAAGCACCATCTACGGTGTGACGATGGAGGAGAAGGGCGTCTCCAAGCTTGTCTCCATGAAGTTCGTCAACGGGCGACCCATGCCGGAGAAGAAGACGGACTCCGCCCAGCCAGCCCCCGCAGCCAAATGAGAATCGACACAGAAAAGCTGCTCGCCTGCGCCGCAGACACTGCGCGCCGGACCGGAACCCACGCCCTCACCAACTCCGCCCGAAGGATGGATGTTGCCCGGACGATGGCTAATGATGTGAAGCTGAAGCTGGATATCGAATGCCAGGCGCTGGCCGCGAGGCGCATCCGCGCAACCTTCCCCGGCCACCGTTTCCTCGGCGAGGAAGACGACACCAGCACCACCGCTCGGCAACCGGAATTCTCATTCGCGAAGAAAGCGTGTCCGATCGACGCGGAGGCGTCGGATGTGCTGTGGATCGTGGACCCGATCGATGGCACCGTGAACTTCAGCCACGGCATTCCACTCTGGTGCTGCTCGGTGGCAGTAGCGGTACGTAACGAGATTGTAGCAGGCGCTGTCTACGCACCGGCCCTCGACCGCTGCTACACGGCACGCGCCGGCGGCAAGGCAACCTGCAACGGCAGGCCGATCCGTGTGTCGGGCCGGAAGAAGTTGTCCGACTCCGTCCTGGCAACCAGCATGGATCGCACACTCCACCCGGGAGTGCCGCCGTTCTCGCTCTTCCACTCCGTCGCTCCAAAAGTCCAGCGCGCGCGCATACTTGGGTCCGCAGCCCTTGACCTTTGCTTCGTGGCGGAGGGGAGCGAGGATGGTTACATGGAGGGAACGATCTATATCTGGGACATCGCTGCGGGCGGCCTGATAGTCCAGCAGGCAGGCGGCCGGATCGAGCAACTGGCTCGCTTCCCCGGCAATCGCATCTGCTGCCTGGCAACCAACGGCCTCATCCACGACCGCATGAAGGCCGCACTGCGCCCGGCCCTGCGGGCCCTGTCTCGATAGGGTTACTGCGCCACCCTTCTGGAAAAGTCAAGTTCTGGTCTCGCCGTTCGCCCTCCCCTGCCTCGAAAAAAGACTTCTAAAATACTTGCCATGCGGCCCGAACACATGTACGTTCCACCGCCACTGCGGTTAGGGTTACATGCAAACTAGTCAGGAGACAATATGGCAGCACCAACAACGAACAAGAAGCTGATCGCGTGGGTGGATGAGGTCGTCAAGCTGTGCAAACCAGACAATGTCTATTGGTGCGACGGCTCACAGGCGGAATACCAACGCCTTTGCGATGAGATGGTAAAGGGCGGAACTTTCCTCCCCCTCAACGAGAAGACCCGTCCGGGCTGCTATCTCGCCCGCTCACATAAGAGCGACGTGGCCCGGGTCGAGGACAGGACGTACATAGCGTCGGCCAGGGAAGAGGATGCCGGTCCGTCAAACAAGTGGGCGGAACCAGTGGAACTCAAGAAGAAGCTGACCGGCTTCTTTGCCGGTTGCATGGCCGGCCGCACCCTCTACGTCATACCGTTCTCCATGGGGCCTCTGAACTCACCCATCGCAAAGATCGGCATCGAACTCACGGACTCGCCGTACGTCGTCGTCAACATGCGCATCATGACGCGCATGGGCGCTGAAGTCCTGAAGAAGCTCGGCGACGGCGCTTTTGTGCCGTGCCTGCACTCGATCGGCGCACCACTGAAGCCCGGCCAGAAGGATGTGCCGTGGCCCTGCGAGCCCGACCCGGAACGCAAGTATATTGCCCACTTCCCGGACGACCCGGCCATCTGGTCCTACGGTTCCGGCTACGGTGGAAATGCCCTTCTCGGCAAGAAGTGCCTGGCGCTGCGCATCGCGTCCGTCCTGGCCCAGAAGGAAGGCTGGATGGCAGAGCACATGGTCATTCTCTCGCTCACGTCCCCGGCGGGCAAGACCCACTACATCACCGCCGCCTTCCCCAGCGCCTGCGGCAAGACCAACCTCGCCATGATGCTGCCGACACTTCCCGGATGGACGGTGAAGTGCCTTGGCGATGACATCGCATGGCTCAGGATCGGGAACGACGGACGCCTGTACGCGATGAACGTGGAGACTGGCTTCTTTGGCGTTGCGCCTGGAACCTCCAACCAGTCCAACCCCAATGCCATGACCACGATCACGAAGAACACAATCTTCACCAACGTGGCCCTGACAAAGGACGGGGATGTCTGGTGGGAGAACATCGGCTACGATGCACCCTCCACCCTCATCGACTGGCAGGGCAAGGAATGGAAAGCCGGCCCGGACCAGAAGGAGAAGGCTGCCCACCCGAACGCCCGCTTCACCGCCCCGGCGGCTCAGTGCCCGGTGATAGATCCCGAGTGGCAGAATCCGGATGGCGTGCCGATTTCGGCTATGCTGTTCGGCGGACGCAGGCCGGGCACAATTCCGCTGATCAACGAAGCACTCTCGTGGGAGCACGGGGTGTTCATGGGTTCGTCGGCCGGGTCAGAGACCACGGCGGCCGCGCTGGGCCAGGCCGGTGTATTGCGGCGTGATCCGTTCGCCATGCTGCCCTTCTGCGGATACAACATGGCCGATTACTTCGCCCACTGGCTGTCTTTTGCTGAAAAGACGGACAGAAGGAAGCTCCCGAAGATATTCTTCGTCAACTGGTTCCGCAAGGACGAGAGCGGCAAGTTCCTTTGGCCGGGCTACGGCGACAACAGCCGCGTCCTGAAGTGGGTCTGTGAGCGCGTCGAAGGTACCGGCGCGGCCGTCAGCACACCGATCGGCAACCTGCCGACCGAGAACGGGCTCGATATCTCGGGCCTCAAGATCGACAAGTCGGACATCAGCAAGCTGCTGGCTGTGGATATCGCCGGCTGGAAGCAGGAGGCCGCGAGCATCGAAGAACACTACAAGCAGTTTGGCAACCGGCTGCCCGCTGGCCTGCGGAAGGAGCTGGAAGCCCTGAAGAAGCGGCTCGGCGCCTAGATCGGCTGCGCTTTGTTCCGGCCGCCCCCCTCGCTTGGGGGGCGGCCGCCTTTTTTCCACCCAGGCCAACCCCCATCCGCCTCCCGCCTTCCCCCTTTTTTCCTCGCGGCTTCACGCCGCAGTGGCTATAAAGCGGTCACTGACGTTTGATTGTGGTTTCGTTCCGCATAATCGACGGGCACGGAGTGTGCCGGGGAAGGAAGCATGAAAGTCGTAATCCTGTGCGGCGGTATGGGTACCCGGATGGCCGAGGAGACCGAACTCAGGCCAAAACCGATGGTCGAGATTGGCGGACGCCCCATCCTGTGGCACATAATGAAGCACTACGCCGGCCACGGATTCAACGAGTTCTTCCTTGCCCTTGGCTACAAGGGCGAACACATCAAACGGTTCTTCGTCGACTACTACACCCTGAACCGCAACATCACCGTTGACCTGTCCACCGGCAACGTCAAGCGGTACGAGACCGAGAACGAGAACTGGATCGTTCACCTGATGGACACCGGGCACGACACCATGACCGGCGGCCGGCTGAAACGCCTGGAACCGTGGCTCAGGAACGAGCCCTTCATGCTCACCTATGGCGACGGCCTGAGCAACGTCGACCTGTCCGATCTCGAGAAGTTCCATCGAAGGAACGGACGCATTGCCACCATAACCGCGGTCCGCCCACCATCAAGATTCGGAGGACTGGTGTTCAGCGGCAACCTCGTTTCAAAGTTCACTGAGAAGCCCGAGACCGGCGAGGGCTGGATCAACGGCGGCTTCATGGTCCTCCAGCCTGAGGTATTCAAGCACCTGAAGGACGATCGCAGCGTGCTGGAAGTGGACGCCATCCAGCGCCTCGGCGCCAAGCGCCAGCTCGCCGCCCGCCGGCACGACGGATTCTGGCAGTGCATGGATACGTTGCGGGACAAACGCGTACTGGACAAACTATGGGATTCAGGAAAAGCCCCCTGGAAGACATGGGCGTGACAATGCGGATGGACCTCGGGAACACTTTCAAGGATCGCACCGTCCTGGTCACCGGCCATACCGGTTTCAAGGGCGCATGGCTTAGTCTCTGGCTTGACGCGCTGGGCGCCAAGGTCACCGGTTTCTCACTGCCCCCGCCGACCAACCCGAGCCTCTTCCGGCTGGCCCGCCTGGACAAGCTCGTTGACCACCGCACCGGCGACGTGCGGGACTACGCAGCGCTAAGGCGGGTGGTCAAGGAAACCAAACCCGCCTTCATCTTCCACCTGGCAGCCCAGTCCCTGGTGCGGACCTCGTATGCAAAGCCGCTTGAAACCCTCGAGACCAACATCATGGGCACGGCCAACCTGCTGGCAGCCGTCCAGGAACTCAACCAGCCTTGCTCGGTCGTGCTGGTCACATCCGACAAGTGCTACGAAAACCGCGAAAAACACTCCGGGTACCGGGAATCAGACCCGATGGGCGGCAACGACCCCTATAGCGCCAGCAAAGGCTGCGCCGAGCTGGTCGCCGCGTGTTGGAAGAAGAGTTTCTTCTCCCGCAGCGATAGGATTAGAATTGCCACCGCAAGGGCTGGCAATGTCATCGGCGGAGGTGACTGGGCCACCGACCGGATAGTACCCGACTGCATTCGGGCCCTATGCGCCGACCGCCCGGTCCTGGTGCGGAACCCGGCTTCTGTACGGCCGTGGCAGCATGTGCTTGATCCCTTGAACGGATACCTGACGTTGGCGTCGCGCATGTCTGGCAACCTCGGACATGATTACTGCGGCGCATGGAATTTCGGACCGGAAAGCCGGAATATCAAAACGGTTCATGCCCTGGTCGATGAGACCATCAGATGTTGGGGAAGCGGGCATTGGAGGATGGCAAAACCCGTACCAGCCCCTGTCAAGGAGACATCGAGGCTGGTCTTGAACTGCAGAAAGGCCAAACGTCGACTTGGCTGGCACCCCTTCTGGAGCTTCAATAGAAGCGTCCGCGAAACCACACTCTGGTACAGGGCATGGCGCACGGATGCAAGCGACATGCTGGCCGTGACCCGAGACCAGATAGAAGCATTTGCGAAATGTGCCAATACCGGCTGAAGTGGTCCACTTGAACAGTCACGTCCATCACTTCTCTTATTGCCGGGTCTGCGCGGGCAACCGCCTTCGGCTGATCCTTCATCTGGCCGACATGCCGCTCACGGACGACTTCGTCCCCCAATCGATGTTTGGCAGTGAGTTCCGATGTGATCTCAACCTGTACGTCTGTGAGGATTGCGCAACAGTACAGACCCGGCACGATGTGTCCGGACAGGAGTACTACAAAGACTATCGATACTCAGTGGCAGGGTCAGCCACGGCCAGTCGTTTCATGCGGTTGCTGGCAGAGAGTGTTGTCCGCAGGTGCGGCACGGCAGATCCCGCAAGGCGCCGCATTCTTGAGATTGGCTCCGGCGACGGCAGCCAGTTGCTTGCCTTCAAGCAGTTGGGTTGGCAGGTGCTAGGCTACGAGCCATCCGCCATTCTGGCACAGTCGGCAGAGCAAAGAGGCGTCCCCACGATCCGGGGCCACTTTGATTTGAGTTTCAAGCCGGAACTCCCGAATGACTTTCACACCGTTGACGTTCTCCTGCTCTCATACACTTTCGACCATCTGGCCCACCCACGCGAATTTCTCGCAGCGGCCCGCTCCCTCCTCCGTCCCGACAGTGGCATACTGGTGGTGGAGGTCCACAACCTGGAGGACATCTTCAAGCGGCGGGAATACTGTCTCTTTGAGCACGAGCACACGATCTACCTCACTGCCGCCAGCGCGGCCTCGCTCGCTGCACGCGAGGGGTTCAAGGTCCTCGATTACGATCCGGTTCCTGGAAACGAACGCAGGGCGAACTCCCTGATTTTTGTCGCCACACCGCAAGGGGCGGATCAGTCGAGGCCTGCAGTTCTGCCGCTGGAACCCGCCAAGGCCGGCTTCTACGAGCGGCAGGCCGCGCTGATTCAGCAGGGAATAGCCAATCTTGACTGTTTCGTGGACCACATCGCCGCCAGCGGCGGAACTATTGCCGGCTACGGTGCTGGCGGCCGCGGCGTCATGACTCTGGCGTCCATGCAATCTGCCGCAAAGGTCAGCTACCTGGTTGACAGACGATTCGACCGCCCAGGGCTGGTGGCGCCAAAATCGGGAGTGCCTGTGTCCGGTCTTTCGAAACTGAAGGAATCACCGGTCGATAAGATCCTCGTTTTCAGCTACGGGTACATGGACGAGATCCGGTCAGAGTTGGCCGCATACGGCTACAAACCCGACCAATTCCATTCCCTCATTGATGTAATGGCAGGCACAGCTGGATGAGCCACAACGATCATCGCGCAGTACTGACCGGGGCCAATGGCTTCCTGGGCTCTGCGATCCTTACGGAGCTCTCGCGATCCGGGATCCCCACCCTGGCGATAACACGTCACGCGGGGGCCGCGACCCGTCCAGGGACAGTCCCCGGCTGTGAAACCTTGCACGGTGATAACTTTGCCGATAGTTCGCTTATCCGGCGCGTCAAGGCGTGGCAGCCGAGCGTCGTCATTCACTGTGCATGGCAGGGGGTGAATGGGCGGGACAGGAATCAGCCATTCCAGATCGCGCAGAATCTACCCCTTACCCTGGACACGGTCGAACTCGCGCACGAAGCCGGTTGCTCACAGTGGATTGGATTCGGATCCCAGGCTGAGTACGGCACGCCCAACCGCATTGTCGACGAATCGGCCCCAGCCCGGCCCACCACTCTCTACGGGAAGGCAAAACTTGCGGCGGGTATCGCCACCCTGGGCCTGTGCGAGTCTTTGGGGCTGAGCGGAACATGGCTCCGCATCTTTTCACTCTACGGCCCCGGGGATGATCAAAGGTGTTTTGTACCTTATGTCATCAGCGAGTTTCTTCAAGGACGCGCACCGCGGGTCACGCCTTGCGAGCAGCTGTGGGACTACCTGAATGTAGCGGATGCAGCGCGGGCGGCAACCGCTGTCCTGAAGAGCGCCGCCCCGGGCGTCTTTAATCTTGGCTCGGGAACCACGGTTCCGCTGCGTCATGTTGTGGAGGAGATCCGTCACATTGTCGGTGCGGCTGTAGGCGCAGAGTACGGCGCCATTGCATATGGTCCGGATCAAGTCATGCACTTGCAGGCCGACATCACGAGGCTGCAACAGGCTGTTGGCTGGGCCCCCTCAATACCTTTGCCCGACGGCCTGCAGGAATGCGTTTCGCTTATCCGCCTGAGCAGCGGCAAACAATCATGACAACCACCACCCTGGCATTGGACATTCGAAGGCACACACTGCAGATGGTGACCCGCGCCTGCGCATCCCACGTCGGCGGCTGCCTGAGCATCGCGGATCTGCTGGCTGTTCTTTACGGAGAAGTGCTGAGGATCGATCCGCAGGACCCTGATTGGCAAGACCGCGACCGGTTTATCCTCAGCAAGGGACACGCCTGCGCCGCACTCTATGCCGCGCTGGCAGTCAAAGGATTCTTTCCTGTCGAAGAATTGGAGCAATTCGGCATGGATGGGTCACGCCTTACGACCCATGCCGGTTACGCCGTGCCCGGGGTGGAGTTATCAACCGGTTCGCTGGGGCATGGCCTGCCAGTGAGCTGCGGACTGGCCCTTGCTGCAAAGCGGGACCACAAGGCCTGGCGCACGTTTGTCCTTGTGAGCGACGGCGAATGCGAAGAGGGCTCCACATGGGAAGCCGCGCTTTTTGCGGGCCACCACGGCCTCGACAACCTGGTTGCCATCGTCGATGCCAATGGATTGCAGGGCCTGGGCACCGTCAGGGAAATCCTCAATCTCGACCCGCTGGCAGACAAGCTGAGGGACTTCGGATGGGCGGTCCATGAGATAGACGGTCATGAGCATGAGCAGATCCGGAAGGCACTGCTGGAGGTTCCGTGCGTGCCCGGAAAACCGACGGCCATCATCGCGCACACCATCAAGGGAAAGGGCGTGAGCTTCATGGAACACAAGCTGGAGTGGCACTACAAATCACCCTCGGCAGAACAGCTGCTGGCGGCCTTGCTGGAACTGGGAACCCCTGAGTGAGAGCTGCATTCATACAGACTCTGATTGAAATCGCCGGGCGGGACGACCGGATATGGCTCCTCACCGGCGACCTCGGCTATTCCGTAATTGAGCCCTTCGTCGCGCTTTTCCCGCAACGTTATGTAAATGCCGGCGTGGCGGAACAGAACATGATCGGCCTTGCCGCAGGGCTTGCGTTGACCGGCAAGACCGTCTTTGTGTATTCCATCGCGAACTTCCCAACACTCCGCTGCCTGGAGCAGATACGCAATGACGTCTGCGGCCACAACCTGAGTGTGAAGGTTGTAGCGGTGGGCGGAGGTTTCAGCTACGGCGCCCTCGGCTACAGTCACCATGGCATCGAGGATCTGGCCATTCTGCGCGCCCTGCCTCGCATGGAAGTAGCCGCACCTGCTGACCCGGTGGAAACCCGCCTGATCACAGGACTGATGGCTGAAAGCGGAGGACCGGCCTATCTGCGGCTTGGAAAGAACCGCGAACCCGTTCTGCATGCTACAGCCCCTGCCCTGAAGCGCGGGCACCCGCTCGCGGTGCGGGCTGGCGAGAAAGTCGCCATTCTGGCGACGGGCGGAATCCTGGAGCCTTGTCTCAAGGCGGCCGGCACGCCCTGCGCAATGGGCAAGCACCCTGCCGTCTACAGTGTTCCCTGGCTGAAGCCTATGGACAGGCAAAGTATCGCTGCTGTCGCCCGGCGCTTCACTCACATCGTCACAGTCGAAGAAGCACAGGTTTGTGGCGGGCTGGGTGGAGCGGTGGCTGAAATCCTGGCTGAACTTCCGGCACCTCATGCCCGCCTGACAAGGCTGGGTGTACCGGACATCATCCTGGAGAACGCCTTCAGTCAGGCCGCGGCGCGCGAGAAGGTTGGAATAACGGCAGATGCAATTGCCGCCACAATAGCCGCCCTTGCATAGAACAAGGGAAGTTTATCGCAAAGACAGGCCCGCTCACTGATGAATCTCCTCATGAAGCTTCTGCGCGGCGAAGGGTCCTCTTCGCCGAGTCTCTCCCAGCCTGGCCGTCCAGACGCGCCAACCCCCGTGCTGCTCCAATCGTTCGCCTCGGCCGGCGCCCGCCTTGCCACTACCGTCACTCTCCTGCTCACAATCAGCCTCGCCGTGCGGAAGCTGTCATCCGAGGAATTCGGGCTGTGGTCAATTCTTCTCAGCCTTATGTTCCTGGCGACTACCTTTGATTTCGGCTTCCGCTATGGTCTGTCCAACAGGTTGGCGGCCCTGATTGCGCTTCCCGGTGGCAACAGCAAGCTGGAGGAGTCAACCATGTTCCTGTCGGTATTCATGCTGCAGGTCGCCATCGCAGTCTGCGGTTCTGCGATATGCCTATGCGTGCTGCCACATGTGCCGTGGGAAAGACTGCTAAGCATTCGTCAGCCAGACCTCGCCACTCATGCGGCCAGCACCATGACGATCGCCGGGTGTTTCTTCTTTCTATATCTGCCGTTCTCGCTGTGGGGATCGGCGTTCTACGCCCACAATGAGATTGCGCTGGCGAGTATGCTGTCGGCGCTGCAGTCGCTGATCCTTCTCGCCGTGTTCGTTTTCGCGGCCTTCAAGCTCCATTTTCAGGATCTGGTCATCGCCTATTTCGCCGCCTATGTCCTCACCGGAGTTCTGATTACCGCAGCCTTGTTCGTGCGCCGATCATGGACATTGCAGCGGGTAGCCAGTCCCGGTCTCACGGGCAGCATACGCTCGATATCTCGCCCAAGCCTCGAATTCTTTGTCCTGAGCTTCGCCGGCGCCCTGACAGCAACCGCCGGGACATGCCTCTCGGGCACAGTAACGGGATTGAAGGAGGCAGGAGATTTCTCGCTCATCCAGAAGATATTCAGCCTGTTGGTCACATTGCACCTCGCATTCCTCTCGCCGTTGTCACCTGCATACACGCAATATGCGCGCCTCGGGAATTGGAACTGGGTCAGGCAAAAACTGATCGTCTCTGTCCAGTGGACATGGCCGGTTGTCTTCCTTGGAGGAGGGCTGTTGCTGGTCGCATGCCACCCTGTGCTCGTCTGGGTGTGGACCGGGAAATGGCTGACAGATTTCACCCTGGCCGGTATTCTGGCGCTATGGGCGATGGCCATCGGGTGGACAAACACATATTCGGTGGCGTTGAACAGCCTTGGGCTGGTGCGTTTTCAGGGGATCGTCTTCGTCGCGATGATGTTGCCGGTCCTGCTCCTTCCGTTAGTCCTGGGACGCTGGTGGGGAATTCACGGCGTCGCGCTGGCGTCGCTGCTCTGCGCCTTGCCGGCACTTGTTTTGTGGCCCCTCTACACCGCGAAAGCCTTGCGGCAGAAACGGCTGGTGGTGTAGCTGGCTCTTTGTCGCCTGGCCGGACACCAGCATCAGTGGAGACACAGCCAGCCCGCAACCCTCCGGGCAATCCAACGGCATGGTTTCCGAGGGACGGACTTACTGACCAAATGAATACGCCCGCACTATCGATTTGCATAATGACTTACAACCGCGCGAAGACTCTTCGCGAGACGCTGGAATCCATTCTTCCTCAGGTTTGTGAACATCCAGAGGTGGAGGTGGTGATTTCAGACAACGCCTCGACGGACAACACGGCAGTCGTATGCAGGGAATTCCAGTCCCGCTTCCCGGTGATTCGCTATCTCCCCAACCCGGAAAACCTCAACGTGGATGGCAACATCCTTGCGTGCGTGGAAAAGGCGAGGGGGCGATATGTGTCGTTCTTCTCAGACGACGACATCTCACCGCCGGGCACTTTCAAGGGCATCCTCGAACGCCTGGACCGGGTCGCCCCCTCAATCCTCTACATCAATCATACCCCTTTCCTTCACGACAATCCCAAACACCTCATGAAGCCTATGACTCCGGTGACAGAACGCAGGTTTTCTGATGGCAAGGAGTTCTTCATTTCAGCCGGCCTCGGCTTTCTGTCGTCGTTGACAGTCAGGACAGAGGAAGCCAGACGGTTCACAGGAAAGGTCCGCAAGGGGAGATACACTGCACACCTCGACATTGCGTCACGCATTGCGTTGGCGGGGAAAGGACCTTTCCTATATGCCGGCAACTTGAGCGTCCTCGCAAGGTATGAATACAGAGGCGCCTATGACATTCTTGTGCACGGGCCGATGAATGAAACAAAGCTGTATCTCGAGCTCAAGGATGAGGGACTACTGTCCAGAGAAGACCTGCAACACCTGATCCGCCGATTCGTGCGACATAATCTCCCGCGCTGCGTTGCAAACAACCGACGCAAAAAGCAGGGTGTTGTCACCACATCCGAACTCATCACTCTCTACGGAAGCGACCCCTTGTTCTATCTATATGTGTACCCGCTTCTGCTGGTTCCTCTTCCCATTATGCGTGTCTTGAGTACGCAACTGTTGTCTGTGTTGCACTGGTTCAGGCGGATTCGCTATGGCAGATGAGCCAACAATAATGCTTTCTATCTGTATTCCGACCTTCAGCCGGGCCGCCCCTTCGGGCGCACCTGGATAGTGTAGTATCGGCTAGTCCGCACTAAAGCCGGGAAGAAGGCGAGCCGAAGGTGCTTCCGAGCATCGAATACAGTCCCCGGAGAGGATGATTCATGGGTCTGGTGGTGGAACTCAACCCGTACACCCTTTTGTTCGCCGGCACAGAACCTGTCGAGGTGTCAAGGTTCCTCGCCGGATGCGGCTGCATCCCATTCCAACAAACACCCGATGGCAGGAAGTGGCCGATGCACCGGTCACAAAACGTCTTCTTTGCGCATGCAGCACGGAGCATCACTTGATCCCGTCGATTCAGCCTTTTAGAAAGAGGTCAAACTGGCTGGCATCCATTGCCGTCGAAGTCCTCGCACCAGCCTTGCGGCAGTATGCCCGCCGGCGGACCGCCCAGGACCTGCGGCCACCCCGACAGTGGATGAAGGCGTTGATCCTTGGCGACAACCACATCGGCGATCTGCTCTACCGCACCTGCTCTCTTCGAGCCCTGAAATCCGGCCTGCCGGATTGCGACTTCTACTATCTCGCAGCAGCCGGGAGCGCCGATATCCTTGCAGGGAATCCATGGCTCAAGGCTGTGCTGCCCTGGGCCCGCTCTGACTCAAGACTCGACATTTCGATGGAGCACATGCAACAACTCAGGGACATGCATTTCGACGCCGCGCTATGCACGAACTGCATCAGGTACTGGCCGGAACTCTCGCTTGCAATCAGCCTCGGAATTCCCAATCGCGCAGGCTACACCTACAAGGGTTTCTCGGGATGGGTGACGCACCCCATGCCGATCCTCTATCCTCAAACGTTCCCGCAGTATTTCAGGCACTATGTTTCCGCGCTTACAGGCAATCATCTCCCGGCACCCATACCCATGGTGCCTGAAATCGTCCTGTCGCAAGCCGATGAGGCTGAAGCCTCTGCCGTCTGGGACAGCCTGACACTTGGCAGTTCCCGGGTTCTCGCCTGTTTCCCCGCCGATCGTCAGAATACGGCATCCTGGCCCGTCGAACACTATGTCTCCCTTTTCAATATGCTGTCGAGCCGCCTCCAGGTGCGTGTCGTGCTTATGGGGGCAGCCACAGACAAAGCCTTCCTTCATGACATCTCGGCTCGCGCCAGCATGAGAATCCCGGTTATCTCAGGCGAATTGAGTCTCCGCGGCCTGGCTTCATTCCTGAAACGGTGCTCCATCGTGCTTGCGAAGGACTCCGGCCCCAGACATATTGCCAATGCAGTCGGGACGCCTGCTCTTTTCTTCAGAAACACCGCCTCGTCACAAATCGAAACGGGAACATACTGTGATTCTGAAGTTGATCTGGTCCCATCCGGAGAGTTTCTTAATCCGCGCCGCCAGAAAGAGCTGTTGATGCGTGTAAACCCTTCGGAAGTGTGCAGCCATATCGTTCGCATATTGAGCAGATAACCGGGAAGTAGCAGGATGTTCCCTTTGCTTGCCCGCGCCGTTTCGATAAGTTGGGCTATCCTGGATTACGGCATGATTTCTGGAAACACCGCTTTCTCATGCTGCTGCAATGGGCATTACAGAGCAGAAGTGAATGACCCCTGGATTCCAGCCCGCGGCCACCGGCATCAGGCTCTGCGCTGGTGTTGCCCTCGGCATAATACGCTCCGCAAGGAGATTTCCGACATCCTGCAGTCGTTCTCGACAACAACTCACCAGTGACTAACCTTGTCATAGACGGGTGGTACCTCCAGGCCGGCGGATTCGGATTGGCCGAGTTTGCAGCCAGGTGCGTCGATCTGATTCTTTCACGCAACGAGACTATGCCGGTGAGGATCCAGGTGGCCATGCCTGGATGGTATCGCGAAACCGGACGGGTGTTCCGGCATATCCCTCACGCGGTATTCCTGAGGTCCATCCATTCGGGTCATGATCTGATTGACCGCATAGCGTGGCAAAACCGTCTGGGTCTTTGGTGTAAGGAACGGGAAGACTGCTCCATCCTGTTCAGCCCGGCTCAATTCTGGTCTCTTGCAGCACCGCGAAGAACCGTGGTGGTCTATCATGATTGCATCTACAGGCATTTCCCGGAATCTCTGGGGACATTCATGATCCGCAAATGGTCGACTTTCAGGGCAGAACGCTTTCTTCACACGTGTACCGCAGTAATAACCGAATCCGAATTCTCAAGAAAGGACATTGCACACTATGCCGGGATCCGTCCAGACCGGGTCGTGGTAATCCCAGCCTGGCTCCCGACCCAATACTCTCGCGACAACGCGGCGGCGGCAGCCGCAGAGGTCCGCAGCAGATATGCATTGCCTGACCGATTCTGGTTGTATGTGGGCGGCTATGACCGCAGGAAGAATGTTGAGTTCCTGCTCGAGGCTTATGCTACAGCGATGATGAAAAGCAAATGCCCAAGTCTCGTTCTGGCTGGTTCGCTGCCGGGTGTGCCGTCGCCACTCTACTGTGACGTTTTGGGAACCTTGCACAAACTCAATCTGGCACCGCCGCAGATCTGTTTGCCGGGATTCATTGCGGCGCAGGATATGCCCGGACTTTTCGGGGCCGCGGAGCTACTCGTGTACCCGTCTCTATGCGAAGGCTACGGCCTGCCTCCGTTTGAGGCTATGGGTTGCGGGTGTCCCGCTGTGGTGGCAGACAATTCCAGCCTTGTCGAGGTGGTGCGAGACCGCGACTATCGATTCACAACCGACAAGCCTGCCGGGCTTTCAGCAATTCTGCAGCGAGCGGCTTGTCGACCTCTGCCGTTGAACCCATCTTTCACTCCCGGCGAGCATTCTGACACAGTGGCGGCAGACGCGTACAGTAGTCTCATTACCCGAATATGCGCACAATGATCGCGTCCTGCTCAGCCCTGGTTGCGACAATATGCGGGATCAGAAACTCGCACCCCACTGTCGTCGCAAAACGAAACGGGAGTATACTGCGATTCTGAAGTTGATCTCGTCCCGGCCGGAGAGTTTCTTGATCCGCGCCGCCAGAACGAACTATGGAAGCGGGAAAGCCCTTTGAAAGTGTGTAGCCATATGGGCCGCATATTGAGCAGATGACCGAGAACCAACAGGATTCGCTCTCGTTTTCCTCCAGGCGATCATTTGTCGGAGGCCTGATTGCGCTTGCCGTGGTGGTTTGTGCAGCCTGTCTTTTCCGGATCGGTGCACTCCATGGAGCAGGCGCTGTTGCCATACTTCTTCTTCCGATACTCGTCGGCCTCTGGATCATATTTGCCCGCAATCTGTGGTGGACCATCCTTCCGGTTGCCTGCAGTTTCGGGGGCATCCTCTACTTCGGCTTCCGCATCAACACTCACGAACTTGCGCTTGTGCTCGCAATTCTTGCCCTCCTCCCCTTGATCGTGGCGCCACATGCCAGAACACGACAGCGCCCCCCCGCTCCTCTCTCCATATACATCCTTCTTGCCTATGTCACGGTTCACCTCTGCGTCAGCTGGTACATCTGCCACAGGAGCGGGGCTGGCGGAATGGGCAACGTGCTCAGGGTGTATGCGTACTCCCTATGGCCACTGGTTTTTGCCATTCTCTTCTTCAAACATGGCACCACAACGCACATCAAGTACGTACTCATAGTCATGTACCTCGCTTGCCTGGCAAGAGTCGTGCTGGGACTTCTGGCCTACTTGAATCCACAGACCCTGTTCTATGTCCCGCTGGTGAATTACATTCCTTCGGGATCTCTCACGGCCGGAATGGACCTTCGCGCATCAACCCTGCTTCTCATTACCCTCTCCTTGTGTCACGTCAGCATCTCAAAGTCGCCCGTTGCCCGTTTGTTTCATCTTGCGATGCTGGTCCCCAGCGCCTACCTGCTGCTTCTGGGCGGTGGTAGAATCAGCCTCGTCGCGTTTTGTGGCACCATCATGCTATGGGCGCTTATGCAGCGCAGGTTTCTCCTCCTGGGTGCAACGGTTGTTTCCGTTCTGGCCTTGGCCATAGCGTTGAACCAGGATTCTTCCCTCCTCTACCGAATCAACGATCAACGGGTTCAACGGGTTCTGAGCAGTCTTGTCCTGCAAACCCCCACCAATGACCTTCACCAGAAACTGGTCACAGGCAGCGATGAATGGCACTACGAACTCATGCGACTGGGTCTGAAACGATGGACGGCATCGCCGCTGACATTAGCCACAGGAAACCCGGTGGATCACTATGATGAGTCGTTTGCAGGGGCCTGGGCCAGTCAGCGCAATCGCGCTGATATCGCAACTCGGATGGGTTCGTACGAATCCGGACTCTGGACGGTTCTGGCTATCACAGGAGCTGTCGGCGCCATATTGTATGTTCTGGCTTTCGTGAACCTGCTGAAAGGCATGCTTCCGGATTTGTGGAGACGTGGCGTCAGGGACCACGCTGGCGTGTTTGCTTTCCTCGCGGTTTGCAGCACTTTTCTCTGGCTGGGGCTGTGCTGGATATACGGACATTTCCCAAGCCAGGAACTGATGTGGGCCGTAATCGCCAAAGTTGCATATTACGATATGCGCGGATCTCCTGAGCCGCCGGCACCACAAGTACCAGAGAGTGCGACGGATATCTCCTAGAGTTGAGGCACCCAGGACACCCAATCGCTTACGCTCGTCGTTCCATCGTCGTCCCATCTCATACCGCGTCACTAGTTGACATGCCGGCTGTCACGGGTCATGATGGCCGCCGACTGCTTGTTCCCGAGAACACGAAGGATCGACACCGCATTTCATCATGAGCACGCCCGCCCATCCACTGTCTTGGACTACTTTGTCCGGCACGCGCTGTATCTTCATCGCCGCCCTCCTTATGCATTTCGCCGTCGTTGTCTCTCTGGGACACTATTCAAGGCCGGTTACTTGGGAGAATGGCGTAATAGCCGAAAGCCTGAACAACGGCACTGGGTTCAGTTTCCCGCACGGAAACACCCCTCAGCCCAGTAGTTGGCAGTCGCCAGGTTATCCCACGGTGCTGTGGTTGATATGGCGGGGCTTGGGACAAACCTCTGCGGCGTATCTCATCATGGGGCTGCTGCAGGCAGTGATAATAAGCTCAATGATCTTTCCGGTTGGTTGGTTGACCAACCGATGGTTCGGCAACCAGGCCGCTATCGCAGCTCGGTGGATCACTTGTCTGATGCCGCTTTACGCCTGGTATGCCACCAGGTATCAACAAACCGCGATCGCCATTGCCATCCATCCCTGGGTGCTGGCCGCCTGGCTGAAGACCTATGATACTGCCAAACTGCGCTACGGCCTTGGTGCCGGCATTGCGACAGGCATAGGGGGGCTGTTTCAGCCGATCTTGCTTCCGTTCTTTGGGCTTGTCTCTGTCGTGGCAGGCATCAGTCTCTGGCTCAGAAAACAAACAAGGGCATTCCTCTGTGTTGTGTTTGCAGGCCTGCTTACATTGCTCGTGCTTACACCATGGACCGTGAGGAACTGGCGGGTTCACGGAAGGCTGGTCCCTATCAAGACGAATTTCGCCTACCAGTTGTGGATGGGCAACAACCCGCAGGCCACGGGCTCCGCTTTTGCAGAAGGCGGCAGGATTGATACATTTGCCGCGAGTCCGCCGGCTTCCGCCACTTTGGCCGGGAAAGTTCCCGAAGCCGTATACATGGATTCGGTGCTGGCTGATGCTTGGGGCTGCATAACCGCAGACCCCGAAGTGTTCGTTATCAGAACGATCAAACGTATTGCATGGTTCTGGACCGCCGTCCCGCCAAAATACTTGAGAAGCTATGACGAAGCAGAAGCGCTTCGCTTCTGGTGGCTGCACACGGGATACTGGCTCTCTTTTGTCACACTTGCCGTGATCGCCCGCCTGACGAGCGGCAAGTTTCCCCGCGAATACACAGCAGTGATTTTGCTCTGCGTACTCCTGTACAGCCTGACCTATGGAGTGACAATCGTTGGCAACGCGCGTTTTCGCGGTGAGATCGAGTACCTGTTAATTCCGGCGACGTCTGCCGGGCTTGTCTGGTGCATAACAAGGTGGAAACATTTGGCGGCATCGCGGCGTAGCAAATCGGGTGCAATGCCCCGCCAGGACTGAGAGCCTGTCCGAACACCTGTTGCTGCCGGATAGGCTGCACACGTCACACCGTGATGCCTGCAGCCAGGAAGATATGGAAGGATGATCACGAACACGTCTAATACGAGCAGGTTTGACAACCGCGGAAAGCGTATTGGCATTTTTGTCATCGCATACAATGCCGAAAGCCATATTTGCGAAACCCTGCTGCGTATTCCTGAAGCGGTCTGGAACGCCGTCGCGGTGATCTACATAATCGACGATTGCAGCACGGATGATACGGTTGCCGAAGCGCTTGCACTGGCCAGAGACAAAGGAAAGATCGTTGTCCTGAGAAACCGCATCAACCACAGGTATGGCGGCAACCAGAAGCTTGGCTACCAATACGCGCTGGACGAGAAGCTGGATGTCGTGGCGATGCTGCATGCGGATGGACAGTATGCGCCGGAATGTCTGGAATCGCTGCTGGCACCACTGGTCGCCGGTGAGGCCGACGTCGTCCTCGGCTCCCGCATGATCAAGAACGGCGAGGCATTGAAGGGAAACATGCCTCGCTACAAATACTGCGGGAATATCATTCTCACGCGCATCCAGAACACTGTGTGCGGGACAACTCTCTCAGAATACCACTCCGGATTCCGGGCCTATTCCACCAGCCTGTTGCGGCGACTCCCTCTCTGGGAAAACACCGACGAATGGCATTTTGACACCCAGATACTGTTGCAAGCCACCCAATGCGGAGCGCGAATTCTTGAAGTTCCCATTCCAACGTACTACGGAAATGAGATTTGTCATGTCAATGGCATAACCTACGCGTTGCACTGTGTGCTGACGTCTATTGCCTTCTACCTCCACCGGCATGGCGTGTTCTATAGCCGCAAGTATGACCTGACCGCGCATGGCAGGCCTTACCACGACAAGTTTGACGACCCCTACTCCAGTCATTCCCTGATCCTCAGATGGCTGACTATCGCAGGGATCAAAGGCAAACAAGTCCTGGACGTTGGCGTAGGGGACGCGTCGCTGGCCCGGAAGGTCAACAAAGAGGGTGGTGTCGTCGACGGTATAGAGATCGACAGGTCTTCCGCGCAATTGGCGCGTCTCCACTGCAGAAACGTCACGGAAGTCGATCTGGACAACTTGAACCAGTGGCAACCGCAGACCCTTTATGATGTTGTTCTGGCGGCCGATGTGCTTGAACACTTGAAGAGCCCTGAAACCGCCTTGTCCAGACTCAAGAACTGTCTCGGCCCTGACGGGCTGCTAATCGTATCGTTGCCCAATGTGGCAAACATATATGTACGGCTCAACCTCCTGCTGGGGCGGTTCCCTTACCACAGCAAAGGGATTCTGGACAGAAGTCATCTCCATTTCTACACGCTGGAATCCGCAGAATCATTGCTCGTACGGACGGGATGGAAGATCGCACAGAAAGATGTCACGGTCATTCCTCTGGCAATTGTCTTCCCTTTTCTGCGCCGTTGGCCGTTTCGTTGGCTGCTACACAGTGTCCGATTCATAACCAAGCTGATCCCCAGCCTGTTTTCGTACCAGTCCCTGTTTCTTTGCCGCAATCCCAACAAGTCGCAGCTACTGTGATTCTGCGAGAGTAATATGCGTATTGAAGACCAGATAGACCGGCAGAAAGCCGACGATCAGGCGGTCCCGGGAGCCGCTGAAGCGGGGGTGTTATGACGCAACGGAAACGGCGCGGGGCATCGACTGCCTGCGGACGCAGGGGCCACTATCACGTTCCGCGGAGTGGTGCGGACAAGATACTCAGCTGGCCTGAGTTGCTCAGACAGAGAAAGCTGTGGCGCAAGCGGGGGGAAACCGTCGTCTGGACCAACGGGTGCTTCGATCTCATACACGTCGGTCACATCCTCAGCCTACAGCAGGCACGTCAACAGGGAGACATCCTGGTGGTCGGATTGAACAGCGACACAGCAATCCGCCGCATCAAGGGACCCGACAGGCCCGTCGTGCGGGCGCCTGAGCGCTTGCAGATAATCGCCGCCCTGGAAGCGGTGGACTACGTGATTCTGTTCAACGAGGACACGCCCGAACATGCGCTGTCGCGTTTGAAGCCGGACGTGCACTGCAAGGGTGCCGACTATGCCCCGCCAAATGGCAAGCCGATCCCTGAGGCCAAGGTGGTGAATTCCTATGGTGGTCGAATCGTATTTCTTCCCATGATCAGCCTGCGCTCCACAACCAACCTCATCCAGCGTATCCGCAAACAGGCCTGACGTATGCCGGAGCATAGCAAACAAGTTCTGCTCATCTTTGAACTGCGCATGTTGGGCGACGCCGTACTAAGCATCCCCTTCGTTCGCGGAGCAACAACCGAATACAAGGTGTTTGTCTGCTGCCTGCCTGGCTCGGTCGAAATCTTTTCCAGGGTTCTGCCCGGGGAACAGGTGTTGCCGTGGCCAGCTCCCTGGACCGTGGAAAGCGGTAAATACGGTCTTTCGAAGTGGCGGGAGTCCGGACTCCACCGCCTGATCGAAAGCTTGAGACGCTTGGCGCCAGACATCGCTGTGTCTGTTTGGGCGGATGCCAGAGTGCATTGCCTGATGGGGTTGAGCCGCGCGCGCGTGAGGATGGGATTGCCCATGAACCGCCGGAACCATCTCGCGTGCAACCGTCCGTGGCGCCGACGTCAGGTTCTTGCTGGTCGCATACTGACCCTTGTTGCGGGCTGTCTTCTTCGCAAGCCCCTTCTCACACACAGGGTGAATCGCGCCTCCGCGGATCAACACCTGCTCGAAAACTGGCATCAACTCGCCCTTGCGCTGAATATCCCTTGGGACACAAGCACTCCATGGTTCAGCGGATATCAACCGGGCAATGCGGACGGCTATCAACAGTTGCGCCAGCTCTGCCGATCGGCAAGAAGCGCAGGCCGGCAGATTTGGGTTGTCCATCCAGGCGCCCGATCCCCGCTGCGGCGGTGGCCGCTCGACAGGTTTCAGTCGTTGGTAGACAATGTCTTCGCGCCCGCAGACATACCCTTGATCATCATCAGGCATCCTGATGGTCCACCGCTCATTCCTCGCAACAACAACCAGATCGCAGTCGATACGCCAACTTTCGGGGATCTTGTGACCGTCACAGATATGGCAGACTGCGTTCTATGCAACGATTCCGCAGCCGGCCATGTCGGGGCGGCGCTCGGAAAGAAAGTGGTAAGCATATTCGGGCCTGGAAGCTACGAATGGTTCGCCCCGTACGGCAGCACCGACCTGGTCGTCAGCTCAAACGCCTGCCCCATCCGTCCGTGCGTGGATCGCTGCTGCCTGCCGTCCAACATCTGTCTGCAGAGCGTAACTGTCGACATGGTGGCAACGAGGATCACCCGCCTCGCGCGCCGGGACGGCACCACCCTGTCCTAGACACAGCCATCATGCGGCGGTAGATGACGGCGCACAGCGTCGAAAAGCGTCTCGTATTGATCCGTGATCTGCTCCCATGTGTACCGCTCCTGAATACGCCGTTTCGCCTTTCCCTTGAAGCCCAGCACATCATCAGGGAAATCGCAATTCCGTCGCATTGCCTGATGAAGCGATTCGGCGGTTTTCGAAAACAGCACTCCGTATTCGCCGTCGTTCAGCACTTCCCGATTGAACCGGGTATCCAGGGCCAGCACCATCGCCCCACACCCCAGCGCATTCAGCAGCGAGGGGTTTGTTCCTCCAAACTCGTGGGCGTGAATATAGCCGAGGCAATTGCAGCAGAGTTCCCGGAAATCCTCACCATTGTCAATGTGCCCGGTAAACCTGACCCTCTTGTCGGCCGTCTTCTGCAGCCGATCCTTGAAGCTTCGTTCGGCTGCATTGCCTCTGTAACCGGCACCACCGACAATGGCCAGTTCGTAGTCGCCCCTCAGGAGACCGAAAGCGGCCACAACGAGGTCGGCATTGTTGTCAGGAACCAGCCTCCCTGCCTGCATAAAATACTTCCCGGGCGTCAGACCGTACTTCCGCACGGCTTCGGGATTGGCAGATCGCTGCACGCCGGCCCCATACGCAATACAGACGGAATCGACTCCGAACTTCTCTTTGTAGAGTCTTCTCATCTCCTCAGCGTCTGTCACCAAAGCCGCGGCTGTCCGGCACGCAAGTCTCGCACCGTTCAGGAACATCAGCCGGCCCAGCGTACTCCATTTCGGCCTCAGCCATTCCATTCCGTCCACGTTGACTATCAACGGCACCCCGGATAGGCGAGGTATCCAGGCAAACCACCCTGTCGCCGCATTTACAGCAAGGATTATGTCAGGGCGCGCTGCCGTTGCTCGTTTCATCGCCAGAAGTGAATGAGACAGGGTGCTGAAGATCTTGTGCTCGATGCTTGGAAGATAGACAAGCTTTACGCCTTTCCAAGTCTCCGGACGCTCGGCAAACAGCGACCGTCGGCAGTACACGGTTACATCGTGCCCACGGTCCGCCAACCGTGGCGCCAGTTCGCCGACAAAAGTCTCATACCCGCTGTAGGTTGAGGGGATACCTCTCATCCCAAGAATGTGAACTCTTATCTTTTCCATTGCTCAACTGATATCCCATTGATACCCGGGGATCAATCCCGATCAGCAGCCATGACCAGATTGACGTCGTCCCAAGAGAATGCTCTAGCCTGCCAGCCCCGCTCCGGCTAGATTGTGAAGCCTATGAATGCATCTGAATCCATGATGAGATCCTTGAAGCCATACCTCATGCCCTTGGCCATCTTTGGTTTGGGATTCTACTTGTTTGGCATCACTGGCAGTTCCCAGGAAATGGAGCGGCAGGGCCACTCGGCACTGCTGTGGCTCGTCCACTGCTGGGGCGGCTTCAGGAGCGATTTCTCATATGGTTGGGTCATCCCTGTGGTCAGCATCGTCATTGTCTGGCGCAGCCGGCGCGCACTGACAACAGCGCCGGTATCGGCCTGCTGGCTGGGGCTGGTAGTGGTGGCGGTCTCATTGCTGTTGCACTGGTTCGGGATGAGGACGCAACAAACCAGGCTCTCGATCCTGTCTCTGGTTGGCCTCCTGTGGGGAATTCCGTGCTACCTCTACGGGAAGCAGGTGGGCAAACTCCTCCTGTTCCCTTGCGCATACCTTCTGTTCTGCATTCCGCCCAGTCTGCTCGACACTGTCACCGGCCCCCTCAGGCTGTTCTCAAGCGCAACCGCCACGGTCTTTCTAAACGGGCTTGGCGTACCGGCAACGCGTCAAGGCACGCTGATTCTCTCCACGGCTCCAGGGGGATTCCGACTCGGAGTGGATGATCCATGCAGCGGACTCAACTCGCTTTTTGCCATCGCGGCGCTGACAGCAATCTATGCGTATTCCCTGCACGCGCGGACGTGGAAGAAATGGGTCCTGTTTGCCGCCGCCATGCCACTGGCCGTGGCCGGCAATGTCGGCCGAATTGTCACAGTAGGGATCATTGCCCAGTGGTTCGGCTCCGCACGCGGTATGGCCTTCTATCACGACTACTCCGGCTATGTCGTCTTCATTTTTGCCATCATGTTGATGATGGGCATAGGCAGCATGCTTTCGACAAGGCAGCCTGCGGCGGTCTGTCAGCCCGCTGTACCCCCTCTTCGTAAACCAGACGACAAAACGGCCTGGCGCGGGGCAGTTACAGCCACGCTCATGGCAATCACACTGGTTATCCTGGCATTCCAGAAAGAACCTGTCATAGGCGAGGCGACCGATGTGCAAATCGAACTCCCGGAGATGGTTGGACACTTCACCGGCAGCGACCGCCTCTTCTGTCAGAACGAGCTCTGCCCCGGCAGTACTCAGTCAGTCCCGAACAAGGGTGATAAGACCTGCCCCGCCTGCAACTCACAGCTGGAAAGGTTGTCGCTGGCCGAAAAGACATTTCTGCCGCCCGACACCGTGGTGACGAAGAAGCGTTATGAGAACGCCTACGGCGAGGTTGTCAATGTGTCGATAGTTACAACCGGCCGGGAAAGAAGAAGTATTCATCGCCCCGAAGACTGCCTTGCCGGCCAGGGTAACGCCATTGAAGGAAGCAGGAAGATCAGTGTCCCAATCAACGGTCGTGCCCCGCTGCCCGTGCGTATCGTTGATGTGCGGTCATACGGTAGAAATGGCCCGACTGACAGGGGAATGCGGTTCGCCTCTTTTGCCTACTGGTTCAGCGGCGGCGGACATGAAACCGCATCAAATCTTGAGCGGATGTTCTGGATGTCGGCTGACCGGGTACTCCTCAACGTGGTCAACCGCTGGAGCTATGTCGCCGTAACCACCGACAGGCCTTCAAGCTCAGCGGATTCCACAGACCGCATCTCCTCATTTATCCGCGATCTCTATCCTCTGGTTTCAAAGACTAATATGCCCCCTTCGCAAACACCACCACCACCACGGTCCTGAGCAGGATCTTCAGGTCGAGCACGAAGTCGTGGTTCCTGAGATAGTAGACATCCAGGAGGCACATGCTGTGGAAGTCGAGTTCGCTTCTGCCTGAGACCTGCCAGAGGCATGTCAGCCCCGGCAAACCGCCGTGGCGGATGTAGTGCCAGTCCTCATAGTAGTTCTCGAAGTCGCGCCTGGGCAACGGTCGCGGCCCCACCAGCGTCATCTCACCCCTCATCACGTTCACCAGCTGCGGCAACTCATCCAGGCTGAACCGCCGCAGAAACCTGCCGACCGGCGTGACACGCGGATCCCTCCTGATCTTGAACAACCCCGCACCTGATTCGTTGTACTCCTCCACGGCGGCCTGTTCTTCATCCGCCATATGGCGCATTGTTCGGAACTTGTAGATCCTGAACGGGACCCGGTTGACTCCCATCCGTTCCTGCAGGAACATGACCGGCCCGCGACTGGTCACCTTAACCACCAGTGCGACCAGCAGCAGGAGAGGCAGCAGGACCACAAAAAGAACCGCCGCCAGCATCCGGGCCAGCTCCTTCCGGAGCCACTCACCCGCGCGTGATCCCGAGGGCAGCGCGAAGTGAACCAGCGGCATGCCGCGAACCACGTCCGCCCTGATCCCGGCCTTGGTCAGCAGGATATCCATATCCTGGGAATAGACCTTGACCACCACACCAAGCTCCTCCGAGAGCTGGATGATCCGCATGATGGAGGCTATGCCAAGGCCGGCGTCGGCGAAAATGATCATGTGAGCCCTGTGCCTTGCCACGCTGTCCCTCACACCTGCAACCAGCGCCTCCTCGCCCATCCCGCCTGCGCTCTCTACACGGCCTGCAATGCAAACCCCCTGCGGCCTGATCTCGGTTATCAGCTCATCCAGGAACCTTGCCCTTGCGTCCCCGCCCACCAGAATGGCCCGGCATTGGTCAATGTTGAACCTGATGTGCAGCACCTGGAGGAATCGGTCAAGTCCGGCCCTGAACAGGATGCAGAAGACTATGTTGAAGAACGCTACGGTAGCAAACACCGTGCGCGGATGGAATGTGTTAACCCTGGCGTAGAAGTAGCAGTAGTAAAGCCCGAGGGCCACCAGGTTGGCGAGGATGACATTCAATGCAACCGGCCGGCGGAACAGGAAACGCCGGCCTGCGTAAAGTTCGAGGAACCCATAGAGGAAACAGATGGTCACAAGAAGCACGGATATGATCCGGAACGCGCCTTCAACGTAAAACAGCTGCATCGCTGGACCAAGAAGCACTGGCTCCTGGACCCCCATCAGATCCATGAGCGCACCGAACAGCCTGCGCCCCCACTCGCTGAAGAAACGGAGGTACACGGTTGTCGAATAGGCCGCTACTATCGCCGCGCTGTCGCAGGCTAAATAGGCAAGCCAGAGGCTCGTCATGGGACTCTTCTCGCGCATCCCCTCATAATACTTGACCAGACCTGCCACGGCAAGCCCGCGACAGACATCGGAATCATGCGACTTGCGGGCAATCACGATTTCTGGTAGCAATCAGGCCTGTTCTAACAGGATTTGTGCGGCCAGGGCCGCCACGGAAGGATATCTATGGAAGCTTTCAGATACGTCGGAAACGAACTTTTCGCCGAAGGTGTAGCGGTCAGGGCGCTGGCCGAACGGCACGGCACCCCGCTCTACATCTACAGCAGGAATCATCTGCGCGGACAGTATATCGCCCTGGCAAAGGCTATGGCCGGTGTGAAACCACTTATCTGCTACTCGATGAAGGCCAACTCCAACCTGGACATCATTCGCACACTGGCCGCCGAGGGTGCCGGGGTCGACATAGTTTCAGGCGGTGAACTTTTCGGAGCCCTGCGCGCCGGGGTCGATCCGTCAAAAATAGTCTTTGCCGGCGTCGGCAAAACCACGGATGAAATCTGCTACGCGCTACGCGAACGCATCCTCTTCTTTACCGTTGAATCAGAACCTGAGCTTGCCAGGATATCCGAATGCGCACGGCGCCTGCGCACCACCGGCCGCGTTGCGTTCAGGGTAAATCCCGACGTCAACCCCCGGACTCACAAGCACATCAGTACCGGCAAGAAGGAGAATAAGTTCGGGCTGGACCTGGAAAGGGCCGGGAGGGCTTACGCCGAGGCTGCGAGGCTGCAGAATATTGAGGTGGTGGGCATGCACATGCATGTGGGCTCCCAGATCCTTTCCACCCGACCGTTCACTGACGCGCTGAGGAAGGTCTGCGACCTGTGCACTGCCCTCAGGGCAAGGCACCCGTCTTTCCGCTACATGGATATCGGCGGCGGCATCGGCATAAGGTACAAACCCGACCAGGAGCCGCTGTCACCGGCGGATTTTGCTCATGCCGTGCTGCCTTTCCTGAAGAACCTCGGCTTATCCGTGGTTCTCGAGCCCGGCCGCTTCATTGTGGGTAACGCCGGGTTGCTGGTGTGCTGCGTGCAGTATGTAAAGAGCAACGCTTTCAAGAAGTTCGTGGTGGTCGATGCTGCCATGAACGACCTCATCCGACCGGTTCTCTACGAGGCCCACCACGAGATCATCCCGTGCCGCCGGACCCGCGGCACAGTCCAGGCGGACCTCGTGGGCCCCATCTGCGAATCCGGCGACTTCATCGCCATGGATCGGCGCCTGCCCAAGGTCGCAGAGGGCGACCTGCTTGGTGTGCGGTCCGCCGGCGCGTACGGGTTCGCAATGGCTTCAAACTACAACAGTCGACCACGCGCCGCCGAGATTATGGTCGATGGCAAGAAAGCAATGCTTGTACGGCGGCGGGAAACACTGCAGGATCTCATCCGTACCCAGGAGACAACAGAATGATAAAAGGCGCATATACAGCCATTGTCACACCGTTCAATGCGGATGGAAGCGTTGACTTCGGACAGCTCAGGGATCTGGTGGAAATACAGGTACGGGCCGGCATCTCCGGACTTGTCCCCGTGGGAACCACAGGCGAGTCCCCCACGCTCGATTACCAGGAGCACAACAAGGTCATTGACGAGACAATCCAGGCTGCCGGCGGCCGGATCATGGTCATGGCCGGTACCGGCGCCAACTCAACCGCCGAGGCGCTCGACCTGACTAAACACGCCATGGAGTCCGGCGCAGACGCCACACTTCAGGTTACGCCATACTACAATAAACCCAACCAGGATGGGCTCATCAGGCATTTCTCTGCAATCGCAGACCTTGGCCTGCCGGTGGTTCTCTACAATGTCCCGGGACGAACCGGCCGCGAGATATCGGTGGATACCGTTGTGAAGCTGGCTCAACACCCGAATATTATTGCGATAAAGGAAGCGGGCGGCAGCGTGGATCGTGTCAGTGCCATCGTGAGCCGCTGCAAGTTACCCGTCCTGTCGGGCGACGACTCGCTGACCCTGCCCATGATGGCGGTTGGCGCCAGGGGTGTGATCAGTGTGGCGTCAAATATCGTCCCGAAAGCAGTGGCCCGGCTGACCGAGCTTGCCCTGGCTGGCAAATTCACCGAGGCAAGGAAGATCCACCAGAAACACTACCGGCTGTTCTGCGACCTGTTCATCGACACCAACCCGATACCGGTCAAGGCTGCGATGGCAATGATGGGGCTCTCAAGGGAGACCTACAGGCTGCCTCTCTGCCCGATGAGCGCCGAGTTGAAAAGCAAATTGAAGGAATGCCTCAAGGAGTTGAAACTCATATGACTGGAGTCATCATTACCGGCGCAGCCGGCCGAATGGGCCGCGCCATGATCCGTTGCTCGTCGGACATCAAGGGATTAAGGATTGTTGGCGCGGTTGAAAGACCCGGCGACCCGGCCATCGGCAGGGATGCCGGAACCGTGGCCGGCATGGAACCGTCGGGCGTCACAGTCTTTGACAATCTCGGCGCCATCCCGCCCGCAGACGTGCTGATCGATTTTTCGGTTCACACCGCTGCCGCTGCCAACGTCGCACTGGCGGTTCGCCGGCACATGGCCGTGGTGCTGGGCACAACCGGCCTGACAGAGAGCGAAGGCAAGCTCGTTAGGAAGGCGGCAAAACATACCCCTGTGGTTTGGGCCCCGAACATGAGTCTTGGTGTCAACCTCCTGTTCGCACTGGTCAACCGCGCTGCCGCCACCCTCGGCCTGAACTATGACGTCGAGATAACCGAGGTCCATCACAAGCACAAGAAGGATGCCCCCAGCGGAACAGCACTGAAACTCGCCGAGGAAGTAGCGGCGGGCAGGAAGCAAAAACTCGATAATGTTGCAGTCTACGGCCGCCGCGGCCAGACCGGTGAGAGGCCGGCCGGCCAGATCGCCATCCACGCGATCCGGATGGGCGATGTCGTCGGCGACCACACTGTCTGCCTTGCCACGGAGGGCGAAAGACTGGAACTCACCCACCGCGCAACAAGCCGCGACGCCCTCGCCCTCGGCGCATTGCGCGCCGCCATGTGGGTCAAAGGGAAGAAGCCTGGCCTGTACAGCATGCGGGATGTGCTCGGCCTCTAGGTCGCCTCGGTTGGCGGGGCCACCAGCTGCAAACTCGCCCGGGAAGCCGCACATCGGTCCGGATGTTGTCCAGTGTTGGACCATCATATGGAAATCGGCATCAGCCTCGGATCGAATCTCGGCGACCGGCTCGCCAATCTCAAGGAGGCAAAGCGGCTCCTGGGCCTCCTGGCCGGGGTGCGCGTCACCGCCCAGTCCAGGGTCTATGAAACCTCGCCAGTGGATGTCCCTGGAGAATTCGAGCACCTGCCCTTCCTCAATTCCGTGCTGCTGGTCGAAACCGCCATCCCGCCGGTGGTTCTCCTCGGCATGTTCAACGGAATCGAAAACACCATGGGCAGGGAGCGATCAACAGCCCGCAATGCGCCAAGGCCGATAGATATCGACATCATCTTCGCAGGACATCTGCAGGTCGCCGGGGATGGCGTGACCATCCCCCACCCCCGCTGGGCAGGCCGCAGGTTTGTGGTAGAGCCGCTCAACGACGTGCGACCGGATATGACAGTGCCTGGCCAGACCGGGACCGTGCGGAGCTTGCTCTCAAGTCTGCCGGCCGGCCATGAGGCGCATGTGTTCACCGGGGAATGGTAGGGTAAGCAGGACGCTCGCCCCCGCTACGCAGCCGCTCTACAGCCACTCACAGAAAGCTTTTGGCTTTACCCGGCGGCCCAAAAGTGATTCCCTGTGAACGGAGCGAAATACATCAACAATGAGCAAATGGACCGTCACAAAGATCAAGGCAATGAAGGGCACGCAGAAGATCTCATGCCTTACAGCCTATGACTACACGATGGCGCGGCTTGTTGACCAGGCCGGCATACAGCTCGTGCTGGTGGGCGATTCACTGGCAATGACGATGCTCGGCTATTCCACCACCCTCCCGGTAACAATGGAAGAAATGCTCCATCACACCAGGGCCGTCGCACGTGGGGTCAAGGAAGCCCTCGTCGTTGCGGATATGCCGTTCATGTCCTACCACGTCACTCCTTCCCAGGCAGTAAAGAACGCAGGAGTCTTCATCAAGGCCGCCGGCGCGGATGCCGTGAAGGTGGAGGGCGGAAGGTTCAGGGTGCCGGCGGTTCGCGCACTGGTCGCAAACGGAATCCCGGTTTTGGGTCACATCGGACTGACTCCGCAGAGCATTCGTGCGATGGGCGGCTACAAGGTGCAGGGCAAGAAGCCGGATGAGGCGCAAGGCCTGATTGACGATGCCATTGCCCTTGAGAAGGCCGGCGTATTCGCCATTGTTCTTGAATGTGTTCCGAAGACTCTCGGACGCGAGATCACAAGGGCGGTGGGGGTGCCAACGATCGGAATAGGCGCTGGCCCGCATTGCGACGGGCAGATCCTTGTCATACACGACATGCTTGGCTTTGTCTGCGACGATGCCCCGAAGCTTACCTTCGTGAAACGCTACGCCGGTCTCGGGGCAGCTGCAAGCCGCGCCATCAGGAAATACCGGCTGGACATCGAGAACGGCCGTTTCCCCAACAGGGCCCAAAGCTTCTGATCACTCCGGTTCTCCCTGGCTCTCTCGCAGACCCATGTCTCTATCCGCCACGGCCGGTGTTTTGCCAATCGCGCAGC